>Ga0209212_1004446_pt1 | contig 17355 bp, 15 predicted proteins | sample RifGroC2_FD_183996 | JGI IMG/M metagenome (GOLD analysis project Ga0209212, IMG submission 183996) | Groundwater microbial communities from Rifle, Colorado, USA - Groundwater C2 (SPAdes) (version 2) | ecosystem: Environmental > Aquatic > Deep subsurface > Groundwater | place: Rifle, Colorado...
TAACATAGAGCAAAATATGAAAGTATTCTGTATTATTCCCGCTTACAATGAAGCTAGGAATATAGGCCAAGTAATATCAGCTGTCCAGCCCTATGTTGACCACGTCATAGTAGTGGATGATTGTTCCAGCGATCAGACAGCAACTGTAGCTAAACAAACCTTAGCTGTTGTTTTACAACACGCTCTTAATCGTAATCAAGGCGGGGCTTTAACCACTGGCACAGCCTATGTTCTGAGCCAAGCTGTAGCTGACCAGGATATTATTATTCACTTTGATGCTGACGGCCAAATGCGAGCTCAAGATATACCGACAGTCATTGCTCCTTTACTAGCTGGACAAGCTGATATAGTCTTTGGCTCACGCTTTTTAGACCAAACTACCAAGATGCCTTGGTTTAAAAAGTATATTATCATGAACCTAGCCCGCTTGGTTAACAGATTAATGGGTGTGAAATTAACTGATCCCCAAAGTGGTTTCCGCGCCATGACTGTGGCTGTAGCTAAACAATTGCATTGGCAAGATGGTCGCAGTCATGCCAGTGAAATTCTAGTGGCTGTCCATCAAGCTCCTTACCGTATTACAGAAGTACCCATCACTGTTTTGTATCATCGTTTTGGTCTCAACTTCGGTAGTGGTTTAAAAATTATTAAAGATATTTTCATTGGTAAACTAATAAAATAATATGGCTCAACAAATTTTAGCTCTCATCGTCGTCATCTTTTTCTTAACTAAGGTGGTTTGGCAATACCGACATAGGGAAATACAAAAAAATGAATTCACTTTCTGGCTTTTGTTTTGGCTTTTAGCCGCTATCGTCATCATCCTACTAAAACAAATTGACCAAGTGGTGGCCAATCTAGGCTTTTCTGGTTCTGGTATTCAGGTAGTCTTTTATCTAGGCGTCGTCCTGCTGTTCTATCTCCTAGGCCGTTTGCGTTTGCGTCTAGCTAAAATGGATCAAGATATTTCCAAGTTAGTGACCAAATTGGCCATTGAAGAAAATAGAGTTCAATCTAACAAAAAAGAAGTATGAAAATAGCTCACGTTGTTTGTACCTTCCCTCCTTACCAAGGAGGCATGGGCAACAGCGCCTACCATTTCGCTCAATATACTGCTAAATTGAAACATCAAGTGACTGTTTTGACTATTAACTATGGCCAGTCTCTGCAAAATTTTGATAATGGCCAGCTGGAAATTTTGCGCCTTAAATCTATTTTTAAATTAGGCAATGCTGGTATTCTTTTATCCTTGCTCTGGCGTTTGCCTAAATATGATGTCGTCCATCTCCACTATCCTTTCTATGGTTCAGCGGAAATAGTCGCTTTGGTTAAACTACTCTGGCCCAATCGCTTGCGCCTAGTCGTTCACTATCATATGGATAACCAAGGTGATGGTTGGAAGGGATTTATTTTTTACTTAGCTAGAAAATTCTTTTTGCCTTTGATACTGTCCTTGGCTGACGAAATAACCTGCGCTTCTCTGGATTATGTTAAACATTCCCAGGCTGGCAAATATTTTCGTCATCACCAACGCAAATTTAGCCAGGTGACCTTTGGCGTTAATATCCAAAAATTTCAACCGTTAATCACCAATCGAGATCTACGGGATGGCAATAATAGTAGGATGATTCTCTTTGTTGGTGGTTTAGACCGTCAGCATTATTTCAAGGGCGTTGATAATCTCTTGACTGCCTTTAGTCTTTTGTCTGACAAGTACCCGCAAACCAAATTAATGATTGTAGGTCAGGGAGACTTGGAAGAACACTACCATGAAACAGCCCGAGATTTAAAAATTAATGATCGGGTTATTTTCAAACATAATGTTGATAATCAGGAATTAGTTAGTTGCTATCAACAGGCTGATGTCTTAGTTCTACCATCCATTAATCAAAGCGAAGCCTTTGGTATTGTGCTTCTAGAAGCCATGGCCTGTGGCAAACCCGTCATTGCCTCTAACTTACCGGGGGTGAGGGGAGTTTTCAAAAATGGAGAACAAGGACTATTAATTAAGCCCAATGATATTGATGACTTAAAAGAAAAGCTGTCTAGGATTATTAGCAACGACAAACTAGCCCAACGTCTAGGCCAATCAGCTAGAGAATTGGTCGAAAAAAACTATACTTGGGAAAAGGCTGCTGACAAATTAAATATTATCTACTATCGGGCTAAAAATATACCCAAACCTTAATATGAAAATCTGTTTACTCAACAATATCTATCCGCCCTTTGATCGTGGCGGTGGCTCAGAACAAGTCACGGCCAATTTAGCTCAGGGTTTACAAGAGGCTGGTCATCAAGTAATTATCATTACTACGCGACCAGTTAATCAACCTAATCCGCAGAAAGCTAATCACTACTATCTAGCTTCCTACTTTCCTTTGCTCCATATTCTGTCTAAGCCGGCACGCTTAATTTGGCACGCTAGGGATATGTTTTGTCTTCTCAAGGCTTGGCGTGTTAGAAAAATTCTGCTGCAAGAAAAATGTGATCTGATTATTAGTAATAATCTAATGGGTTTGGGGCATTTAGTACCCAGACTGGCTCATACTGACCAACCCTGGGTGCACATTCTTCATGATGCTCAATTACTTCATCCTTCAGGTCTGCTGTATTGGGGACAGGAGCCAATAATTGATAGTCTACCAGCCCAACTATATCAAGCTTGGAACAGATATTGTTTTAAAAAAGTGGCTTTGATTATTTCGCCTTCACACTGGCTTTTACAATTACATCAAAGTAAAAAAATGTTTGGTTCAGCCAAAGTTATTCAACTATTTAATCCCTTCGATTTACCCAAGACTCTAGAACAACGTCAACCCTCAACCACTTTTAATTTCTTGTCAGTTGGGCAGATTGTTCAGCATAAAGGTATAGCTGTTTTGTTACGAGCTTGGTCAGAACTTAACCAACGCTTAGGTGACAAGCAAAGCCGAGTTAAATTAATTATCGTCGGTAGTGGTCCTTGGCTAGACCAAGCTAAGAGTTTAGCTAAAGATCAAACCAACATAGCCTGGCTCGGCAAATTACCGAATACTGAAATACAGACCATCATGCGACAGGCCCACTGTTTGCTAGTACCATCTTTAACCTATGAAAATTCACCCACCGTGGTCTTTGAAGCCTACCACAACAATCTACCCGTTATTGGTTCTAATCTAGGCGGTTTGCAGGAATTATTAACCGAGCAGGCTAGCTTCACAGCCAATGACACCATGGCTTTAAGCCACAAGATGTTGGCTGTCATGAGCCATTATTCTGATTGGCAAACTCAATTGCAAAAACAAAAGGAGAAAATTTTACCCCTCAAGCCTGAAGAATATTTAGACAGAATAATGGAGGAGGTATAATAAAACCTGATCGTTAGACAATCAGGTTTTTTGTTTATCTTTTGAGCTACCGTCTAGAATATTTTCAATCGTTAATCAAACCTAAAAATAGTAATCTGCTTCCCTAAGCTATAAGAACTGCTGGCTAGATTAACTGTGTCGGCCACGATCTTCTCATAGGGTTCCCAATAATCATTAACCACAAAATAAACCAGCTGAACTCCGGTCAGTTGTCTAACCGCCTCAATAGTCTCTAATTGCGGTTGGTTAATCATATCTAAATAATATTGGTACAGAGGAGCGCCTGTAGGAATAGAATAGAAAAGATGGCCAGCGTAATAGGTTTTGAAACCTAGGACACGCAAAGCTGCTGCCCCGACTTGCTGGTTAGCTAAGACAATATAGTCTTGGCCATTAGCATCTTGGTCAATCCATGACACAGCTTCTAAATCTACTAGAGCCGTAGCTGGGCCACGAGTCTTGTAATAGTCATCGTAGCGGGGATAGCTTAAATAGCAACTACCGGTAATAATGACAGCTAGAGCCAGATAGAGTGGCACTTTAACTATTTTGTCTTGAACATTCAGACGCTCTAACAACCAATGTCCAGTCTGCCAGACAAAGGGCAGGGCAATAATCAAAGCCGTAAATAGCAAACGCTGAGTATAATAATCACGATCATAATTGATGAGGAAATTAAAAGGCAAGAGACTACTTAAACTCCAAGCTAACAAACCGGCCACAGCCATTAAACCATAGGTGAAATAGAGCCGACTCTGGACTTGGCGCCAAATAATAGCTAGACCCGCCAGAATTAAAACAATAATTAACAGCCAATAATTATTCTGCAACAACTGAACTAGATTCAGCCACAGGCTATGTAAATTAGGCAAACTGAATAATGGCCAATCAACTTGGCGCCAAACAGCCGTAGGATCATTAACTGGTTGGGTCACGGCTTGATTTTTGTTGAGATAGTAAAAAATAGCTGGTAAGCTAACTGCTTGTAAGAATAGTAAAATACTTAGACCTTCTTTTTTAAATCTATGATTATTGGCTTGCCAATGTAGAGCCACTACCAATAATAAAGCTGGGATGCCAGCAATAGGCTGGGCAACTAAAGCAGCTAACGCTAAAATGTAAAGTACCACAAAATCTCTGTTCTCTTGAGCTACCAAACCGAGAAGAACAATAATGATCAACCAGAAATAACCCAGACCCTGAGGCGTGGTCATGATAAACCAGCTCAGAGGTAAAATTAAACTAGCTAAAATTATTAATTGAGCTAAGCGTTTGTCAAACCGAATTTGTTTAAAAACATGGTAAGCAGTTAAAGGCAAAAATATGCTAGCTAAAACTGGTAAGAAAAATTTGTCTAAACCAATCAAGGGCAGGGCAGTTAATTTATGAACCATCACTTCTAGGGCATACTGGCCAACATAATAGAAAGTCTTGGGCAGAACAGCTCCATGTTCACTAATATAACTAATAGCTGCCTGATGGACAAAGGGATCAAAGCCATAGCCCACAGCGTAAACTACTACGGCTACGGACAGGGTTAAGCTATAATGGAGGATTAAAAATAAGGCATTACTTTTTTGCTGATAGATTAACCAGAACAAAATAATTGTTAATAAACCATAGATAATAAGAAAATTATAATTCACTACCTGCCAAGGCGAATTAATGGACAGAGAAGTACGGGCCGAGATTAACATTAGCCAAGCTGTTAGATAAAAGAAAATATAGGCCAACTGGCCTAGCTGAAAATTAAAATTAATTTTAAAATCTTGTTTGGTAATAGCCGACAAAATTTGGTAATGATTCGCCAGCCACAAAACCACTAAGCTACCAACCAAAGACAAAAGGGCAATGAAGAAATTCAGTTCCCAAACTAAATATAAACCAGAACCCAACAAACTGAAGCTGGCTAGCCATAATAAAATATAAAGTAATAGAGGGTGAATTCTTCTCATAATTATTAATTGCTAATTAATTCCAAGCGATACAAGGTGTAATCCTTGTCTACAACATAGCTTGGCTCCATCTGCCAGCCTAGGTTTTGCAAGCGCAGTTTAACTTGCTGATACATATCAGGGTTGATGCGTGATAAATAGTAAAGGGGACGTTCTGCATTAATCTTTTTCAATGGTTCAAAAATACTGTAATCACCATTAAACATAATAACCGAATAGTAGGGAAAGAGGATCTTGTCTTCGCGATCATTGATAATAACCGCCTGAGGCTCAACTAAGCCTTTGATAACGGCAAATTGCTGGTAGTAGTCATTAATTACCGTACGTTGATCTAACAAACCATCACCCTTGGCGAAATAGGCCAGACGAACAGAGAAAAATATGAGGGGCAATAACACAAGGACTAAGAGTAGATAACGTTGCCAATTTTTTTTCAATAAATTAGCTAGACTATCTAACAAGTAGGCAATACCGGGTAAGAGCAGGACTGACAAGGGCAACCAATAGCGGACATAGGAAATACCAATGGTATTTAGTTTCAACATCAGTTTGTCATCAAACTGCCAACTGCCATAATAGATTACCAACCACAAACCAACTAAAATAGTTACTAACCAATAAACCAACTGTTGCTTGGGCCAAAACTTAAAAGGTTGGCGTCCTGTAGTCCATTTCACAACAAACCACAAACAGCCAACGACAAATAAGCTGAAGTAGGGCCAGAGAAGTTTAATAAAATAATCATTAAAGCTCTGACCAATGGCTGTCCAAGACAAACCAAAGGGAGCCACAATCAATTTGATGTAAGCTATCAGACCTTGGGCAGCGTCAATCAGAAAAGCTGTCGGCAAACGTTGCCAGATAGTAGAGGGATCAGGCAGGGCTAAATTAAAATAACCTAAATAAAAAGGATTGCCGTAAAGTAATTGATTAGCCAAAAGTAAAAGACTGGCTGGTAGTAATAGAGCTAAAACAAAACGTAGAATCTGTGGCCACTTGATCTCTAACCAGTAAAACAAAGCGGGAATAACAATTAAAGCACCTAGCCACACAAATTCAATGGGACGGCTGACTATAGCTAAACCGCAGAGCAAACCAGACAACCAAGCTGGAGCGGAACGCTGGCTAGTAATTTGCAAAGAAAAATGAACAGCAAAAATAATCAAACTTAAAAACAAAACATTAGGCAACATTGGTAATTGGGCATAATAGAGCCAAGAGGGTAGAGTAGCTAAGAGAATGGCCGCTAGCCAACCAATACGCTGATTAAAAAGACGGGAAACAATTAAATAAAAACAATAGACGGCTAAGACAGCTAACAGACCGGATAAAATTAAAACACCATAGGTGGTAAGAACACGACCCAGAGGACCATAAACAAATAACAAACCCAAAAAACCCATAGGCACCATTTGGTCATTGTGAATATTAACACTACGCGGATGCACAATATTATCTAAAGCTTGATTGAGCGGTTCATCATAGGTAAAGGTACCATGTTTAATAAATTGATCAACAAATAAAAAATTGGACATGCTGTCTGGCCAGCTGTCGATATAGTGTCCGTTATTGGCCCGCATCTGGGGCCAAGTAATAGTCAATATCGGCCAGAGATAAACCAGTAGTAAAAGTCCCAACAGGCCGATAATGATCTTGTTTTTATATTGCTTCATATGGCTATTATAGCATAAGTCAGACTAATCTAAAAAAGGTAGAAGCGCAATACTGTTGCAGAATATTAGGCAAAAATAGCTTATATTAAACTAAAAAATGACATATTTGTCAATATCCAGTCCAGGTAGCTAGGGGCTTGACAATTACAAGTGTTTTATGCTAAGGTAAACCATTATTTAAATTCAATATATTAAACAATAGAGTTATGAAAAAAATTATTTTACTCGTTGCTGTCTTGGGTTTGCTAGTGATTAACTTTACTGATTCCAGTGTAGCTAAAACTAAATCATATTACAGTGGCGACGCCATTAATTACGAAGGCCAAGTTATAATTGCCAGCACTAATACTGGTAAGTTAGAATTGTTTGCTTTAGACAAGACCACTCTTAATTTAGTAGCCACTGTCCAAGCTGACGACAGCAAATATAATGTTTTCTATGATGTTATGTTTGATGAGCAATGGGACAGACTTTATGTCTATGTCACCAGTGGTCGTTATTTATACAAATACGATGCTACTGATTTTAAAAATATTACTTTAATCAACAAGGTCAAAGATAATTCTTGGGACTGGTTTGGTGATATTGACAAGGTGGAAGGTCAGATTGTTACTAAGGGCACTAAGTTTGTTAAGTTTTGGGATGCGGATTTAAATGTTGTTAATGCCTATGCTTTAGTCAACCCCAACAATCCTTACAATATTGTCTTTGGCTATTACAATAACAACTATGCTTACAATATTGCTGACAACAAATTAGATTTCTATGATCGCACTGCTAGAAAAGTCACTCGGACTGTTGAATTAAAATACAACCAAGCTACCGGTAATCATCGTCTTCATCCCGATGCTTTGAATGACATGATCTATGTAGTTGATGATGAAGCCTTGAAAAAGTTCAGCCATGTTGGCGGTTTTTACAAATCTTTGCCTAATGAATCAGGTTTTGGTTATGATGTTATTTATTCCACTGATGGTTTGAATATTTATTTCTCCAATGGTGCCGGCGTGCAAAAGGTAAGCAAGGGTAATTTCACTGCCGTGTCTCGTTTTGATAATGTCAGCCTCAAAATAGATCAGGCTTGGGCCATGGGTCTAGTTAGGGTGATGGACAAGGATTGGCAAGAGCTAGTAGTGGTCTTTAATAATTCCAATATTGTAGTTTTAGACCAAAACCTACAGGTTGTGGCTAAGGTTTTGGCTACTACCCAGGATGATTCAGCTCAGAGCACTGAAAAATTATGGTTGAATCTTGATAAATGGGAAGTTCAAGCTAATGACCTAATTACTGTCTATGGCGGTGGTTTTGCTCCTGGTGAAGATTTAACTCTGACCCTAGATCGCAACACCATGAAGGCTAAGGCTGATAGCCAAGGCAGATTCCAAACTGAGATCAGAGTACCTTTGGTACAAATTAAAGACGGAGCTACAGAATTCAGAACTGATATTAAAGTAGTTGGCCAATTATCAGGCGCTCATTACAGTATTGGTGTGATAATTAAGAAATAATTCAATTGATTAGTGATAATCTATAATTTATTAAATAATATGAAAATCGCCTTCATCGGACAAAAAGGCATACCCAGTATCGGCGGTGGCGTAGAACGCTATGTCGAAGACCTAGCTACTAGAGTAGCTAGTCTTGGTCATGAGGTTATCGTTTACACTCGCCCCCACTATACACCCAAGAGCTTGCGAGAATTGGCTGGCGTGAAATTAATTTCTCTGCCCACTTTGCATACCAAGCACTTAGATGCTATTTCCCATACTGTCCTAGCTTGTTTAGATGTTGTTTTCAGAAAAGTTGATGTCGTGCATTTTCAAGCCATTGGCCCCAGTCTAATCTGCTGGTTGCCTAAATTGCTAAATCCTAGAATTAAGATCGTGTCCACTCTACAGAGTCGCGACTATGAACATCAGAAATGGGGTAAGTTTGCCCAATTCATGTTGCGCTTAGGTGAATGGATAATGTGTAAATTTTCAGACGAAGTCTTAGTGGTTACTCGACCAATGAAGAGTTATGTCCAGAACAAATATGGTATTGATGCTTATTTTATCCCTAACGGTTCTAACCTCTATCAAAAAGAAGGTAGCGACCTAATTAAACAATGGGGTTTGGAACGTGATTCCTACATTGCCTATATCGGCCGTCTAATTAGACACAAAGGCGTTAGTTATTTAATTGACGCTTACCAACAAATGTCTACTGACAAGAAATTAGTCATTGTTGGCGGTGGCGCTTTTACTGATGACTATATTATTGAACTGCAGGCCAAAGCTGGTCATAATCCTAATATTATCTTTACCGGCAACCAGACCGGCACTACTCTAGCCCAGCTCTATGACAATGCGGCTGTCTTTGTCCAACCCAGCGAATCTGAAGGCTTGAGCTTAGCTTTACTAGAAGCCATGGGTCGCGCTAAATGTGTTCTAGTTTCCAATATTCTAGAGAATGCTGAAGCAATAGCTGAAACCGGCTTTACTTTTGAAAATCGTAATATCTATGATTTGGCTAGTAAACTGCAGGTTATCACTGAGAATCCCCAATTAGCTCAAGCCAAGGGCCAAGTAGCTCAACAGCGTATTACCCAACACTATAACTGGGATCATATTGCTAAAAAAATGGTTGCTGTCTATAATAAAACCAATGAAGAAGTTCATAGAAAATCAGTCCTAGCTTATATCAAAAACATAATTAAGGCTTAATCGCCTGAGGCCAGACCTACTGGGTCTAGCCCTAGTTGATTAATTCAGATAGAAAATTGAAAATAGAATAATAAATTGTATAACTAAAAAAGGAGTAATGTAATGAAACAGTTAAATATAATACTGTTGTCTGTTTTGTTAGTCTTGGGCTTTATGTCCTGCGGCGACCAAAGCAATCCCTCTGGCTTGCCAGAAACCACTAATACCTTAGGTATTAGGTCTGATAGTTCTCAGCCAATTAGTGCTGAAAAATGGCTTTATCACTGGACCATACCGGTCTACAATGCTACGGTTATTACTAAAATTGGTTGGCAATTTAAGGGCGATCCCTACAATATCCATCCGTTAATCAGTAGTCAAGATAATAATTATCATTTGGCTATTGAATTGTTCAACGGCCTCTATTATCTGGACTTTGGTGTCTACACCATAGACAAAACTACCGGTAATATTACTTGGGACTACAAAACCTCAGAATGGTTTAATAATCCCAACAATCCCTATCGGGTAGTAGTCGACGGTGAAGTCTTTTTTGCCTTTAGCGCAGTTAATGGCTCAGTTTTCCCCATTCCAATTACTGAAGTGCCTAAATTACAGGCCATCATTAAAACGAATAAGGCAACGGCTAGAATTAATGAATATATTAATTTTGACGGTTCTGAATCAACCATCAGTGATCCTAATCAAGCATATATCAGTAACTATAGCTGGGATTTCGGCGATGGCGCTGTCAAAGCTGGAGAAACCATGGAATATGCTTACAAACAGGCCGGTACCTACCAAGTTAAACTAACTGTGACGGCTACTGACCGCCAAGGTCAGACACAAACGGCTGTAGCGGAAAAGGAAATAGTTATTACTATGCCTGACTTACCAGTAATTGGTGAGTTAATTTATGCTGATGATTTGATACGTGTTAGTTACAGTGAAGAAGCAGATGGTGTTTACATTTATCTCTTTGCTGACTTGTTAGCTACTGAAGGACCTCAAGACAGCCCATTTTTCTCTGGCAATCTGGCTGGTGAGAATGACAAATGGGTTCTAATAGATGCCAAGTTTATGGATAGAAATAATCGTTGGGCCTATGTCAAACATAGGTTTTACGGTAATCAAAAATTCAGATTCAATTACGCCGCCAATTACACTGGGTATTATTACCGCGCTGATAATAATTGGCTAGTCATTGACGGCGCTAATTGGAATCATATTCCTAGAGTGCATCCACCGAGCTTTAATGGTGATCATTTATCAATCTGGGTGATAAATAACCATATAGAAGCCGTCGGGTTCTAATAATAATTAGATTTGTTCTTTCTAAATCTAACCTCAACATTATTTAATATGATGTTGAGGTTATTTTTTTTATCACTAAGATATTTACAAAACAACAGGGTGATGCTAAAGTGGAGTCATGATCCTACATATTGATACTACCCAATTAGACCAGCTTAGTCTGTCTTTGCAGGACAATGATCAGACTATCGCTGAGCAACATTTGCCTGTCCATTACAATCAGGCTGAGTTATTATTGCCGGAGATTGATAAGCTGTTGCAGGGAGCCAACCAACAGCTAACTGCTGTTAAAAAGGTTGTAGTTCAGAATGGCACTGGTAGCTTTACTTCTTTACGTATTGGCATTGCCACAGCCAATGCCTTGGCCTATGCTTTGGATATTGAAGTAGAGGATGACCAAGGTAACAAACTGCTAGCTAACAACATGCAAATCGTGGAACCGAGGTATGATCGAGAGCCTAATATCACTATGAAGAAATAATACTACTAATATTGCGTAATTTATTTAATAATATTTATACCTTAACAGGGTCTTTTTTATTATTATTCTTTGTTCTTGACAAAATTTTATGCTGTGGTATAATTTTACCACAAGCTAATAAACGATAATTTAAAACATTATGAATAAAAATTTAAAACAATTTGGGGAAATGATGAAAGCTCTAAGAATTAATAGTCAAATGGGCATTAGAGAGGTTTGTAAATTAACCGGTTATGATCCAAGCAACTGGAGTAAGATTGAAAGGGGATTAATTTCGCCACCAGCTGACAGAAAAGTGCTGGCTAACTGGGGTAAAATATTAAAAGTTAAAAAAGATGACTTAAATCAATTTATTGATGAAGCTCAAATCGCTCAAGGCATTATACCTGATGATATGATAGACAAAAGAGAAATGTTGGAATTAATGCCGGCTTTTTTTAGAACAGTAAGAAATCGTAAACCATCTAAAGAAGAAATTGACCGTCTAATTAAATTAATAAAAAGCGCTTAATTATATGGATTATTCTGCATTTAAAGTGCCCTACCTTGCGGAAAATCAAATTAAACAGCAAGCGGATTTGATCAGAAATAAATACTGGGACAAGACCATACCGGTTGATATAGAAAAGATTATTGAAATAAATCTTGGGTTATCTGTAATTCCATTGCCCGGATTGCATAAAAATTTCGGTTTTGACGCTTTTATTTCTTCGGATTGGAGTTATGTTTATGTTGATAATGATAGATATTTTGATGACACTCATTATAAACGAGTGAGATTTTCTCTAGCCCATGAATTGGGACATTTAATCTTACACCAAAATATCTATCAATCACTACAAATTAATAGTGTTGAAGATTATTATAGGTTTTACGATTCCGTGCCCAAAGATCAGTATTCTTATTTAGAAACTCAAGCGAATAAATTTGCCGGTTATTTTTTAGTCCCTAGAAATATATTACAAGTAGAGTTTGCTAAATTAAAAATGATAAAAAGCAATATGTTAATTAAAGCCGGCCTAAAGGATGTAGATGATCATGTTTTAATTGATTATATGGTTGATGATTTAGCTGAAATATTTAATATTTCCAGTCATGCCATGCAAATATGTGTGGATAATTTGGATAAATGAATAATTAGCTGTGGATAAATAAAACAAGGCTGTGGACTACTGCAAGGGCAGTAGTTTTTTGTTTTATTTTCTTTTTATTTTAGCCAAAAAATAGACTGGACAATTGTTGACCTGTGGTGTTTTGTGGGGTATAATATAAGCAGAGTGGGGACAGGTGGGGAGAAGAGGTGAATTTAAAGATTTCTATTATATGTTTATTGGTGAATATCAACATAGCTTGGACGACAAAGGCCGCCTGGCCATACCCTATAAATTCAGGGCGCTTTTAAAAAAGGGCTGTATTATTGCCAAGGGTTTGGATGGCTGTTTATTTCTCTATACCAAAACGGAATGGCAGAGCCTAGCTCAGGAATTAGCCAAGCGCACTTTTAATCGAGCTAATAACCGCACCATCTCTAGATATTTTCTGGCCAGCGCCACAGATTTGAAATTTGATACACAGGGACGAGTGACTATTTCTAATTATTTAAGAAAGTTTGCCAATTTAAAAAAGACTGTGATCATTGTCGGCTTGTATGACCGTTTGGAAATCTGGGATGAAATGGCTTGGAACAAATATAAAGCACAGACTGAAAAACAAACCGAAACCATTGCCGAGACCCTTGATCATTTAAATAATCAGTAATATGACCTACCAACACACACCAGTTTTGCTTAAGGAGGTCGTAGAGCATTTACAACCACAAAAGGGACAAACCTATATCGATGGCACTCTGGGTGGCGGTGGCTATACCTTGGCCCTAGCCCAGGCAGTTGGCAAAAAGGGTAAAGTAATCAGTATTGATTTAGATCAGCAAGCCCTAGACCATGCAGAGGCACTTATTAAGGAGCATGGTCTAGGCAATATTACTTTAGTTCATGATAATTTTGCTAATCTAACTACCATTGCCCAAGAATTAGGATTGAAACAGGTAGCGGGCATTGTGTTGGACCTAGGCTTATCTTCAGCCCAGTTGGCTGATACTAATCGAGGCTTTGCCTTTCAGAAAGATGGCCCTTTGGATATGGCCTTTGGCCCCAGCTTCATCAGTACCACTAATATAGTCAACAGATATCAGGCTGACAAAATACAAGAGATTATTAAAAACTATGGAGAAGAGCGCTACGCTAGAAGCATTGCCCACAAAATAGTGGAGCAGAGAAAATTAAGTCCTATCACCACCACTGGCCAATTAGTTGATATTATTGCCTCGGCTGTACCAGGAGCTTACCGACGCAACAAACATTTGCATTTTGCCACCCGCACCTTTCAAGCTTTACGCATTGCCACTAATCAAGAGTTGGATAATCTGGCCAAGGTACTACCTCAAGCTCTGCAATTACTAGCTCCTCAAGGACGCTTAGCAATAGTTAGCTTCCATAGTCTAGAAGACCGCCTTGTTAAAAGATTTCTGCAACAGGCCAGCAAAGATTGCCTTTGTCCGCCCCAAGCTCCAGTCTGTCGTTGCGGTCATCAAGCCGAAGTCAAGATTATCAACAAGAAAGTGATCATTGCTGGAGAAGAAGAAATAGCTAATAATCCCCGAGCGCGTAGTGCTAAATTGCGTGTTGCCGAGAAGATATAATTTTAAAATCAATAAATTATTAATAATATAAAAATAAATATAAATCATATGGAAATGAACCAAGCCCTTACTCTGGATCGACCTATGAATCTATCTCGATCCTATAGAATCAATCTGAGATTAGTTAACAAGGCCCTCATGGCTCTCTTGGCTATTAGCTTTGTCTATTACTTAACCAGTACCAATGATTTGGCAGTCAAAAGCTTCCAACTCAAGGAGCTAAAAAACAATATCGCTAATTTGCAACAGTCCAACACTGATTTAGAAGTGCAAAGCGCTTCCTTGGCCTCCTTCCAAGTCCTAAAGGAAAAAATTTCCACTCTTGACTTAGTGAGGACTAATGAGGTTCAATATATTAAGGTCGCTACACCGGTGGTGGCTAAGAAATAAATTAAACTATGGCTTGGTTTAATAAGCACAAAAAAGATAATCAAGATAATCGCCTAAATTTCATTTTAGGGATTATTTTTTTATTAACCCTAGCTCTGATTGGCAAGCTCTTTGCGGTGCAAATTAAAAACCATGACTATTATGTATCAGCCGCAGCTGGCCAGCATGAAATGTTTGCCGAGATTGAACCAGAACGAGGAAAAATCTTTATCCAAGACCAAGAGGCCCTCTATCCCATTGCCACTAACAAAACCTATGTCCAGATCTATGCCATACCCAAAGAAATCAAGGATGCCCAGCGTTTAGCTGAAACTCTCTATACTTTTTTTCATGAGCCTCAACTAGCTGAAGAAGCTGACAAGATTCTTAAGGAACAGGATACCCAGAAACTAGCTGATGATTTAGCCTATGTGCAAAACATGGGTCTGTCAGAAACAGAACTCAAAGCCAAGGAAGCTGAAGTCCAAACTAATCATAAATTACTAATGACTGATCCTACCTATCTGGAATTAAGAACCCTGAAACGAGAACAGATTCTCAAGAATCGTCAAGCCGATATTATCAAAGAATATTTAGACAAAATGGACAAATGGAATGACCCCTATGAATCTTTACAAAAAAAAGTAGAACCAGAACTGGCCAAGCAATTTCATCTAGCTCTTTTAAATGACAACTGGCCACAGAATAACACAGATTTAAATAATCTAGAATTCAAGAACTACAAAATATACGACAAAAATACTGATCAGTCCATGGAATTTGCCGGCCTTGGCTACATGACGGAAAATTACCGCTACTATCTAGAAAACAATATTGGTTCCCATATCTTGGGCTTTGTCAGCCATGACAAAGAAGACAAGAATGACCAATATGGCAAACACGGCTCCTATGGCTTAGAGGGTTTCTTTGATGAAGAACTCTTTGGCCAATATGGTTCAGTTAAAGGTGACAGGGGGGCTGGCGGTTTGATGATTGCCAATAATCTAGAATATGATGCTAAAACTAATGGTGATGATTTAGTTCTGACCATTGATAGGTCTATCCAATTCTATGCCTGCAATCGTCTAGACGAAATGGCCCAGCATTATGCAGCCACTTCTGGCACAGTTATTATTATGGAACCCCAGACCGGAGCGATTATTGCCATGTGTTCCTATCCTGACTTTGACCCTAATAATTACAATGAGGTAGAGGATGTTGATATTTACAATAATCCGGCTCTGTTTGATCAATATGAACCGGGGTCAGTCTTTAAAGCCATTACCATGGCTGCAGCTTTGGATCAAAATAAGGTGACACCAACTTCTACCTACAATGACCAAGGCCAAGTCATGATTGAAGGTTGGCCTAAGCCCATTAACAATGCTGATTTCTCCAGCTACGGAGCTCATGGTCTGACCACCATGGTAGGCGTCTTGGAAAATTCTTTGAATACAGGCGCTATTTATGCCATGCAACAATTAAAACCTGAGGTTTTTGCTGATTATGTCCAGAAGTTTGGCTTTGGTGAAAAGACCGGCATTGAGTTGGAAGGCGAATTTGCTGGCAATATTAATAATCTTTTGGCTAAGAAAATTAAGCCCATTGATATAGCCGTGGCTTCTTTTGGCCAGGGCATTACGGTAACCCCTTTACAAATGCTCACGGCCTATGCGGCCATTGCTAATGGTGGCTATCTAGTCAAACCCTATTTAGTTAGAGAGATACTTCATGCTGATGGTACTCAATTAGTGATTCAGCCCAAGAAAATGCAACAAGTAATTTCCACCCATACTTCAGCTGTTCTGTCAGGCATGTTGGCTTCCGTGGTAGCCAATGGCCATTCTAAGAATGCTCAAGTACCAGGCTATTTTGTGGCTGGCAAGACTGGTACAGCTCAGATTGCTGATCCTAACAAACGTGGTTACTATGAAAGCCAGTATAATCATACCTTCATTAGTTTTGCCCCAGCTGACCAAGCCCGCTTTGTCATGCTGGTAAAATTTGAAAATCCCAAAGGTTACCAATATGCTGATTCCACAGCCGTGCCCCTGTCTCGTGATATCATGGACTTTATCCTTAAATACTGGCAGGTGCCCCAAAATACTAGGGTAGACTAGTCTTGATTTTTAGCCCATTTTGTATTACAATAACCGCCTATGAAAAAACTACTGCAAATCATTTTAAAATACTGTGCCAAGCTGATTTTAGCTAAATATCAGCCTGATATTATTGGCATTACCGGCAGTGTAGGTAAAACCTCGGCCAAGGAAGCTATTAGACAGGTGCTAAGTCATAGTTTCCGCGTCAGGGCCAGTAGCAAGAATTACAACAATGAATTCGGCTTGCCCTTAACCATCATTGGCAGTTTAACAGCTGGCCGTTCTTTAGGTGGCTGGGCGTTAGTCTTTCTGAAAGTAATTAAACTACTAACTGCCAAAGACCAAAACTATCCCCAAATTATTATCTTGGAAATGGGCATTGATCGACCAGGGGATATGGATTATTTGAATAGCATAGTACAGCTTAAAATAGCTATCCTGACTTTAATTGGCACTTCCCATATGGAATTCTTTGGCTCTCGCGACAACATTGCCAAAGAAAAAGCTAAGATATTTAATAATCTACAAAGCGGAGGTTGGGCAATTATTAACGCTGATGATGATTTCACAGCTAAAATTATACCCAATGTCAAAAACAAAGTTCTCACCTTTGGCTTTGATCAAGAAGCTGACGTAGCTGCTTCCAATATTATCTGTACCTTCCAAGACGCTGAAGATATCAACAGTCTGGCGGGTATTAATTTCAAACTCAAATATCAAGGTTCTTACATA
>Ga0209212_1004448_pt1 | contig 17352 bp, 12 predicted proteins | sample RifGroC2_FD_183996 | JGI IMG/M metagenome (GOLD analysis project Ga0209212, IMG submission 183996) | Groundwater microbial communities from Rifle, Colorado, USA - Groundwater C2 (SPAdes) (version 2) | ecosystem: Environmental > Aquatic > Deep subsurface > Groundwater | place: Rifle, Colorado...
GCCGCCGGCGGGGTAAGGTCCGTTTCAGCTATCAGCAGCAGGTCGCCGTCCAGCTTCCAGGAGACCTCGTAAAGGCAGCGGTTCCAGACTATGATGGACGCCAGGGAGTACTCGCAGAGCGTGTATTTGTGCCCTTTGAAGAATTTCTTAAGTTCCGTGTAATCTTCCGGTTTAAGGCGGTTAAACATAGCTGCCTTTCGAGAGCATGGGCTGCGCCTTGCCGAGGACCTTGAAACCGAGCTTCGCGTAGAAGGGGCCGGAGTTGTCCTGCGCGATAAGCGCCACCCATTTTATCCCGTCGGCCCTTAGACGTTTCAGTACGGTTCGGACGAGGGCACGGCCCGTGCCGGCGCCGCGTTCCGTTTTCAGTACGGCCACGTCCTGGATATAGGCGTCGCTGACGCCGTCGCTTATCGCCCTGGCCATGCCTATGACCCGCCCGTCCCTTTCCGCCACGGCGAAACAATGGCTGCCGGCGATCAGCCTTTTCAGGAGGGCCGGCTTGTCGGCGGGCCGCCACCAGCCGTGGGCGCGGTAAAGTGTTATAATCCCTCTAAGGGTTGCGGGGTCCGCCTTCGTCAAAAACCTGTATTTTGCGCGGTGTGCCATTAAGCGTATGATATAAATCTTACGGGCGCCCTGGAAAGGCGGCGGGCCCGCCGGGAGGGAAAATGTACACTGAAGAAAAGAACGGTCTTAAACTTCTGCGCTTCGACAGTTTTAAGAATCTGCCCGGTCTGGCCTGCGCCGTCTCGACGCGCCACGGCGGGGTAAGCGCCGGCCCCTACGCCGGGCTTAATCTCGGCAGCGGTACCGGCGACAGGCTGGAGAGCGTGGAGGAGAACCTCGCCCTGCTCTGCGCGGCTTTGGGCGCCGAGCCCGCCCGTCTGGAGCGCATGCTCCAGCGGCATACCGCCAACGTGGCCGTGGTGGAGGGCGGCGGCGGTACGCCTCCCGACAATACCGACGCTCTGGTCACCAACGTCCCCGGCGTGCCTTTGCTGGCGCTGTCGGCCGACTGCGCGCTGACCGCCTTCTACGACACGAAGCGCCGCGCGATAGCGGCCGTCCACAGCGGCTGGCGCGGCGCCCTGCTGGGCGTCTACGCCTCAGTCCTCAATGTGATGAAGCTGCGTTACGGCACTGAACCGGCCGACGTCGTGGCCGGGGTGTCGCCCATGATCTCGGCCGCGCAGTATCCGGTGCGCGCGGATTTTATGGAAAAGCTGAAAGCCTTTTACCCTGAGGGCGCCGATAAGCGCTTCCTGGCGCTGAAGGACGGTCTGCATTTTTTCAACCTGCGCGAGCTCCTGCGCACCCAGCTGGAGACGCTGGGCGTCAGGAACCACGAATTCATGCACCTCTGCACGTACGCGGAGAAGGACATGTTCTATTCGTGGCGGAGGGACGGGGAAAAGACTGGCCGCTTCGGCCTGATGGCCATGCTGAAGGATTAAGAGGGCAGGGCGCTATTTCAGCATATCCCAGGCGATCTTGGCCAGCAGCGCGGCCGACACCAGAAAAAGCATGGGGCGTATGATCCAGGCGCCCTTCTTCAGGGCTACGTGGGAGCCGGCGTAATTGCCGGCCATGCCCGCCAGGCCCATGGCCAGGCCCAGTTTTAGGTCGACCTTGCCCAGGTAAAGGAAAGTGCCCAGGGCCGCCAGGTTGGAGACCAGGTTCAGGAGTTTCGCCAGCGCGGTGGCGCGCAGCAGGTCGTAGCCGCAAAGCCGCGTGAAGGCCAGCGCCAGAAAAGTGCCGGTGCCGGGGCCGAGCAGTCCGTCGTAAAAACTTATAAAGAAGGAAATGCCGCCGCCGCGTCCCAGGAGGGTGTCCGGGGTGAACCTGGCGCTGGTGTCGCCGAAGCCGAAACTCTTTCTGGCCGCCAGGAAGACGGCTACCGGCGGCAGCAGGACCAGGAGCAGGTAGCGTATGGTTTCCGGCGGCACCAGGGCTATGGCCCGCGCGCCCAGGAAAGCGCCGCCGGCCGCCAGGGTTACCAGTATAAAGAGCAAGTCGGCCCTGAAGCGGAGTTCCTTCAGGAAACGGGCCGCCGCAACGGCCGTGCCCATGGACGAAGAGAGCTTGTTGGTGCCCAGCAGCAGGGCCGGATTGAGGCCGTGCGCCAGGTAGGCGGGCAGGGTGATCAGACCGCCGCCGCCGGCTATGGCGTCGACGAAGCCGGCCAGGAAAACCAACAGGGTGAGGGCCAGATAAGGCTGCGCGGCGTGGAGCAGGTCCATGCACCAATTATATATGTTTTGCGCGCCGGGCCGGTAAAAGGTAAAATTAAATATCGTTCTATAAGGGGCCAATATAATGATGGAATCCGACTCTCATCTCCAGAAAATAAAAGACACCATAGAAATTTCCGGCGGCGCCAAGCGCGTGGACCTGCTGCTCAGGAACGCGCGCGTCATCAACACTTTTTCCGGCGATATCCACCGCACCCACGTCGCCATACACCGCGGCCGGGTGGTGGGCTTCGGCGACTATAAGGCGGCCAAGACCATGGACCTCAAGGGCGCCTACGTCTGCCCGGGCTTCATCGACGGGCACGTGCATATCGAAAGCTCCATGGTGAAGATCCCCGAATTCGCCCGCGTGGTGCTGCCGCACGGCACCACCTCCGCCGTGATAGACCCGCACGAGATCGCCAATGTGCTGGGCCTCGACGGTATAAAATACATGCTGGCTTCCAGCGAGGACAGCCCCCTGAGCGTCTATGTGATGCTGCCGTCCTGTGTGCCCGCCACGCACCTGGAAACGGCCGGCGCCGAACTGACCGCGCACGACCTGGGCCTGCTGCTTAACGACGAGCGGGTGCTGGGCATCGGCGAGATGATGGATTACCCCGGCGTCATCAACCGCAACGAAGAAGTTATGCAGAAGATAGCCATAGCCGGGAATAAGGTCATCGACGGCCACGCCCCCATGCTGAAGGGCAAGCAGCTTTACTCCTACGTCTCGGCCGGCATCCGCTCGGACCACGAATGCACCGACGTGGCCGAGGCCAGGGAAAAACTGCGCGCCGGTATGTACATCATGATCCGCGAGGGCACCGCGGCGAAAAACCTCAGGAACCTGCTGCCGCTGGTCAATTCGGAGAATTCCCGCAAGTTCATCTTCGTCACCGACGACCGGCACCTGGAGGACGTGTTCCGCCAGGGCCACATAGATTATCTGGTGCGCACCGCCGTCCAGCTGGGCGTGGACCCCATCCGCGCCATCCAGATGGCCACCATCAACACCGCCGAGTATTTCGGCATCAAGAACCTGGGCGCCATCGCCCCCGGCTACGCCGCCGACCTCGTGGTCTTCGACGACCTGAAAAAGATGAAGATCTCCAGGGTGTTCAAGGGCGGGCGCCTGGTCGCGGAGGCGGGGGAGATAAAGCCGGGCGTGATAAAGGAGTACAAGGGCAAGACCCGCGGCACCATAAACGTGCGCTGGATAGAGCACGAGGATTTCGCCATGAAGGCGCAGGGCAAGTATGCCCGCGTGATAAACGTGGTCCCCGACCAGATAGTGACCAAGGCCAGTATAGAGAAAGTCAAAGAGGACGGCGGATACGTCTCTTCCGACACCGATCGTGACATCCTGAAGATCGCCGTGATAGAGCGGCACATGGCTTCGGGCCGCGTGGCCCTGGCGCTGGTAAAGGGCTTCGGCCTGAAGAAAGGCGCCATCGCCTCCTCGGTTTCGCACGATTCCCACAACATAGTGGTGGTGGGCACGCACGACGGTGATATGTATACCGCCGCGGTGCAGGTGGTTAAAATGCAGGGAGGCATCGTGGCCGCCCTCAACGGGCAGGTGCTGGAAGCCCTGCCGCTGCCGGTGGCCGGTCTGATGTCCGACCGCAGCGCCGAATTCGTGCGCGAAAAGCAGGCGCGCCTCAACGAGATCGCCAGGATGCTGGGGTCCAAACTGTCCGACCCTTTCATGGCCATGTCTTTCCTGACGCTGCCGCCCATCCCGGAGATCCGCATCACCGACCGCGGCCTGATCGACGCGGTAAAATTCAAGGTGACGCCGCTGTTCTGCGGCCCGTCCGGGAAATGAGAAAGCTTCTGGCCGCCGCTCTTCTGCTCCTGGCTTGCGCGCCCGCGCGCGCGGCCCGGCTGGAGCGCGGCCCCTACCTAGAGAACATGGCCAAGAATATGGTCACGGTCCGCTTCCGCGTGGACGTGGCCACCCCCGCCTGGCTGTCCTTCGGAGCCGCTCCCGACTGCGAGCGCTTCCTCACCACGGTGCCCGCCGTTAAAGAGCAGCGGGTGCCGCTCTTCGGCCTGCTGCCGGATACCACGCACTGCTACAGGCTCTACCTGCCGGCCGACCAGAGCACCGGGGTCTACAAGGCCTTCGAGGGGAAATTCACCACCTTCCGCGACGAGGATAGACCCTGGTTTTCCTTCCTGGCCTTCGGCGATTCCGGCTCGGGCTCGCCTGAGCAGCTGCAGCTGGCGGCCCAGATGGATAAATACAACCCCGATTTCGTGCTGCACCTGGGCGACATGGTGGAATCCGGCCTGGACGCCGACGCCGACGCGCAGTATTTCCGCCCCTACGCGGGGCTGCAGGCGCGCGCGCCGTTCTTCCAGGCGCTGGGCAATCACGATTACGGCCCGGACCTCAGGGCCGCGGGGGGGCGCGGTTTCCTGAAAGCCAACTACGCGCCGTTCCACAGCGTGCCGCTGACCGGCCTGCCGCCGCACTATTATTTCTTCGATATAGCCAACGCGCGGTTCTTCGTGCTGGACACCAACGCTTTCTTCGGGGCTAAATTCGCTCCGGGGCTGGAGCCCGGCTCAAAACAGTACAAGTGGCTGGACTATTATCTGGGGAGGACTGAAAAGACCTGGAAGTTCGTAGTGGTGCATGAACCGCTTTATTCTACCGGCGCCCACGGCATCATAGAGGCCGAGGTGAAGGCGTTGGAGCCGCTTTTCCTTAAGCACAGGGTGGACCTGGTCTTCCAGGGGCACGACCATAACTATGAACGCACCATGCCCGTAAAGGAAGGTCTGCCCGACGAGGCCGGTGGAATAGTGTACGTAACGCTGGGCGGCGGGGGGAGCACGCTTTACATCCAGCGCCGCAACGCCGACTGGTCCGAGAAATTCCTCCCCACCTATAATTTCTCCTTCCTGGAAATTAACGAGAAGTCTCTGAACATGTCCGTCTACAACAAAGACGGAGAAGTGCTGGATACGCTGGCGGTGCAGAAGTAAGTTTTCATGCGCAGCGGTGGCGTTTTTTATATTGTCTTACCTTGCGATTTGTGCTATACTAATTCTGCGGGGTAGAGCAGCCTGGTAGCTCGCAAGGCCCATAACCTTGAGGTCGCAGGTTCAAATCCTGCCCCCGCAACCAAAAGCCCTCGAATAATTTCGAGGGCTTTTGCTTTGTTGCGGGGGAGCGGGACATAATATGTCCCGCGGCAGGATTTGAAAGCCGGACCTGCGAGGGCAGCAGCCCGCAGCAGGGAGGCGGGGTCGCAGGCGCCGAGGAGCGGCGGCGACGAGGCGACCTGTGACAAAATCCTGCCCCCGCAACCAAAAGCCCTCGAAATTATTCGAGGGCTTTTGCTTTGTTGTGGGGGAGCGGGACATAATCATGTCCCGCGTCAGGATTTGAAAGGCGGAAGCGCGGGTGGAGCGAAGCGACACAATTCGCCCAGCAGGCCGCAGCGCTGAGCCGGGGCCGCGACCCAGGCCGCGCGACGGCGCGGACTGGAGTTGTGGCCAACTGCCCCCGCACCCGTTCCCTCAAAAAAATCCAGCCCTTCGGCTTTTCCGGCCCAAGTATTTTTTGGTAAGATATGGGCAGGTAATTTTTAGGAGGCAAAGTAATGAAAAAGATACTGCTCGCAGTTTTCGCCTGCTTCATAGCCGGTGCCGCCGTGGCCGCCGACAAGCCCATGACGGAAGACCAGAAAACCCTTTATTTCCTGGGTAAAGCGGTCAGCTCCAAGATCAAACAGTTCGACTTCAGCGCCGAAGAGTCCAAATACGTCGTTATGGGCTTCTCCGAGGCCCTGGCCGGGACGCCGTCGAAAGTCGACGACACCTACGGCGCCAAGCTCAACGAATATCTGGGTAAGAAGCAGGAAGCCATAGTGGCCAAACAGAAAGAGGCCGCCAAGCCCTTCCTCGAGAAAATGGCCAAGGAAGCCGGCGCCGAGAGGCTCCCTTCCGGTGTGGTTTACATCCCGGTAAAAGAAGGCACGGGCCCCATGCCCAAGGCCTCCGACATGGTGAAGGTCCATTATCACGGCACTTTCCCGGACGGCAAGGTCTTTGACTCCTCCGTGGACCGCGGCACCCCCGCGGAGTTCCCTCTTTCCGGAGTGATCCCCTGCTGGACCGAGGGCGTGCAGAAAATTAAGGTCGGCGGCAAGGCCAAGCTGGTCTGCCCTTCCGATACCGCCTACGGCGACCAGGGCGCGGGCGGGGCCATCCCCGGCGGCGCTACCCTCGTCTTCGATGTGGAACTGTTTGAGATCCTCAAAGAACCGGCCGCCGCCGCGCCGGCGAAACCCGTGAAGGCCGAGAAGGCCAAGCCGGTAAAGAAAGAAGCCGCCAAGGTTGAGAAAACCAAGCCGGCCGCCAACTAAGTCTTAGCCCGACGGATTAAAAAAGCCCCGGATCGCTCCGGGGCTTTTTTTTATTTGCAGGGTCTTATAGGAGGCCGCGGCGCCGCGCGAGTTTTTCGCCCTCCACCGCAAGGAAGACCGCCGAGGAAATCCCGAAAGCGGCGGCCAGCTCTCCCGGCGACAACGGGACGGTGTGGAGCAATTTATTCAGCCCCGCCGTGTAAATTACCGCCAGCTGCAGGCCCACCGTGAGCAGCACCGAATACAGCAGAGGCTTATTGGACAGGATCCCCATCTGAAAAAGGGACCGCTTCTCCGAACGTATAGCCAGCGCGTGGCCCAGCTGGCTGAGGCAAAGCACCGTGAACGTTATGGTCTGCCAGGGCGCGCCGGTTTTGATGGCCCAGGCCTGTGTGCCAAGACACAACAGCCCCATAAGGAGTCCCACCCACAGGACATGCGCCCCGAGCCCGCCGGCAAAAAGGCTCTCGCCCGGCCTGCGCGGGGGGGTCTTCATTATATCCGGCTCGGCCGCCTCGGCCGCCAGCGCCAGGCCCGGCAGCCCGTCCGTAAGAAGATTTATCCAAAGTATCTGTATAGGCAGCAGCGGGATGGGCAGACCCATGAAGGGCGCCAGGAAAATAGTCCAGATCTCGCCCGAATTGCAGGTCAGCACATAACGTACGAAACGCCGGATATTGTCGAAGATCCTGCGTCCCTCGGCCACGGCTTTTACTATGGTGGCGAAGTTGTCGTCGAGCAGTATCATGTGGGCCGCTTCCTTGGAGACATCCGTGCCGGTCATCCCCATGGCTATGCCGATGTCCGCCCGTTTCAGCGCCGGGGCGTCGTTAACGCCGTCGCCCGTCATGGCGGCGAAGTGGCCGCGCGCCTGCAGCGTCTTAACGATGCGCAGTTTCTGCTCCGGCGCCACCCGGGCGTAAACACGTATAGTCTCGACCCGCAGCGGGAAGTCTTCCGGCGAGAGCTTTTCCAGTTCTGTCCCGGTCAGCATCGCTGCGGCGTCACCAGGGTTTATTATCCCCAGGCGTTCGGCGATATTGCGCGCAGTGACCGGGTGGTCGCCGGTGATCATGACGGGCACGATGCCCGCCGAACGGCACTGGGCGACGGCGGCTTTGGCCTCTTCCCGGGGCGGGTCGGTTATGCCCGCCAGGCCGATAAAGACCAGGTCCTTCTCGGCGTCGGCCAGGGAGCCCGGGATGGCGTCCCACTGCCTGGCGGCCAGGGCCAGTACGCGCAGGCCCCGGGCGGCCATCTCCTCGGCCGCGGCGCGTATTTTATCTTTACCTTCAGAGGTCAGCCCGGCGGAGGTCATTATCAGGGAAGAGTTCTCCAGCAGGCTTTCGACCGCGCCCTTGGTAAGCGAGAAATTAGCCGCGCCCTCCCAGCCGCCCAGTTGCCCCGTGTGGAACGTGGTCATGCGCTTGCGCCCGGAATCGAAAGGCAGTTCAGCCGCGCGCGGGTGCTGAGAGTCCAGTTCCCGCTTATCCGCTCCGCCGGCCGCCGCCAGCGCGCAAAGCGCGGTCTCGGTCGGGTCGCCTGTCCAGCCGCCGTCTTTCTGGAGGGAATCGTTGTTAAGGGCGAAGCCGGTAAGCAGGCGGGCGTACAGGTCCGGGTGTGGCGGAGCCTCCCCGGTTTTCAGGATCGTTCCATCCATGTAAACTTCTTCCACCGTCATCCTGTTCTGCGTAAGCGTGCCGGTCTTGTCCGTGCAGATGTAAGTTACCGAGCCCAGGGTCTCCACGGCCAGCAGCTTGCGCACCAGGGCGTTCTGTCTCACCATCCTGCCGGCGCCCAGCGCCAGGGCTATGCTCATTACCGCGGGCAGCGCTTCGGGTATGGCCGCCACCGCCAGCGAGACGGCCGTTAAGAACATGAGCGCGGGCGGCTCGCCCCGCAGAAGGCCGGAAATAAAGACCACCGCGCAGACGGCCAGCACGGCCCAGGCCAGTTTTTTACCAAAAACCGTCAGCCGCTTTTGCAGCGGGGTCTCAACCTCTTCCTCGTCCTGCAGCATGCCGGCTATTTTCCCCAGTTCCGTAGCCATGCCGGTGGCGGTAACCACGCCCCGGCCCCTGCCATAAGATATGGAGGTGCCGCTGTAGGCCATGTTCAGCCTGTCTCCCAGCGGCAGTTCCTCTCCGGCTATGGGCTCGGAGCGCTTCTCAACGGAGAGAGATTCTCCTGTCAGCGCCGCTTCCTCGGCTTTAAGCGAAGCGGACTCTATAAGGCGCAGGTCCGCCGGCACCACGCTGCCGGCCTCCAGCAGCACGATATCTCCTGGCACCAGCGCTGAGGCGGGGATGGACTCGGGTTCCCCGTCCCGTATTACGGAAGCCAAGGGCGCGGCCATCCTTTTAAGGGCTTCCATGGCCTTCTGGGCGCGGTATTCCTGTACGAAGCCCATCACGGCGTTAAGGATAACTATGGCCGTTATAACGGCGGCATCCAGCAATTCGCCTATAGCGGCCGACACCAGGGCCGCGGCAATAAGCACGCCTATCATGAAGTCTTTGAACTGGGAAAGGAACATGGCCAGCGCGCCGCGCCCGGGTTTTTCTTTAAGCGAATTCGGGCCGTACTTGGCCAGGCGCAGGCCGCTCTCGGCCGGGGAAAGTCCGGACAGGGAGGTGCCGAGCTCATTTAAAAGCTGCGGAATTTCCTTGTTGTGCCAGTTAACGGCGTTTGCGGCCATTCGATATTGCCCCCTGTGTCCATTATATGACTTCGGGCGGCAAAGAAGAAGCCCCGGTTTTCCGGGGCTTATCGGGCGGTTCTCTATTTGGCCTTATGCGGTTCCGGCAGGGCCTGGTGCGGGTGCTTTATGACCACCGACAGCAGGATGGAAGCCGCCAGTATGCCCAGCACCACGCCGAGCGAGATCAGGGCGTGGATGTGGATATAGCCGGAGATGAGCATTTTCACGCCGACATAGAAAAGTATTATCGAAATGCCGGCTTTAAGGTAGCGGAACAGGTCCATAACGGAGGCCAGCAGGAAGTACAGCGAGCGCAGCCCCACCACGGCGAACACGTTGGAGGTGTAGACGATGAAGGCCTCTTTGGAGATGGCCAGCACCGCCGGTATGGAGTCCACGGCGAAGATCAGGTCCGTGGTCTCGATCACCAGCAGGGTGGCGAAGAGGGGGGTGGCGTGCCAGATATGGCGCTTCACGAAGAACTCGCCGTCGGTGGTCTCCTTGTCTATCGGGACGATCCTGGCCAGCAGTTTAAGCACCGGGTTGGAGCCGGGGTCCATCTCCCCATCCTTCTGCAGCATCATCTTTACGGCGGTGACGACAAGGATGCCGCCGAAGACGTAGATGATCCAGGTGAAACTCTGTATGAGTTTTACGCCGGTGAAGATAAGGACAAGGCGCATGAAGACGGCGCCCAGGATGCCCCAGGTGAGGATCTTCGGCTGGTACTTCTTGGGGATGCCGAAGTAGGCGAAGATCATGATGAACACGAACATGTTGTCCATGGAGAGGGAATACTCTATGACGTAGGCGGTGAAGAACTCTATCATCCGCTCGAAGCCCAGCATATACCCGGTGAGGAAGCCGAACAGCGCGGCTACTATCACCCAGAAGGCGCAGAGCATAAGGGCTTCCTGGCGCGTTATCTCGTGGGTGCGGCCGGCGGAAAGCTTTATGTCGGCGATGAAAAGGGCGCCGGCGGTGAGGACGAACACAAGCCACATGATCTCGATGGGTGTCATAATAGGGAAATTATATTATATTGGCCGGGCGGCGGGGTTATGGTTTACTTTTTCGGGGATATTGTCTAGAATTTACTCATTATATCCGTCAGGAGGAAACAATGAGCGACACATTCGACATAGTACTGCTGCTGGCCCTGCCCGCTTCCGGTAAATCCGAAGTAAGGCGGTTCCTGGCCAACGTCGAGCCGGAACGGCTCAAGAAAGAATTCCACATAGGGGCGAACCTCCAGCTGGACGACTTCCCCTACGTGCACATGATGCGCCGCGCCGACGACGAGCTGGTCAAGCTGGGCAAAAGCCGCATATTCTTTAAGGCCGGCGACAGGCCCTTCCAGGACACCAAAGACTGGGGCACGCTGATACACCTCCTCAACGAGGACTACCGCGACCTTATGAAGAAGAACGTGGTAAAGGCCGATTCCGCCGCCGACCTGCTGATGCGCCGCATAGATAAGGCCGGCGAGAAGGCGAAGATCGCCCCGCGCCTGGCGAAGCTGGACAAGGACACCTGGACCAACGTGGCCAAAGAACTTGAAAAGGAAGCCCGCGCCATGCTCGACGAGAAGCACGCCGCCTACCCCGCGTCCTTCGAGGGGAAGACCATCGTCATAGAGGCCGCCCGCGGCGGCCCCGACAAGTCCTCCTACCCGCTGGCCGACCCGCTGGGTTACCAGTATTCGCTGCGCGAACTGGACCCCGAGATCCTTAAAAAGGCGGTTATCCTCTACGTCTGGGTGACCCCCGAGGAGTCCCGCCGCAAGAATACCGCCCGCACCAACCCGAACGACCCCGGCTCCATCCTGCACCACGGGGTGCCGATGGAAGTCATGCTCAACGACTACGGCTGCGACGATATGGACTACCTGGAGAAGAATTCGGAAATTCCCGGCACCATTACCGTCAACGCCAAGGGGACCAAATTCCATATCCCGATAGGCCGCTTCGACAACCGCGTGGACAAGACTTCTTTCCTGCGCGTCGAGAAGAAGGACTGGGACCCCAAAATGGTCGCCGACGTGACCAACGGCATAAAGGGCGCCACCGACAAGCTGTATTCGATGCTTGCCGCCGCCAGGAAGTAGGACCGAACTGGCAAAAAAGGCCGCCGGGTAAAACCGGCGGCCTTTTTTTGTATCATATCGTTTTCCCGCCGTTACGGCGGTTACGATAAAGGGCGGCCGATTTATGGATACAGACAACAAAGAAGCCTGGGGTTCCAGGGTGGGCCTAGTGCTGGCCATGGCGGGCAACGCCGTGGGGCTCGGCAACTTCCTGCGCTTTCCGGCGCAGGCCATGCAGAACGGCGGGGGGGCGTTCATCATCCCCTACCTGGTCTGCTTCGTGCTGATGGGCCTGCCCCTGCTCTACGTGGAGTGGGCCATGGGCCGCTTCGGCGGCAAATCCGGCAGCCATAGTACGCCTTTCATGTTCGGTTCCATGGGCAAGAGCTTCCTGTGGAAATACGTCGGGGTGATGGGCCTGTTCATCAGCGTCGGCATCTGCGCCTACTATACCTATATCGAGGCCTGGGCCATCTCCTGGGCCTATCACAGCGCGATGGGGCACTTTATTGGGATGTCCCAGGAACAGGTGGCGGCCTTCTTTACGAATTACATTGCCCTGGGCACTTCGGAACCGGTGGTGGTGTGGATACTCTGCGTGGCGCTCAACACCTGGATCCTTTCACGCGGCCTGCAGGGCGGCGTGGAAGTGGCGGCCAAGATAGGCATGCCGCTGCTGCTGCTCTTCGGTATCGTGCTGGCCGTCAGGGGCGCCACCATGACGGCCGGGCATCACGGCGCGGTTTATAGCGGCGTGGTGGGCTTGAATTATCTCTGGACCCCCAATTTCAACTCCATCTGGGACCCGGTGGTCTGGCGAAACGCCGCGGGGCAGATATTCTTTACGCTGTCGCTGGGCATGGGCAGCATCCACTGCTACGCCTCCTATGTGAAGTCAAAGGACGACATCGCCCTCAACGCCATGAGCGCCGGCTGGATGAACGAATTCGTGGAGGTGGTGCTGGGCTCGGCCATCATCATCCCCATAGCCGTCGGATACCTCGGCGTGGATAAAGTGGTGGAGATGACCAGGGGCGGCAGCGGCTTCGGCATCGGCTTCATGACGCTGCCTTACCTGTTCACCCAGTGGGGGCCGCTGCTTTCCGCCCTGTCGGGGATCATGTGGTTCGGCCTGCTGTTCTTCGCCGGGATCACCTCTTCGCTGGCCATGGGTACGCCCGTAATGGCTTTTCTCGAGGACCACTTCTCCTGGAAGCGGCGCAGCGGCGCGCTGGCGTTCGGCCTGGCGGTGCTGATCCTCGGCATCCCCTCGGTGCTGTCGCAGGAGGCCTTCAACGAGTTCGACTACTGGGCCGGGACCATAGCGCTGGTGGTGTTCTCCCTCGCCGAGATAACCCTCTTCGCCTGGGTGTTCGGCATGGAGGCCGGCTGGAAAGAGATCACCGACGGCGCTGACATGAAGGTTCCAGTCGCTTTTAAGTACGTCATCAAGTATGTCACGCCGGTCTTCCTGCTGATCGTCTTTGTGGGCAGCATGCCGGATATCTGGGCGACGCTGACCAAGAAGGTCACTTTTCACGTGGCGGTGGCCAGGGGGCTGATGGTTTCGCTGTTCGGCGGCATCGCCTGGCTGGTCTATCTCGCAGATAAAAGGAGGGCGGCTTTATGAGCCCGACCGCTTTAACGATGATGCTGACGGCCTGGATCACGGTAACGGCTTTCACCCTGTACTTCTTCTGGAAAGTCGTAAAGGCGCCTCCGAGGGCGGAGCCGGATTCCTTTGCCGATAACGACGACCTGCCGCGCTGAGCCCGGGCGCGGAGGCGGGGAATTTGCGGTAGAGCTTTGAATCCCCCTTAAAATTAATTATAATTACAATACGTTCGCCGAGGTAGCTCAACTGGTAGAGCATTCGCTTCGTAAGCGACAGGTTGTGGGTTCAAGTCCCATCCTCGGCTGAAAATTTACCCGACATTAGGGGTTTGGTGCAAGCGGACCGTTCCCGGTTAGGACCTAACGACTACTGCCTGTCCCCGTTATCATGGCCAAAAAAAACAACCTCTCCGTCCCAGAATTGGAAGATATAAATTTCGCGCCCGGCGTAAGTTTCGCCAGAAAGGCCATCTGGTGGTGGGTCCCTCTCCTTTACCTGCTCATCTCCGACACTTTCTACCTGCGCACTTACGATTCCGCCCAGGTCAAGATCACCCTGCTGCAGATGGGGGGCATCGGCCTGCTGGGCATGTGGGTGTCCCTGCTTGTGCTGGAGGGGCGCCGCGCCTTCCGCCGAGAGGATTTTATTTTTCTCGCCCCGTTCTTCGCCTACCTGCTCTACGTCGTCATTTCCTTCCTGCACGCGCCGTACAAGGGGCCCAGCGTCGACGATTTCGTCCGCTATACGATCTACATGTCGGTCACCCTTATAGTCATAAGGGAGTTTACGTCGGAAGCCATAGACCGGCTGACGAAGGTGCTTATCATTACCGCCTACATAGCGGTGCTTTACGGCGTAGTGCAGTTCCTCGATTTCCATTTCTTCCCGCCCAAGGAACAGGGGCCTGGGCTCGATCCTTTCATCTGGCGCGGGGCTTTCGGGCGCAGGATCTTCTCCACTTACGGCAACCCCAACTTCTTCGGGAATTTCCTGGTGCTCATCTTTCCCATAGCGTTCACGCAGTTCCTTAAGAAGAAATCCGTCTTCCTGCTGCCGCTGGTCCTCCTGGACCTGTTCTGCCTTTATTGCACCGAGACCAAGGGCGCCTTTCTCGGTTTCGGCATCTCCTCGTTCCTGTTCGTGGTCTTTTACGGCTACTTCTTCCTGCGTGAAAAGCTCCCTATAAGCCGCTTCAAGTTCCTGCTGCTGGCCCTGCTGCTGCCGATCAGCGCTGCCGGGGTGATCTACAAGATAGGCAACCCGGCTTCCTACACTTTCCGTATCAGCACCTGGCTTTCCACCTGGGAGATGGTCGAATCCAGGCCGCTGACCGGTATCGGCGTGGGCAGTTTTAAGGTCATCTACCCGGCCTACCGCCGCCCGGCCATATTCCACATCGAAGGCAAGCATAACACCGAAACCGACCACGCGGAAGAGGAGCATCTCGAGCAGTGGATGGACAATGGGATCATCGGCTTCGGGCTGTACCTCTGGATGATAGCTTTCGTGACCGTGGTGGGCCTGCGCGCGCTCAACGCGCTTACGGAGAATCTTAAAGGTTCGCGCCCGCCGCCGGTGGCCTACGACCTGCTGGGCTACCTGACGGCGCTGCTCGGCATGCTCGCGCATAACTTTACCGACGTCAGCATGCGCTTCGTTTCCTCCGGGGTTTACCTCGGCCTGCTGCCCGGTGTCATCATAAGCCTGTCCCGCGGCCACGCGCTCTGGGAACTGCATTACAAGGAGGAGGCCAGGCAGCCGGCGGAGAAAGCCACAGGCGCCTTCTCCTGGAAGTTGTGGCTCGCCCGCGCCGCGGCGCTGTGCGCCCTGCTTTACACCGCTTTCCTGATCCTCGGCGAATTTTCCGGCCTGCAGGGACCGCTGCGCAATTACGCGGCCGGCGGCGAGATATTGCAGTGGTATCTGGCCTGGATACTCATGCTGGCCTGCGTGGGCGGGGCCGTCTACGCTTTCGGCGGGGTGCTGCTGCGCGGCATGTCTCCCGGCGTGCCGGTGGTAGTGCTGGCGATGCTGTTCCCGCTTTATTATTTCTGGGGCTGGTTCAAAGGCGACGTTTACCATAACATGGCCATCTTCTTCTCCAAGCAGGGCAAATGGGAGGACGCCATAAGCTACTATCAGAAAGTGAACCGGCTCAACTCCAGTTTTATCATGCCTTACTATTTCACGGGCAACGTCTTCAACGACCGGTTCACCATGCAGAAGAGCTATCACCCGGAGTGGGGGGATAAGAACAACGAGCCCCGCGACGATTTCGAGCGGGCCATGGCCGCTTACGAAAAGGTGCGCGCCGTGGCGCCCAATTACGTGCAGATGCACCACCAGGTGGGCACCCTCTACCTGAAGATGTACGAGTACCTGATGCGCGCCGGCAAATCCGCCGAGGCCGCTCCCTATCTGGATATGGCCCTGGCGCGGTTCAACCTTTACGAAAACCTGGACCCGGTTTACGCTCTCAACTACTACCGCAAGGCCCAGGTTTATATCATGCGGCGCGATTTTCCCGCCGCGGAGCGGGAATATCTCAATAACCTCAACGCCTGGAAGTGCCACGTGCCGGGCCACCTGCACGCCAACCCGGAAGCTTACACCAACCTGGCTAACGTGCAGTACGCCATGGGCAAGTACCGCGAGGCCCTCGAGAATTACCAGAAGGCGCTGGCGCTGGACCCTAACTTCGAACAGGCCCGGCGTAACCTCGGTATAGTGCAGGGCAGGGTTCCCGCCGCCCTGCTGGCGCCGGGCAAAAGATAAGAGGCGATGGCAGACCAGGACGACAAACTGCCTGTCCCCCGCGGCCCGCTGGCGCTGCTGCTGGCCCTGGTATTCTTCGTCTCGCCGCTGCTGTTCTTCACCAACCTTACCCGCAACCCTTATTACCTGCAGATAACCCTGCTCAACGTCGCCCTGCTCGGCGCGGCCGCGCTTTTTATCTACGCCTCCCTCAAGCGCGGCGCCTGGCTGCTGCCGGCCACGCCGCTGACCCGGCCGCTGGGGACGCTCGCGCTGGTCTACCTGGCCTCCTTTGTCTGGTCGTGGCTCGGGCACTCTTCATTCTTCAGGCCGGCCATGGCTTCCTGGGGCCTCAATGCCGGCATGTTCTTCCTGGTGAATTGCCTGGCCGTCTTTTATCTGGCGCTCAGCCTCCCTTTCTCCGACGAGGCAGCCGATATCCCCGCCGGCCGCTGGCTGGCCCTGATACTCGGCTGGGGCGCGCTTTGGGTCCTGTTCCCTTTTTTGCGCGCGCAGCCGGCCGGGGACGGGCTGCTGGACCGGCTGCTGGACCCCTACGGCCTGCTGGTCTGGACCGCCGGTTTTACAGCCGTTTACCTGCTTATACGCCGGTGCCGCCAGGAGGATATCCTGCACCTGGCCCTGTCGGCCGGCGCGATCGCGTCCCTTTACGGGATCCTGGAGTATTTCCACATAGAGCTGATCTGGGCGAAGCTGGTGAACCCTTACGGCAACCGCTCGGTCTCGACGTTCGGCAACCCCAACTTCGTTTCCACCTACTGCGTGATCTTCCTGCCGCTGGCGGCGTCGCTGCTGATGAAGGCGGAGACGGGCGTGAAGCGCTTTTATTACGGCCTCGTTTTCCTGTCTTACGAGGGTATGCTGATGTGCAGCCTTACCCGCTCCTCGTGGATAGGCGCCGCGGTCGCTTTCTCTTTCCTGTTCGCTTTCGCTTCGCACCGGGGCGCGCTCAAGGTCAACAGGAAATTCCTATATCCTTTTTTCGCGGCCGCGCTGGTAATCCTGCTCTTTTGGCCCACCAGTTCCCTTAAACCTTTCAGTTCCGGGCTTTTGGACCGCGTTTCGGAGGGCGTTTCGAATGTTAATTCCATCGCGGATATAAGCCTGGCCGGGGACACGGGAAAGATCTACGCCTCGTTCCACCAGCGCCTGCTTATCTGGACCAGCGCCTGGCAGATGGGGCTGGAGGACCCGCTGCTCGGCAAGGGCTGGGGGCAGTTCGAGCTGTTCTACCCATTTTACCAGGGGCGGCTCCTCCTTAATTTTCCCGCGATACGGAACCTGCGCACGCACGCCAACAACGCACATAACGAGATATTGGAACAATGGTCCCAGGCCGGCCTCATCGGCCTGGGGGTTTACCTCTGGTTCCTGACGACGCTCTTCTACGGCTTCTATAGATTTTACCGGAACGCGGGCCCTGAAGCCCGGTACGGGGCGGTGCCGCTGGCGGCGGGCCTGGCGGGCGTGCTGGCCGACAATATGCTCAACGTCTCGCTGCATTTTGCCGTGCCTGCGCTGGCGTTCTGGTGGGTGGCCGGGGCGCTTGCCCTGAA
>Ga0209212_1004449_pt1 | contig 17352 bp, 18 predicted proteins | sample RifGroC2_FD_183996 | JGI IMG/M metagenome (GOLD analysis project Ga0209212, IMG submission 183996) | Groundwater microbial communities from Rifle, Colorado, USA - Groundwater C2 (SPAdes) (version 2) | ecosystem: Environmental > Aquatic > Deep subsurface > Groundwater | place: Rifle, Colorado...
ACAAATCCACAATCGCCAAACGCCGATGCCCAAGACCAATCCGCTGCTCGCTGTCACACCAAACCCCACCATCATCCGGCCCACGATGTTTGATCGTATCTGCCATACGGCGCAGCAAATCGGCACCACCGTCCGCGCCCGCCCTACCCCCCAGAAAACCAACCAAACCACACATCAGAAATCACCCTTCAAAGCATTGCCAATATATTTATTGAACCGGAACACCTCGCGGTTCGTGCAGCGCGATCTATTGCCGCCCCGCCTTTAGCACACAGTAACACTTTAAACCAACCCCCTCAGTCCCTCTTGTCATGGGGAAAGCCTTTAAGCCTCCCATGACAAGGGGAGGTTTGGAGGGGTTTTGTTGGCGAAAAATCAGGTGTTATGGATCTGGAATTTTCTAAAATACCGTATAAAAATTTACGTCATACCAGCCAAAACCACCCCCTCCCCAACCCTCCCCCCGCACGCTGCGCGTGCAAGGGAGGGGGCTTCAACTCCTTCCCCCGCTTGCGGGGGAAGGCTGGGATGGGGGTGTGGTAAATGCCAGAGGCGTAATTAACGGTATTTCAAGAATTCCCAACTCCCTTACATGGCAATAGCACCCTCTCCAGGCCTTGCTATCCCCCATGTTACTCACTGTCAGAGCCAGCATTCAGACGTCTCACCTGCTCGATGAGGCCGTCAAATATCCGCCCGGATACCGCAACGGGAAACTCCGACGGAAGCACGGCCCCCACTGATTCGATCACTGCTGGCGTCATGCTGACTATTTTCTGGATGACCGCTTCGAAATCGGATCCCAAGGCATTGGCCTTGGCCACCGCATTCCAATGCCGGCGTTGAATCTCGGCGATCCGGTAGTGGGCATTCTGCGTGTGCAGTGCCATGGCCATCTTCACTTTCTGCCACTGAAACTCACGTGCGCCCGTCCCGATTACCGGCCAAGCCGACATCACATCGTAGAGCGGCGTTAGCCAAAAGTGTCCCTGCGGTCCGATGGAAATACTGAAATTCTTGGCGTGTCCATCGGGTGCGGCAAGCATCCAGAATATGAGCTGAGCCGCCAGAAAGTTCGTGCGGTCAGACTCGGCATTGTCGCTGCCGCGCAATGTGTCAAGGATGGATGCGATGCCGGGCCCACCCTGCTCTTCATACCTACGTTCCGGCGGCATCCCTGTCGCCTGGCAAAAATCTTCCTGCGGCAAACGAGCCCACCAGCCGTTGATGAAGCGCCGGTCAAACCGCGTGACCGCCAGTACCTTGTGCCGGCCGAACATCTCAATGGAACAGTCAGCGACCGGCAAACCGTAGGCGCGCACCAGCTTTGCGCAAAGCCATTCATTCTCGACGGAGGTGGAAAAGTCGGCGCGCATTCCACCCACCTCGCCCAATGGTAGCTTCAAGATATGCGTTGTGGGAGTCGCCCCGCGCGGCCGGCACCATTGACCGTTGTGCCAGAGCAGCGCGGTCTTTTCCTGTGCGCCGGCAATTGAGATGCGCAGCTCATCTTCTGCAGGCACGCCGATGTTCCGATTGCTTACCGTGTCATCGAGGATTCTTTCAACATCGGAATCGGAGAGCGGCTCGGCATCGATTCGTCGAACATCAGGAGCCGGGCTGCCACCGGGAAGAAGTTGGAGAGCGCCAACACAATCGCGACCGATCTTCTCGAGCAGTTGGAACGCCTGAGTAGAGCCGGTACCGAACTTGGACGCCAAGCGCTTGCGGATGCCCAGGCTGTCGGGAAGCAGGTTGTCGAAGTAGGACTCGACGATACTCCCGGAAAACGGGGCCGTCCCTTGGGAGAGCGGCAGCGAAAGGGATAGTGGCCGCCCCTGCGGGTTTTCGAGCCAGGATAAATCGTAGGAAAATGAATGTCCGCCTGCCGGAGTAAACGTCCAATGACCGACGAACTCGCCATTCATCCAGACATCAAGCACCTTTCTGGATGACGGGCGCCCGGCCATTACCAAGGCTCCCGAGGTTTTATTTTTAAATTTCCTGTGGCAACCGTTTTTACCGGCGCCTTTCCCGAGAGGGAATGCCGTGGCTCAACCTGGAGTTCTGCCTCCAACGCCATCAGGACAGTAAGAAGTTGGTCGATAGACATCCTCTCAGGATGATTTTCTATCACCGATATGCGCTCTTGGGACAAGCCAATCCTCTTGCCCAGCTCGATTTGCGACCAACCCTTGGCTTTCCTCAATTGCTTTAGAATAGGCCCGAGCTGGCCGGTAGTACGAACATTGTTAGCCATGATGAATATTCTTTTTAACGAATATGTTGACTATATTCGCTATTCGTAATATTTGCAATATATTCTCTATTGGATATATTTAATATATATTCTCAATCAAGAATACTAATCGACCGCCCGCTAGCCGACGCCATCGGCTGATGACCGGCCGGAGACAAATCAAGAATTGACAGGCGGCGATGTGCCAACGCAACACCGGCAGCTACATCCACCCACACCCCCGTGTCATCTGGCCCACGATGCGCAATGCGTTCAGCCATTTTTGTTGCAACCGCGCGCGCAACGTCAGCAGAGAAATTACTAAACTGGAAAAAACCGGTCAATCCGCACATCGCTTGCTTATTTCGGAACACAATGGCTTAGTTACTTCACTATTGCTCAAGTATCCTTGGTAATAATCGTCGATATACTCCTGCAAACAAACTCGCCAGTCACGCATGACATTCGCACGCCGCAAATCGAGCTTCTTCGCAATCAACCTTTCTGAAGGTGGTCGATCAGCAAAATAGACATCTTTCCAGTATTCAGAATTTACTTGGGTAACTTTTATTTCGCTTGCGAGGCCAAGGATATTGACCAGTTCCTGCGCCACCTCTAGACGACCGGTAACTCCTCCGCAAATCATGTTGTACAACCCCCAGTATTCCTTCTCAAGCAGTAGTTTTACATTGCGAGCAAAATCATGTGTGTAGGTTGGTGTACCTAATTTGTCATTTACAACAAACAGTTCCTTTTTGCCGTCCTTGAGTTGCCGCATAATTTTTTGGACGAATTTTTTGTCTTTTTTCGGCCCAGAACCCATCATCCAGCCTGCACGACAAATCAGATAGCGGCGAACATTTTTTTCGACGAAAACTTCTGCAGCATATTTACTCCGAGCATAATGACACATCGGATTCGGCTGATCCCAATCATCAAAAGTGTCTTTGGTGCCATCAAAAATCCCTGCCGTACTGATGTAGAGCATCGGAATATCAAGTTTATTGCTGATGTATGCCGCATTTTCAACGGCCATCGTGTTAGTGGCGTATGTGTCATCTTGATTGAGCTCGCAATATTCAAGATCTGTATAGGCACCCAAATGGAATAAGTAATCCGGTTTGAATTCGAAAACATCCTTCCAGTAAGCCTCATAATCACGAAAATCCAAGTAAGAAAGCCACGCTTCATTCACATCGATATCAGTGCATTTCAACTCATATTCTTCGCCGTATATCTTATAGAACGCCTCACCCAGCATTCCGCCACACCCTGCGATGTAAATTTTCTTCTTCATCACTGCTCCCTGAATTATTTGTTTAAGATTAATAAGTAAGTTGATTTAATGACTTGTGTAGAATAATTCTCTAGAACAGTCTTTCTGGCGGCTTCGCCGAGTTTACGCCGCAGCCCAGGATTTTTTATAAGGGACTCTAAGGCCTCAACCCATTCCTCGTCAGTTTTGACCAACCAGCCATTCTCATGTTGTCGAATAATTCTCGGTGTAGTGCCAACATGAGTAGCCACCGTTGGCAAACCGAATGCCATGTACTGAATAGCCTTCAAACCGCTCTTGCCCAGCACCCAGTCATCTTGGACAAGCGGGTAAACGCCTATATCAATACCTTGCAAATCCTCCACTTCCTTTTCTCTCGACCACTGAATGACCTCAAGATCAATTCCGGGAAGATCATATTGAAAATTTCCGATGACACGCAACTTGAAGTCACAACGTTTTGCCAGTTCAAGAAAAACATTTCGTAACAGATCCAAATAAACTTTAGAACTAAAAGTCCCCGTCCATCCAATCGTCACTTTTCGATCATTCGCGTAAGAATTTACAGGGAGGAAACGATCCGTATCCACAGATGAAGAGATATAGGTGCATGCCTTTTTCTGGTTAAGGCCAAGACAATAGTCATTCAAGAAGGGAGAGCTGGTGATGACATGATCAGCGTTTTTTATCAAATAGGTTGTTTTTCCACGGCCTTTCAAAATTTTGACAATGGGATTCAGCTCATTGCCCTTCTCCATCAGCACGTTATCCTCTATGTCAAAAATCAGCCTTTCCGACAACGAACGAACCAAGCGCTCAAAAAATGAGGTGCCTACTGGAGTTACCCACATAAATACATAAACCACATCAAAATGAGAGACACGAAAAATATCGAGCATCCTTCGGTAATACCCTCGTAATGTTCCCCGAATTTTGGCTAAATAATTTCCTTGCGTATAAACAATCTTCCACATGGACATATCCATGAAGGAAGATACCGTTATATCAAAACCATTTTCTCGCCAATGATCAAAATATTGCTCATATTTCAACCGCTGACCGGCAGCAACCTCCTGAGGAAATGGGCAAATAACAAGAATTTTTCTTTTTCCCTGCACCTTGTTACCCATATAAACACCTTTGATGACCATATCCCGTTCAATTAATAAATCGGCATGGAGCAAAATAATCAGCGCTGAACAGAACACATATCCGAAATCATTTTTTTATTCCCACGGCACACCAATACGGAGCACGGTCAGAAAAACACACGTCACGCAGACCTGCTGCTTCCATCATTGCCGCAATCTCTTTGCGGGTAAATCGTTGCTCCAAAGGGGTGCCAAAACGATCCCGCGAATCGGTGCGCATGGTGTAGAAACTGTGACTCCGGTAATACGACAACGGAATGGACGCCACCCCAAAACCCATACGCTCTACTACCAAAGCAAAGCGTGCCAGCGGGTAGTACACCACCACTGCCAGCGTATCGGTGAACAAGTGCTTCAGTTGTGCAGGAAGTTTACATATTCCACGTCGCAGCAAATCCGAGCATCGCCAGGCAAACTTAAAAAATACAGACCGGTTATCAAATGCGTAATAGAGATAGACCAAGAAAGGCGCACCAGGCTTGAGCATCGCAACGCATGAACGGATAGCACCTGCCGTATCAGGCACATGATGCAGCACACCCAACGAATAGCCAAAATCCTGGCTGTTTGGTGGCAGCGGACTATCATCCACAGAAGCAAGATGAAATGACACATTGGTGGAAGAGGACAGCGCGGTTTTTGCCACCTCTAACGCTGATGAGGGGTCAATGCAGTGTAAATATCCAACGCGCGGCGCCATTAGCCGAGCCCAACGCCCAGACCCACAGCCCATATCAAAGCCAACAGCAGTCTTGGGCAGCTTATCCCAAGGGAATATGGCAAAATATTCATCGAATATTTTATTCGCCTCTGCTTCTGACAACGCTGTTTGATCGAACCGCGACCATTCGTCCCCGAAACTATTGACGGTATCCACATCCAGATTATTTCTTGCCTTTTTGGCAACGACACTGACTAACTCACGATTAGGAAAGAGATTTACGATGTTCATAACCACATTTTTGACAAATGAAACAAAACCGGAAACACGACCTTCTGTGTCATAACCGCGCACTTTGCCGGAGTATGTGTCGGCATAAACAAGCTCAAAGCCATTTTGTTCGAGGAGGTATCTCAGTGATTTGGGTGAGTACCCCATTGAGTGAAAAGGCGCATGAAGCGGCGAAAGCCTACTAGACCAAGGCTTCCCGAATAGACGGAATGCACGGTCAGCAATCCATAGAAGGCCAGCGTCAGCATTAGGAACCTCTATATAGACCACTCCATCATCTTTTAGATATTGCGAGATAGTCGCCAACAATTCCTGCGGTCGGGGAACATGTTCAAGCACATGAAACAACGTGATCGCATCAAACCTGACACCTTTGAAGTGATCCCCCTGCCCTAGATAACCTTGTTCAACCTGCACACCATAAGACTCCCGTGCATATTCGCAAAACCGAGGGGACGGCTCAATCCCCTTTGCTTCATATCCATTTTTTCTAGACAATGACACAAAATCGCCTTTCCCCGCCCCGATATCCAGCAATTTTCCGGACGGCTTGAATTGACCAAGCAGCCTCTCACCTATTTGGTAAACTGAATAAACATTGTGCTTCAGATAAGCGTGATAGACATCTGGATTGTTGTAATGGTCGCGCTCTAAGTGTTCCAAGCCTTTGATCGCCGGGTTACAAAATATAAAACCACAGCTGCGACACTTCACCACATTTGTGTAAACATGTGGCATAGCATTAGGATTGGCGCTGCTGTACTCGCGGTTTCCTCGCCTCCCCAGTATGAGCTGCTCGTAGCTGCCGCATACGAGACACTTAGGATTGTCTTCATATCTGAAGCCCGAAAAATCTGACTTTGTCACCATTTTTGTTCACCTGCCAACATCGAGAGCTGAGTACGGCTCCGTGATGTCTACGTTCATCTCTCTCATGCTATTTCTCACCTAACAGACTGTAATAAATATTGTTGTACTTCTCAATGCCCATTTCCAGTGAAAAATACTCCATTGCCACTTGCCTGCATCGCTGCTCGATACCTGGTTCGCGAGAGAGTTGAATCAAGCGATCAATAGCGTTTCGCATAGAATCCTCAGTAAAATCTTGCAGCGCAACGCCTACGCGCTCTTTTTCAAGGATGGTAGCCATATCACCCACGCCAGCATTGCCCAAGCAAGGAATGCCACAGCCAAGAAATTCGCCCAGTTTGGTTGGCGCTGAAGCAATTTTGGAATAGACCTGTTTGATGAAAAAGATACCTGCATCCATCTGGCACATGGCACGCACCACACCGGCATGATCCGTTGCCTCCAATCGAACAGATTGCGGATCAATCTGGTGATAACGCAATCGGTCGCGGATATAGTCATGCTCGCCACGGTTAAGGATATACAGTCGCGCATCTGGAATCATCTGCCGAAGCAACTTGAAACATTGCAGCGTTTCATCGAACAGATATGAAACGCTAACAGAGCCCACGTATCCTAAGTTGAATGGCCCTTTATGTGTAGCTTGACGAATCTCTTCGGGCTTGAACAGATTGAGATCTGCGCAGGTAGTAATAACTTCAAATTTCGGCATGCGGCCTTGCAAGTAAGGAAATTGCCGCATCTCATTCGCTGCTGCTTGGGTAAGAGATACAACACAATCCGCCGCAAGCAAAAAATGACGTTCGAACCACTTCGTAATACGATAGAGGCGTCCATTCTTCGGCCAGATAGCACCATCAACCCGCTCATCCGCCCAAAAGCCGCGCATGTCAAAGATATATTTCAGCCGGAACAACCTTTTGAGAACGAGTGCAATAACCGAAGGCACATAGCTGCGGGCATGGACGATGCGGACGCGGTGGCGCATGACCGCCCAAGCACCCACGACCACACCCTGGGCAATATCGAACGCCGTGGCCAGTGCGCTGGGGCGCTTGTGATAGCGCAGAGGTATCCAGGTAATGCCCGCCTCGCGTATCTGCTTGCGCAAAGCCTCGCGCCGCTCGACCTGCTGCCAGTCTTCCGGCTTTTCGAAACTGATGAGGACGATCTTGTGATCCAGAGCCAGGCGTTCCAGGTAGCGGAGTACTTGCGATTGGCCGAGGGGTTCGAGGATGCCGTCGTAACTAAGATACAGCACACTCATGTGATGGAACCAGGTTGAACCATGCCGTCCGAAGGCTTCTGATATGTAAATACACCGCGAAACCGATTACCGAAGGTTGCCCCTAAAAACTGCCTGCCGCCCAGGCTCATGGCGAAATCTGCGATAGCGCGTTTGACTGCGCCACCACTGGCATAAGGCCAGCCCGTTTCATAAACACGCCAATACTTTAAATTGAGGCGTGGTTCGCCACGCAAAAAGAAGGCCAATTGCTGCTTGGCGCCGGTGCGGAAAAGGTGGGTGGGGGCATGGCTGGCAGTGAACTTCGGCCGCGCTATACGTTTGACTACACCAAAGAAACGGGCAGCCCAGTACACCGGACTGGGGTTTATCTCCAGCGGCCCTTCAGCAAACAACAAGCCACCGGGTTTAAGGTGCTCCAATAATGCCTTGAGGGTGCCGGCCGGATCTGGCAGATGTTCAAGTACGTCACCTAAATGGATTGCATCAAATTTTGGTTTGTTAGGTTGCGCCAGAAAATCATCTACAGACAATGCCTCACAGCCGGCATTCTGGCCAGCAAAGTGAGCGGCATCCTTATCGAACTCCACCCCGAAAGGAACAAAGCCCTCAGCGCCCAGCGCCTTCAAAAATGCGCCAATCCCGCAACCATAGTCCAGCACCAATGCGCCCTCAGGAAGGTATTTCTTTAGCAATTGTGCAGACTCTGTATAAGCCCCGCCTTCTTTGCCTTCGTAGTAACAGTCATGGTAATCAGCCTTCGCGTACATCCGTGCAAAGGTCTGGCTGTCTGGAACGGGATCGACAAAAACGCTAGCGCAGCTGCCACACTTCAGGTAGTTGAAGCGAACACTGTTGAACCAGGTAGCGTAAGGGAAGGATATACCTGTCTCCCTGGCGCCGCCGCACAGCGGGCAATTACGTGATTGATCTAAAGCCATTTTAATTATCAGCAGGGAAGCAGTAATTTAGGTATTGATCAGAGATATTGCGCACAGAAAACACCTTGGCCCTGCTCATTAATTTTTCCCGGTCATGGGGTTCGGCAAGGCTCGCAGTCATGGCAGCGGCCATCGCATCCGGATCACGTATCGGTACCAACTTGCCGTAACGCCCATCTTCAAGAATCTCGGCCGGGCCACTGAGACAGTCCGTGCTCACCACCGGAACACCGCATTCCAACGCCTCAACAATGACGTTGCCGAAGCCTTCCCACTGCGAGGACAAGACAAACAGGTCGGCACTGCGGAACCAAGGATAAGGATCGCGGATAAAGCCAGGTAATGAAATACACTCCTGCAGTCCAAGATGGTTAACCAATGCAATTAGGTCTGCCCTGAGTGGTCCTTCCCCCAGGATGACAAGCTTCGCATTAATGGCTTTGGGTAACAACGCAAAAGCCTTGATCAACGTCTCATAATCCTTCTGCGGAGCCAGCCTACCCACTGCCAAGATATGCCGCTGAAAACCAGTACCCCACAGTTGCTCCCGCACTCCAGGCGATTCGCGAAGAGGGGACACGCCTGTTGCAGCGGGATTGTAAATCACCCGAACCTTGTTCAAGGGAAGGCTACCCAGTACACAGAGGTCCTCCATGACCCCACGAGAAACCGCAACAATCCCATTTGCCAACGGATATGTGAAACGAATAAGGTTCTTCAGGTAACCTGGTTTGGCACGATTTTGCCCAATGTATGAAAGGCTCAAATTTTCGTGATCACTGAGAAACAATTTACCGGGCCGCCCGGAAAATAGCCATGAAAACACAACCGCAGAAGTCAGCGGCCACATGGCTGCAAGAACGGCCTGAGGGCGAGATTTTCGGAGGTGCGCGGCCAGCGGCAAAATTGCGCCCCGGATACGATCTACACCCAGGTCAGTCACAGCGATTTCGGGTGCGAGTAACGAAAGTAACTCACCCTGCTTACGCATCAGAACGAACTCAACGGACAAGCCACGAGCAGCCCAATCGTTGGCCAAATTGACATGCAGCCGCTCAGCGCCGCCACCGCCAAGGTCGGGGAGGATGATAACAATTTTTTTTTCAATTTTCGTCATTGCGTCATTTACTTTGTTTCTTTACGGCAATTTTGTTACGTCCATCGATTGCAGAGACAATGAAACCAGCATCGTGCAGATACCTGGAGACGCTTTTCTCTTTCTCGTCGGCTTCCCATTGCTCGAACACAATGACATCAATCTTCGACAAAGCTTTGCCAGCGCCCTGTAGCGCCTCGTACTCAACACCCTCCAGATCCATTTTCATCATAGCAACGTAAGCTATGCCATTGAGCACTTCGAATAGCGTTACTGTCTTAACCAAATCTTCTCGCACATTACCCTTCTCACACATTGCTGTCTGGACCCCCAAAGCGATGCTAGCTTGGCCATAGTGCCCTTCAATGACACGGGCACTGGTCGTTTGCCCTGCTTTGTCGGAGAGTGCTTGCTCGATCACTGTCACGTTGTTGACCTGGTTCAAAGCCAAGTGCCGGCGAAGCATGAACGCGGTATCAGGCATCATTTCCACAGCAATAACCTTGCCAAATTCACCAACAATATGAGAAGCCAGCACCGTATAGAACCCAATGTTTGCACCTGCATCGACAAAGGTGTCACCTTTTTTCAAGTGTTTCCTGATCGCAACGACAAGTGCCCGCTCACGCCATGGTAAAACATGATATAGATCATCGCAGCGCGCACGCACAAAAAACTCGCCAACACCACACACACTTACCTGCACGTCGGCAAGCAAAATCGGGTCTTGCCATTCGAGCAAGCGCTCAAACGAAAGAAAAGGAGCTGCCAATGCGGACCAGCAAAGTATCCATTGATCTGACCAGGTGACCCCACGTACTTGCCAAAGAATGATCGGCCAACGTCCTACTCGCTGGGTATAGTGCAAGCAACCGCGAAGCAAACGCCGGAACGTCCGGGGCAGAATGGCCTTTGCAAGGCTGCGCGCAGTAATCTCAGGCATGAATATAGTTAAGCTCTTTAAAGAAACGAAGAAAGTGACCAGTACAAGTAATGTAGCGCAGTGGCAATGGCGGCACCAATCACACTTGTAACGTAATTATCGGTTGGGGGCCAAGTGACAGCAAGGCGAGGGAAGCCTCCGCTCCCCATATTACACGCCCCTAGCGTCCGATCACATTAGACCGAGGACATCCAACTCCTGCCCCCACATGACACGCACGCTTCACACCAGCCATACGTTACCAAGTCGCTGGCTACGGAAACCAGAAACACGTCGACAGTTCAAAAATCATGCTGGCTGACCCGTAGCAGAAGTTTCAAATTTTGTGCACATGGACTCAGCATTTTTTATTAAATAATCATAATCCATAACTTGTATTCCATAAGAAGAGCTCTTTTCATATAGTGAAGGCAGCGAAACATCGGAATGTCTGATTATTATCTTAGTCAAATATGGATGATCTGCCATCGTAAACAACACAGAACTCGATAACGAATAAACAGTGACATGCTTGCCAGAAGACAGCATGGAAGCGATGAAATCTTCTGCGACCATATCTGGCAAGATTTCCTTACCTTGAGGACAGCAAGTCTCCTTTGAACGCGGATGCATAAGGTAATAATCAATTGGCAATACATGCAAAAGATTACGATAATCATCTCGTAACCTAGAAGTAAATTCTGATGGCACATCACCGATAAACACGTTCACCTGAGTAGCAACATACGATTCTAATTTTTGGCCTGAATTTACATCACAAGAAATCTTGACTGGTTCAACTTTGGATTTATCTACCAATGTCTGATCACTTGGGAACAGGGTATAAAATTTATCAACCCTCTTTAGAATTTCTTGGTCATCTATTTTGGACAGATATATTTTGGTAATTATTTTACGAATAAAGCCCATTGCATTCGTATTAAAACGATAAGCTTTTCTGTCTTCTTTACTAAGCATTGAAAATACTCCGTCATCAAAAAGAAAAATTGAAGCAGAATCAAATTTGTTAAAAATATACATTGAAAAAAATGTATTAAATGAAGCCAGATATAGGTCAACTTTCTTTTCGCATGAAACCTGAAGGTTTTGCAGCCTCCTATTTAGTTCGGGTACAGATATCCAAAGCCTCTTCTTATTGACAACGAAATACTCAACAGACTCAAAAGACTTCTGCAATTGGCCAACATAATATCTGTCTTTTTTTGTATCGTGATAACTAATGTACAGCACTTTCGCATCGGTGATATTTTTCTGCTTAGCAATCTTTGTCCAGATGAATGCCTGAAATGGTGAGTAACAAATCGCCAATTTTAATTGTTTATTTGTCCCTCCTTTTTTTTTATTAATTAAATTCACCAAACAGACCTTCCTCCATCCATCACCACATTTTGCCCATTCATATAACTCGCCGCATCGGAGCAGAGGAACTGTATGGCGGCACGGTACTCATCCTTTGACGCCATCCTGCCCATTGGGATAAGTGAGGTCAGGCGCTGCACAAATTCCTCGCCTTGACCATTAAAAACACCACCCGGCGAAAGCGCATTGCAACGCACACCCTTGTCGGCCCAGTAGGTAGCCAAATAGCGCGTCAACCCTACCAACCCGGCCTTGATAACCGAGTAGGTGACGGGCTTAACCGGCTGCATATCATCCGCCAAGCCTTCCTTGCGATACAGGCGTTGATCTGGAGAGAACACAGAAAGATCGGAGGCGATATTCAGAATCACGCCACCGTTACCGTCTAGGGCCATCGCAGTACCGAACACCTGGCTGCACAGGAAGGCACCAGTCAGGCCGACAGCCACTTGTAAATCCCATTGCTCCAGGGGGAAATTTTCGAGGCGTGAGGTTTCTAGCACCCCTTGTTCTCCCTTGACTTTAGGATCGATGGCGGCGTTATTGACCAGGATGTCAATACGTAACCCTTCAGCAGATAGGCTTTCTGCAACGGCCCGTATTGCCTCTGGTTTGGAAACATCCATCACCCGCGTTTGAACGCGACTTGTATTGGCATTTTGTGACAAGGTATTACGCGCCGCAACCAAGCTTGCCTCGTCAATATCAGTCAGCACAACAGTTGCGCCACTTTCCAGCAAGGCAGCCGCGTGCTCTATCCCCAGCAAACCGGCCGCGCCGGTTATGAGAGCTGTTTTTCCGGTCAGATTAAATCTTTCAAATGCTTTTGCCACGATAACTCCTATGAATTCAATTTATGAATGAACTTGCCCGCCGTCCAGCGTCCAAACCGCACCACTGGCGAATCCAGATCGAGGGGAGGCTAGATAAGCAACCAAATCCGCCACGTCTCGTGGGGAGCCCAATCTGGCCAGTACAACATCGCGTTCCAACATGCTGTCAACGGCACTGGCATCCTCTTGAAGTTTGCGTGACCATACCGAGCCATCAAACAAGATATTCCCTGGAGCTATTGCATTGATGCGTATTCCCTGCTTTCCCAGTGGACGGGCAATACCGCGTACATAAGCATGCAGAGCTGCCTTCGCCGCTGAATATGTGACTGGCGCGCCCGGCACTACTTCTAGCCCGCAAACTGAAGAAATGCAGACGATTACGCCCTTGCTTGCTGAAAGTGCCCCGCGTGCCGCCTCGACTGTGTTGGTCGTACTCCAGAGGTTCATCGCGAAAACACGCTGCCATTCTGCGAAGGTTTCTTCGCCCGGAGGCACGGAACGACCACTGCCGACATTACAGACTAGGATGTCGAGTCCACCCATCGCAGCCGTGGCATCGCTTACAACCTGTTGAGCTTCGTCCGGTCGGGAGACATCACCGACAATAGCCATTGCGCCTGTCAACTCGCTGGCTGCCAAGGCCACATCGGCAGCAGTACGGCCATTCAAAGCTACACGCACTCCTTCAGCATGCAACACTTCAGCGATAGTCCGACCGATTCCTCGGGATGAGCCCGTCACCAAGGCCGTTTTGCCAGCAAGTTCAAGCTGCATATCGGTTCAGCCAATCGATGGTCATATCACGATAACGACTCAACACGCCCGCATGATCGTCATCGGTAGCACGTGCTGTCTGAAGAATGTAATTTCCGCTGTAGCTAAATTTAGCGAGGGCAGCAAAAACAGTTTCAAAGTCGGCGTTGCCAGTGCCAAGGGGGACCGTTGTCCCGCCCAGCACACGGTCTTTGACATGAACATTGATGATACGAGCCCCATAGGCGGCAATTTCTTCCGCTGGGTTAAAGCCTAGGGCGGCGCTATTACCAATGTCGTAGTTGATACCGAACAAGGCCTGATCAAGCCGCGAAATAAAGCGAGCCAGTTCGCCGGGGGGAAAGTCTGACTCAAAGACCACTTTCAAGCCAAGCGAAGAGAGAAACTCAGCCCGACTTTCCAGAAAGGAAAGCAGCGTATCTTCCTGTTCAGTGTTTTCAAGCCGACCATTGTCCACCAGTGGCACAACAATCATAGAAATCCCTACGGCAGCGCATCCCTTGGCTACTTCACGAAAATCACGCTCTAAGTCTGCACGCTTATCGCCCTGCTCTTTCCATAAGGGGGCCTGCATGAAGCAATCACCGGTGAGTGATGTAATGCTAAGGCCATGGCGCTGACACAATTCTCTGATTTCTGCCTGACCAGTTTCAGTCAGCAAAGGATTTTCATACAACCGGTCCTGGTCCAGCGTCCATTCCATTAGATGGATATCGATCTGTTCGGCCAAAGGGAATTCACTCATCCAGTTCGCCCAGGGGAAAGCCTGAATGCGACCATCAACCAGGGGCGACAGGCGTCCCTGCATGAAACCAATCCTATGTGTCATTTTTGAGCACCATCATCATATTGGAAGTGGCTTTCGCAGCAACCAATTTTGCCATATATTCTATGTTGAGTTTTTTCATTTCCCCGGTCAACCAACTCGAAATTTCCTGATTCCCCCCCTGAAAACATATCTCGCTCAGACCGACATGGCAGGTTGACTGAGGTGCGTCATTCATGATCCAGTTCAAGTGGTTCAAGAGATTGTAGTCCTGCGTGAAGGTAATTTTGATTTGCTCCGGCAGGAAGCCTGCGTCTGTCGCCACTTTCTTGAGCGAATTTTCCGTGAAGTAGTGCAGATGCGCTGAATGGTAAAAAAATTTCTGGTAGGCGTTAATATTCCAAACTGAGAGTAGGGGATCGTGTAGATTTGGAACCTCGACAAAAATGGTGCCGCCATTTTTTGTAGATTGACGTAATTCGCGTAAAAAAGAGACCGGCTCCTCCACGTGTTCCATTACCTGGAAAGAGCACACCACATCATAGCTCTCATTTGCAAACACTGAATCCTGCAAAAATTCAGCATCTGCACGTATGCCAAGTTCTGTCTGCATGAATTGGCAGCAGGCCTTGTCTAGTTCAATGGCATGGACTTGTGCAACCCGGCTCTTGATATTAACCAGAAACTGCCCTGATGAAGCTCCCACTTCAAGCAATTTTGTAGCTGTAGACAGGTAGGGCAAAATCGACTCCAGCCGATCGCGCTGATAATGGCGGTAAACCTCAAATATCTCACGTGCATTGGTCGCAGCAGCTTCTGCATTATGCGAATATTCTTGGCGGTAGTTCTCAGCGTAGTAGGCTTTCGCATCGATAACCTGATCCGGCACTAAAAATCCATGCTGACAAGCACCGCAGTAGTAGACCATGCCAGTTCCACGCCTCAGCTGCGAGGCCAGCACATGGCCGGTTGGAGTTTTGCAAAGCAGGCAAGCTGCTGGGGTTGTGTGTTCACACGTGTTCATGCTTGGCTCTTTCCACGTCTCTCAAAAACCATTTTCTTGGTTAACGTCATATGGCGCTCACAATGCAGTTTGTTTTTTGAAAATACAAACGAATTGCGTCCGTGTGATTCCACAGCCCAAATATTGCGGGATTGAGTCTGTTGCCATATCGCGTTTCACTTGCATTGAATATCCTGCCGATAGAGCCTTTTCTGACAGCTCTTCAAAAGTAAACTGGCGGATCGAATAAGGCAGTTTTGCTGATGGTTTATAGTAGAGATTATTGAGGCTCCGCTCGCCTGCAAAAGTTCTCAGCAATAATTTATCTTTTGTTTTTTCCAAAATATTTTGGAAAGAATCCTCCCAGTTTGCAAGGTGCTCTAGAGTTGCCGACACAATGGTGACATCAGCAATGCGGGGGGGGGCGGCAGAGGTCACGTCTAACAACTCAAATCTACCGGAGCGAAAAGTGGTGGAAGCAACGTCTAAATAGGTTTTGGAAATATCGTAACCAATATAATCAACCGGGACAGAAATCCTGTCCAGAACCCGATGAAAATGCCCCACATTGCAACCAATGTCATTTATCGAAATAGATTTGTCACCTTCGCAAATGTCATGGTTAATAAGATCGACAAATTGTTGGCACCATTTGAGTGGTGGTTGAGAAAGCCGCTCGATGGAGAGTTTTAGGTAGTCGGTATCCTGCGTCTCTTGCCAATCTCTCAGTTTGCCGTTATCCGCCATTTAAAACCTCCACCAACTCCAATAAAACACCCTCCGGTCCCTTGCAATAAGTCACCTTCGCATATCCATCCGGGGACAATTGGGGTGGCGCATTGAATTTCACACCTGCCGCACTGAGCGTCATAAACACAGCATCCAGATCGTTCACAGTCAGGGCTATATGGGTAAATCCGGTGGAATTCGGCTTACCCTGCCATACTGGTTTGTCTGGGTGCACATGAAAATGTAGCAACTCGATTAAGTTGCCATCTGGTGCAGCCAATTTTGCCGTGGTCAGGCGCACATCCTTAAGCCCCAGCATTGCATCAATGTGAGGGCCAGACTCTTCCATGCGCTTTGAAATCGTAAAGCCCATCAGATTGCACCAAAAGTTCAAGGCCTCCTCCAGATTGGCTACGACCAAGCCAGTATGTCGAATGGCGATAATCATGCGGCGGCTATCTCCGCAATCGCCTCACCCAACACCTCAACCCCTTCCAGCAAAGCTGCGTCAGTGATGGTCAGAGGCGGGCCAATCTTGATTGACTCGCGGCCGGTATGCACTACCAGCAAGCCCTTCTGCATGCAGCGTTCCGCGACCCGGCTGGTGAAGGCGCCATCGGCGGCACCGGTGTCAGGGGTGCGGAACAGTACGGCTGCAATCAAGCCCTTGCCAAGCAATGCGGAGATGCGGTCAGGGAAACGCTGTTGCAGGGCGGTCAAGCCCTTGAACAGTAATTCTCCCTTGCGGGCGGCTTCGCTGACGAGGTCGCGCTGCTCCAGCTCCTCGATCACTGCAAGACCCGCAGCACACACCAAAGGATTGGCCGAATGTGTACTACTCATATTGCCCACATCGGGCAGGTCCATGATGGCAGCACGGCCCAGCACGCCGGACAGTGGCACGCCACCGCCCATGCCCTTACCGCAGCAGATCAAGTCTGGCGTTACACCATAATGCTGAAAACCAAATTTTTTACCAGTGCGGCCAAAACCGGCTTGCATTTCATCAAAAGCCAGCAAGATGCCATGTTCGTGGCACACTTTCTCTATCGCCTGCACAAATTCAGGCGGGTAAAAAATAGCTCCCCAGCCCTGAAAAGTTTCCAGCATAAAACCACACACATCCTGCGTCAGATCAATGCCAGCGTTTTCGAGTTTTAGCAGACCTTCT
>Ga0209212_1004451_pt1 | contig 17351 bp, 16 predicted proteins | sample RifGroC2_FD_183996 | JGI IMG/M metagenome (GOLD analysis project Ga0209212, IMG submission 183996) | Groundwater microbial communities from Rifle, Colorado, USA - Groundwater C2 (SPAdes) (version 2) | ecosystem: Environmental > Aquatic > Deep subsurface > Groundwater | place: Rifle, Colorado...
TGCTTGCAGTTGTTGAGGCTGCAGCTGATGCAACAGCTGCATTTGTGCTGTCTTCAGCATAAAACACTGATATGTTAGATGCTTTAAATTCACTAAATTCTTTTTTCTTGTCTTCAACTTCTTTTTTAAATTTATAAGCGTTTATTTCTGTCTCAGAAACATGCCCATCATGATTTGTATCTATTTTGTTAAAATTTTGTACTACTTCATCAAGAAGTTTTTTAGAATCATTTATTGAAAGACCGACCTGACCTGATAAAGCTTGTAGCTGATCAAGAGTTAATCCTTGTTTATCGATGGAATTTAACAGCGTAGTGATTTCTTCTTTTGAAATAACCTGATTTTTATCGGTGTCAACGTTGCTAAAATTAAGTTTTAACAGGTCTGAAAAAGGCAAATCAGATATTGCAATCTGGTTTTGATTTGCAAAATCTTCAAGTGAAACCCCGTTAAGATCTGTCTTATTCAGCGCATCATAAACTTTTTGCAAACTGAATTTTGTATTTAAAAGCAATTGGTTTGTATTATATTTATCCTGATACATGGCAAATTCTCCACTTTGGTTACAAAGCTAATTATAATTATGTTTTAAAAAAAATCACCATGTATTTGAGTTATTTTATGCAGTTTTTGCAATAAGTTCAATAACTTTATTAACTGCTTCATCCTTTGGAACTACAAGCATTTCGCCTGTGGAACGGATTTTTATTTCAACATTTCCTTCAGTAATAGTTTTCCCGACAGTTATTCTTACAGGGATACCTATTAAATCAGCATCTTTAAATTTTACTCCTGCTCTTTCAGACCTGTCATCAATAATAACTTCAACTTTTTTATCCATAAGTTCTTTATAGAAAGCTTCTGCTGTTCTCATTTGAAGTTCATCATTAACATTTACAGGAACTATACTTACATGATATGGAGCGATAGACATTGGCCATTGAATTCCGTTTTCATCGTGATATCTTTCAACAGCCGCAGCCGCAGTTCTTGAAACTCCTATTCCGTAGCAGCCCATCACAAAAGGTTGTTCTTTGCCGTTTTCATCCGTAAAAGTTGATTTCATTTTTTTGGAATATTTTGTTCCGAGTTTAAAGATGTTTCCGACTTCGATTCCTTTTGTGATATCAAGTTTTCCGTCACAGACAGGACAGGTTTCGCCTGCTTCAGCAAGTCTGATATCAGTTACTATTTTGGGAAGATCAATTTCTTTGCCCCAATTTGCGCCAACTAAATGCATGTCTGTTTTGTTAATCCCGACCACAAAGTTCTTTAATTCACTTATACTGTTGTCGCCTATAACTTGAACATTAATTCCTTTAGGACCTATAAAGCCTGACCCCGTATTAAAACCATTTTTTTCAACAAGGTCTTTAACTTCATCATCACTTGCAATTCTTATTTCGTTTGCATCAATAGCATTTTTAAGTTTAATTTCTTCGATCGCTTTGTCTCCTCTTATAAGAGCAAGAACATATCTTTTATCTGCAACGTATACAAGAGTTTTGCATATTGCAGACGGTGCAATATTAAAGAATTTTGCTAAATCTTCAATGGATTTTACGTTTGGAGTATCAACTTCTTTTGCTTCATTAAATTTACCGTCAGTTTCCGCAGGAAGCATTTTTGACTCTGCTCTGTTAGAATTTGCGGCATAATCGCAGGTATCACAGAAAAGAACATCATTTTCTCCACTGTCAGTTCTTGTTAATACCATAAATTCATGACTTACACTTCCGCCAATAGCCCCTGAATCACTTCTTACCATTCTGGTTTCAAGACCGCATCTGTTGAATATATTTACATAAGCTTCGGTCATTTTTTGGTAAGAAACATCAAGTCCTGCTTCATCAGCATCAAAGCTGTAAGCATCTTTCATTATAAATTCTTTGCCCCTTAAAAGCCCGAATCTTGGTCTTATTTCATCTCTGAATTTGTCCTGAATCTGGTATAAATTGACAGGAAGCTGCCTATAAGACTTTATTTCATCTCTTGCAAGAGCTGTAATGATTTCTTCGTGTGTTGGTCCGAGACAGCACATTTTTCCATGCCTGTCTTGAAGACGCATTAACTCTTTGCCGTATACTTCCCATCTTCCTGATTCCTGCCACAGTTCTTCAGGCTGAAGTATGGGAAGTAACAATTCCTGCGCGTCTTTGGCATCCATTTCTTCCCGTATTATGGTTTCGATTTTTTTAAGCACTTTCCACATAAGAGGCATGTATGTATAAATTCCGCTCGTTGTTTTTCTTATAAATCCTGCTCTTACAAGGAGCTGGTGGCTGACTACTTCGGCATCAGCAGGTGTTTCTCTTAAAGTTGTAAAAAACATTTTTGACATTTTCATAAGGAAAAATCCTCTTAAAATTAATATTATTTAAGTATTTTATTAAAAAAATGCATATAAAACAAATGCACCGGAAAAAACCGGTGCATCCAAGTATTGATTAAAAAATATTTTATTTGTTTAATTCGGCAAGAACATCCTCTGTAATATCTTTTCCGCCTATAATAACGTTGTCTTTTCTGAAAATACAATCAATTTTTTTATTTTCAGCGACTTTTTTTACTGAGTTAACAATATTGTCCTGAAGAGACTGTACGTTTTTCTCGTATTCAGCCTTGAAAACATTGTTTTTTTGTTGAATTTCTTCAGTTAATTTTTTTTCAAGCTCGGCTTTTTCTGTATCTGTTTTAGCATTATTGACTTGACTTCTTGCATCAGTTAACATTTTTTGAATTTCATTTTGCTGATTGTTAACACTTGTCGTAATAGATTGAGCTTTTGAGTAACTGCTAAGAATTTTTGACATATCAACAAACCCGATTGTTTGCGCTGCAGAAGCTTCCAAGTTTGAACAAAGCATTGTTCCCATTACCGCAAGTGAAATAATAATTTTTTTCATGTTAATCTCCTTCTCTGATTTATTCAAATTAATAGTCTAATTTATTTATAAATTAAATTACTAAATGAATAAAAAATAAAGGGATTTTAAGCTATTTTAGCCGACCGTAACTAAATTATAGACAGATGAATTAGTTATGTTAATTGAAAAATATTTTATTTTTCGTCTTTGAGATATAGCTCTGCAAGAAGTTCAACGGGGTGATAAATTGGTATTGATGAGTTTTTTTCTATTAATCCCTGCGAAAGACCTATTTTGCAGCCTGCGCAACTTGTGCAAACAATATCTGCTTTTGTATTAAGAATATTTTGAGCTTTTTCTGATGAAATTGCTTTTGATATTTCAGGCTGAGAAATACAAAAAGTTCCTGCTGCCCCGCAGCATACATCAGCATCTTTCATTTCTTTAAAATCTATTCCCTGTATTTGTTTAATGATTTTTCTGGGTTCTTCAAATACGTTTTGGAATCTTTTTAAATGACAAGGATCGTGATAAGTAATTTTTTTGCTGATTTTGCTGTTTTCAGGGATATAAATTTCTCTTTCAACAAGGAATTTATTGATATTTATTGTTTTTCCGGCAAGTATTTTGGCTTTTTCTTTAAGTTTTCCTTCTGTGAAGTCAGGATAAAATTCCCAGACGGAGCCGCATGACGCACAATCAGTAATTATATAATCAACATCATCAGGAATTTGTTTTAAATTGTTTTCTGCAAGCTGAGAAAAACTTTCAAAATCTCCTGAACTTCTTGCCGCTATTCCGCAGCAGGTGAAATTTTTAGGAATATTTACACTGAAACCGTTTTTTTCTAGCACTATTAAGACAGCATTTTTAATGCTAGAGTTTACATAGTTGTTTATGCAACCCGAAAAATAAACGATATTAAGCTCTGATTGCGGCTTTACAGGTTTCAGTTTTTTGTATTTAGTGTTTTCTTTGAGCTGTGAGTTAAATAAAGTTAAGTATTTTCCAAGATTACCTGTAACTTTCGAAATTAAATCAGTTATATTATTTATTCCCAAAGTTTTATAAATATCCAAACCAATTTTAAGCAGGCTTAACCTGAAATTCGACTTGAAATTAGCGAGTATAAACTTTTTAATAAAGCCAATTCCGTTGATTTTTGAACTCTCATGTCTTGCTGCTGCTATGATTTCTTCAGCTGAAATTCCGCTCGGACAAAAGTCATAACAAGCTTTGCAGCCCAGACAAAGTTCGAGGTTTTTAGCAATTTTTTTGTTAAATTTTAATTTTCCGTTGATTATGCCGTTTAAAAGAGTAAATTTGCCCCTTGAAACAGTTGTTTCTCGTCCTGTTGCTTTGTAAACAGGACAAACTGACTGGCACAAACCGCATTTTGTACATTTATAAACATCTTCAGCGTAGTCATTCAAGTTTTTAAATTTGGTTTTCTCTTCATTCATGGAAAATTTTACCGGGGTTTAAAATATTTTTAGGATCAAAAAGTTTCTTAATCTCTTTCATATACTTGATAGAATTCTCATCAAGAGCTTTTCTCATAAAGCCTGACTTCAGCATACCTATTCCATGCTCTCCTGATAAAGAACCGCCAAGCTCTATTGCCGCATCAAAAAGTTCTTCAGCAGCTTTTTCAAAGTTTTCCGCTTCTTCTTTATTTCTTAAGTCCAGTGAAACATTCGGATGGATATTTCCATCACCTGCATGCCCCATAATACATACTGTTAAATTGTATTTATCAAATATTTTTCTGGTTTTAGAGATAAATTCAGGGATTTTATCTCTGGGAACAACAGCATCTTCCGTTAAAACATTTGGTCTTAACCTCGCTACTGCTCCAAAAGCTGATCTTCTGGCAAACCACAGCTCATCTGCTTCCTGTTGATTTTGAGAAACTCGTATGTTTTTAGCCCCAAATTTATTGCAAATATCAATTATTTGTTGGGTTTGAACTGCTACAGATTCTTTAAAACCGTCAACTTCAAGCACTAAAACAGCTTCCATGTCTGTAGGAAGGCCAACATGATGAAAGTTTTCTATTGTTACCATTGTGTTTTTATCCATAATGTCGAGAGTAGCAGGTGTAATTTTTGCGGATATTATACCTGTAATAGCTTCCGCGGCTTGATCTATGGATTCAAAATATGCTAGCATAACTTGTTGTTCTTCAGGTTTTGGAATAAGTTTTAATGTGGCTTCAACAACAATACCAAGTGTTCCCTCAGAACCTACTATAAGTTGTGTCAAATTGTAGCCTGTAACGTTTTTAACGGTTGTCCCACCCGTTTTTAAAAGAGTTCCGTCAGCAAGTACAACTTCAAGTCCGAGGACATAATCTTTTGTAGTTCCGTATTTAAACCCTCGAGGACCTCCCGAAGACTGGGCAATACTTCCGCCAATAGTGGAAACCTTTAGGCTAGCAGGATCAGGCGGATAAAAAAGTCCGAGATCAGAAACTTCCTGCTGAAGATTTCCTACAACAACTCCCGGTTGGACAGTACAGATAAGATTATTTTTATCTATGTTTAGAATTTTGTTCATTTTGGATAAATGTAGAATTATTCCACCTTTTAAAGGGATACATCCACCCACAAGATTTGTTCCTGAGGCTCTTGGAACTATCGGAATATTATTTTCATTGGCAATTCTTACAATCTGACAAATTTGTTCTTTGTTTTCCGGCAAAACTACAACATCAGGCAAATATAATGCTTCTCCTATTGCCGTAGCATCGTAAGCATAACAATATCTGTCCTCGTAATCAGTTAATACATTTGGATTTCCAAGAATTGATTTAAGTGAATTTATAATTTTATCGTTTATATTTGTTTTAAATTCCGACACTTTTTAAGCCTTATTATTGATATTTTCCTTTAACAACATCATTTTAGCACTTCATATAAAAAATCATATTTTTTGTTTATTTACAAAATTTTGAAAATAGGGAAGAATTGAAATAATATGGGTTTAAGGGTAAAAGGAAATAAGAAAGAAGGTATTAGGCGTGAAATTCAATAAATTTGCTTCATTATTTTTAACTTTGTCAGTTTTAGGAAATTTTGCTTTGCCGGCTGTGGCTGCCGATGAAATTATGGTGCTTCCGCCTGTTGGTGATGGAATGAACCAGAATCAAAATTATTCACCTTATGTAAATAACTATAGTACACCTGTTTTAAAAGGCACAGTGACAACAGTTCCGGTGGGAACAAAATTCGAAATTATTACAAATTCTGAAATAACAACAAAGAAAAACCATGTAGGAGAAATTTTTACTGCTACGCTTAATCAGCCTATTTCTATGGGTAGTGATATAGTTGTTCCTGCCGGAAGCGAAGTTTTTGGACAGGTTACATATAGCGAAGATGCTGGAAGAGTTGGCAGAAATGCTATTATGGAAATCAAATTCACCAGTGTTAAGCCTCCTTCTGGACATAAAATTCCTATGATGGGTAAAATCGTCACAAAAGACAATACAGGTGTGTTAAGAGGCGGTTCTTTAAAACAACAGCTGGTTAAAAATGTTTCTTCTGTTGCTGTAACGACTGTAGGTGGATTAGCAGTAGGAACAGGAATCGGGGCAATTGCCAGCGAAGCTGGAATAGGCGCTGCTGTTGGTTCTATTACCGGCGGTGTTGTCGGTTTAGGCTATATAATTATCAGAAAAGGTCGCGAAGTTAATATGCCTATAGGCACAAAAATGGTTATAATACTTGAACAGCCTTTAACCGTCGGACAATAAAAATAATTTTTATAAAAGAGGAGAGTCAAAAGACTCTCCTCTTAGAATATCTTATAAAATTCCTTTATCATCAAATCTTGAACATGATTAAGAAAAATTTCTTGATTTTTTAAAGCTTTTACAGAAGTCATGATGTCAGAGCTTAATCCACAGGGGTTTATACTGGAAAACCCTTCCATTTTATTATTAACATTAAGAGCAAATCCATGCATGGTTATTCCTTTTTTAATCCCAATACCGATAGAAGCAATTTTTTTATCGCCAACCCATACACCGACTAAATCAGGATGTTTTCCGGCTTCAATATCAAGTTTTGAAAGCGTGTTTATAATTAAGTTTTCAATCTTGCCTAAATAAGCTTTTACGCTAAGTTTTTTGGCTTTTAAATCAAGAATAATATAGCCTACAAGCTGCCCCGGTTCGTGATAAGTTAAATCCCCGCCGCGGTTCGTCATCACAACAGGAATGTTTTTATCAAGAATATTAGTTTCTTTTGAACCTTTTCCACGCGTAAAAACAGCGTCATGCTCACAAAGAAGAAAATAATTCTCTTTTGAACCATTAAGTTTTTCGTCCACAAGCGAAAGCTGGTATTCATAAGCTTCCTGATAGGAGATTTTACCAAGTTTTTTTATTTGCCACATTATGCTTTAGCAGAAAGCTCAATAAGACTTGATTTGACTGCTTCAGCTACTTGTCTTTGCTGTTCTCTGGTAATTTCAGGGAACATCGGCAAAGAAAGCACCTGTGTTGTGCATTTTTCTGTGTTAGGCAGCAATCCTTCGGTGAATCCAAAATTCTTATAAGCTGCCTGTAAATGTATCGGTACAGGGTAATAAATCATTGCCATGACGCCTTTTTGTCTTAATGAATCCACAAGCTGATCTCTTACAGGGGCTTTTATGGTGTATTGATGATAAACACAATAAGCATCTTCAATCTCTTTAGGTGTTTGAATTTCCTCAACATCTTTAAACAGTTCGTTATAATAATAGGCAACTTCTCTTCTTTTTGAGTTCCATTTGTCAATATGAGGGAATTTTACGTTAAGAATAGCGGCATGAATCTCGTCAAGACGGCTGTTTAAACCGACTTCATCGTGATAATATCTGACTTTGCTTCCATGATTTCTTAAAGAAGTCATTCTTTCAGCCAAATAATCGCTATTTGTCGTAACCATTCCGCCATCACCAAAAGTTCCAAGGTTTTTGGTCGGGAAAAAACTAAAACATCCTATATCGCCGAGTGAACCGACTTTTTTGCCTTTATATGTTGCACCTATTGCCTGAGCACAATCTTCTACTACATAAAGATTGTATTTTTTTGCAATTTCAAGGATAGGTGTCATATCAACAGGCTGTCCGTAAAGATGAACAGGCATTATTGCTTTTGTTTTCGACGTGATTTTCTTTTCAAGTTCTTTAGGATCAAAATTAAAGGTGTCGGGGTTTATATCCACAAAAACAGGGGTTGCTCCAACATAGCTTATAGCTTCTACTGTTGCTATGAAAGTAAAAGAAACTGTAATGACTTCATCGCCGGAGCCTATATCAAGTGCTCTGAGTGCAAGATGAAGTGCGTCAGTGCCTGAAGCTACTCCGAGTGCATGGCTTACACCATTATATTTAGCAAAATCTTTTTCAAGTTTTTTAACATTTTCGCCAAGAATATATTGCCCTGATGATAAAACTTTTAATACTTCTCTTTCTATATCTGTTTTTAATTCTGCATATTGAGGACCTAAATCTAAAATTGGTATCATGACTATTACCGCCTGTTTCTATGTGTTTAAATAACTCTTAAGAAATAGTTTAGCATACACATATACCTGCTTTTATAAAATCTTAACAACAAAAAAATTTAAGCTTTTCGAGCCGTTTGTTTTATAATTTAGATATAGACGGAATCTGGATGAAAGTTGGGATTGAAGAAAAATTTATGATAAAAGAATTAATTTCAGAAAAAACTGCGGAAGCAATAAAAAAAGCCGAGAAAAAAGGCGAACTGGGGCAATTAAAACCAGAAGATATAACAGAATTATTTATAGAAAAAACTAAAAACCCTGAATTCGGTGATTATGCGGTAAATATTTCTCCGTTGGCGAAAAATGCCAGAATGGCTCCGCCAAAAATAGCTGAAGCAATAAAATCTTATTTAAATATAGATGATGTTGAAGTCTCAATAATTCAGGGATTCATAAATTTTAAGCTTGGAAACAGCATTTTAAATAACGGAATTGCAAAAATAATACTAAAAAATAAAGATTTTGGCAGGAATAATCTTGGAAATTCAGAAAAAGTACTTCTTGAATATGTTTCTGCTAATCCTACAGGACCTCTTCATATAGGTCATGGAAGATGGGCAGCAGTAGGAAGTGCTCTTGCTAATTTATTAAAATTTTCCGGCTATGAAGTTGATCAGGAATTTTATATTAACGATGCAGGAAACCAGATAAATAATCTTGGAAAATCTCTATGGATAAGAATTCTTCAGGAATTAGGCGTTGAAGCCAATTTTCCGCAAACAGAGGAAGAAGGTTCAAAAAATTATTATTCCGGTGATTACCTTATTGAGGTTGCTAAAGAATATCTGAAACATAATAAGGACAAAGCGGAAGAGTTTTATAAAAATAATTCGGAGCCTTTAAATCCTTCTGACGAAGTAATTCATAAAATGTCGGGTTTTGCTAAAGGTATTATGTTCAAACAGCAGGAGGATTTGCTGAGAAAATTCAGGACAGAGTTTGACACATGGTACAGCGAAACTACTCTTCATCAAAGCGGTGAAGTGGAAAAAACTATTGAAAAACTAAGAAGTCTTGATAAACTTTATGAAAAAGAAGGCGCTTTATGGTTTAAATCTTCTGAATATGGAGATGATCAGGATAGGGTTATTAAAAAAGGCGATGGTTCTTATACTTATTTGACAGCTGATATTGCTTACCATTATGACAAAGTTGAAAGAGGATTTGAAAGACTTATAAACATCTGGGGCGCAGATCATCATGGCTATGTAGCAAGAATAAAAGCTTCGATAGAAGCACTGGGAAAGAATCCTAATTGCTTAGAAGTTCTTTTGGGACAGCTTGTCAACTTGATTATATCAGGTGAACAGGTAAGAATGGGCAAGAGAAGAAAAATGCTCACCCTTGAAGACCTTATAGAAGAAGTTGGTGTTGATGCAACTCGTTTTTGGATGATTATGAGAAGTATTGATACTACTCTTGACTTTGATGTTGATTTAGCGAAGTCCTGTTCAGATGAAAATCCTGTTTATTATGTTCAATATGCACATGCGAGGGTTTGCAGCATCTTAAGAACAGCAACAGGAGAAAGATTTGATACTGATAACAAAACACAACTTCCTCCTTTTATCACACAGGAAGAGCTTAAAGAGCTTGTTAATTCTGAAAAGTTTGATAAAAATTTCCTTGAAGCTCTATGGAAAACAAACAGAGAGAAAGAGCTCGAGTCAACAAAAGCATTGATTTTAAAACTTGAATCTTTTGAAGATTTAGTTCAAACAGCCGCAAAAACAAGGTCACCTTATATGATAGCAAGGTATTGTCAGGAATTAGCAAAGGATTTCCATTATTTTTATACCTTTACAAGGGTGTTAAATGTTGAAAATGATGTAATGAAGGCAAGATTATGTCTTATTAATGCCGTAAAACAGGTTTTTGCAAATGCTCTTGACCTTCTTGGAGTTTGCGCTCCTGAATCTATGTGATTTTGTGAATAATTTGTTTTTTTTCTTTCATGAAATCTAAAAAACATGTAAAATATTTAATAAATAGAGAGAGTTTTTGATTTAATCAAAAAAATAATTGGAGAAAAAAATGGAAAATGAGATAAATGCTTTTGAAACAGGTACTACACCCAAATTTGAGATTCATGCATTTTTAACCTTATCCGTAAAACAAGGGGTTTCGGATATTCATTTAAGGGTAAATTCTGTTCCTGTTGTAAGAAAAGACGGTCTTATCCTTAAAACTAAATATGCTCCGCTAACAGAGCAGGATATGGATGATATTGTAAAGGTAATAGTTCCACAGAAGCTTTATCACAAAGTAAAAACCACTTATGATTTTGATTTTTCATTAGAAATGTCAAATATAGCCAGATTCAGGGTTAATTTGCTTCATGATTTAGGGAATGTAGGTCTTGTTTTAAGGGTAATTCCTCTTGAGGTTCCATCTATAGAAGAATTATACCTTCCTCCTTCACTTAAAGATTTTACAACTTATAATAACGGTCTTGTTTTAATAACCGGACCTACGGGAAGCGGTAAGTCTACCACGCTTGCTACAATACTCAGTTATATGAATAACAACACACAAAAACACGTTGTTACTCTTGAAGATCCTATAGAGTTTATTCATACCAATCAGAAAAGTGTTTTTTCTCAAAGACAGCTTGGTGTTGATACAGATACTTTCCCGAACGGAATAAAATACGCGTTAAGACAAGATCCTGATGTTATTCTGATTGGTGAAATGCGTGATATGGATACTATTTTTAGTGCCTTAAAAGCTGCGGAAACCGGTCACCTTGTATTTTCTACACTTCATACAACAGATGCGGTTCAAACAATAAACAGAATTATTAACGCTTTTCAGCCTTATGAAAGAGATGCTGTAAGAATGCAAATAGCTTCTGTATTAAGAGGAACGGTTGCTCAAAAACTTGTTAAGAAAAAGGATGGCAAAGGCAGAGTTCCTGCAACAGAGATGTTGGTTGTTACTCCGGCAGCTAAAGATTATATTGAAAGAAATGAAATTGACAGAATCTATGATTTAATCAATAAAGGCAGTTTTAATAATATGATGAGTATGAATATGTCTTTATTAAAGCTTGTAAAAGCCGGTTTGATTTCAGAAGAAGCTGCTGTAGACCAATCTAATAATCCAAATGAAATGCAGCAAATGCTGAAAGGCGTTTTCCACGGCGCTCAAAATACAAACATGTAGTTTTAAGAAGGTATTTATTTTTTCATAAAAAAATATATGCCCTTCGAAAGAACATATATTAAATTAAATAGCTGGGTGTGTAGCTGTTATTTGAGGATTATTTGGAAATCTTATTAAAATTAAGTATTTTTTGAATTAAAGTCCTTACTTCTTTTTTTGGCTGTAAAGTTGGATTATCGTGGTAAACCGCATAATTTGACAGTAAAAGCGCATATTTTATTTTTATAAGCTCTGATATACCTTCATTGTTTATAAGTTCTTCATTTAATTTTTCTTTATTTGTTTCCAGATTTTTAAGTTCGTTTTGTAATTTTTCTTTTTTTAATACAAGAATATTTTTATCATCGAGCAATTCAAGATAATCAATTTTATCTTCGATTTCATTTATGGCATTTTTATATGATTCAATGCCATTATTTATTTTTTGTAGTTCGAAAATTTTAAAATTATAAATATCCTGCATAATTTTTCTTCTTTTTTATAAATTAACTACGTTCTACAACTCTTTATATATATAATATATACTACAAACAAAAAACATGAATCACAATTCATGGTGATATTTCAGCTCACCCTTTTTAGACTCAAAGGGGTTATTAAAATTGTTTTACACAGACAGGGACACTATTAGCGTCCCTGTCTGTGTAAATTATTAAACGATTATTTTATTGAATTATTTGAATTAAAGTCATGAAAAATCCAAAAAACCAGTAAAAACTTAAAATTCCGCCAAAGAAAGGAATAAGAACAAAGGTTATAACTCTTGGTGCTGATATGTCATAAGTTTTCATAATGGCAAAAGCTGTAAGAATAGTACTCCATAGCCAGCTTGCAAGTCCTATCAAAATTCCAAGAGTTTTAAATAAAAGTCCGCCTGTTTTAAACAAACTTGCAGGACCTAAAAATATCCAGGGGATAAGAGCAAATGCCGATAAACATAAAAAAATCTTTGTTTTGCCACCTTTTTTAAAGATGCCGGCAATTATTTCAAAAAATGACGCAAAAAATAGCCAGCTCAAAAGTCCCCAGAAAGACGCATTAATTAACTCAAATCCTTGAACAAAGGGGCTTTGTTCTGAATTAATAGAAAATTTTAAAACAGGGCTTAATATACTTATGAAAATAACAATTATAAATCCTTGAATTAAGTGGGGATTTTCTTTTAATTTGTCAAAAGTTTCAGAGGGTTTAAATAAAACACCGTAAAAATTATCAAAAAAATTCTTCATATAGCTACTCCCACATAAATAAAGGCTGACGAGGATAGCTTAAGCTAAGCGGCATATATGATTCGATATTTTTATGAGGAATAAACGATTCTGTTGTGTTGAATAACATTTCAGTAAATCCGGTCGGTTTGTTATAAGGGGTTACAGGGAAAGTTTCACTTACTTTTGCCATTGTGCGAATATCTTTTTTTGCTTCATAAAGTCCTCCGAGTTTGTCAACAAACCCGAGAGTTTTAGCCTGTTCACCCGTTAAAATTCTGCCGTCAGCATATTTTTTTAAAATTTGTTCTGAAAGAGCGACTTTTTCTACTTTATATTTATCATCTCTTTTTACTCTGCCGTCTATAATTGCATTTAAAAACTGATGATATGCTGAATTCACAACATTTTGAAGAAGAGTTTGTTCTTCTCCTGTCATTGGTCGGTACATTGAGCCTGTATCTTTAAATTTACCGCTTTTTATTACAACGGATTTAACTCCGAGTTTTTGTGTCATAAGCTCTTGAACATTTAAAGTTCCCATAATTACGCCGATACTTCCTGTAAGAGTACCGGGATCGGCATAAATTCTGTCTGCTGCGCTCGCTACATAGTATCCTCCGCTAGCTGCAACGTCTGCCATAGAAACAACCACAGGTTTTGTTTCTCTAAGCCTCATTATTGTTCCGTAAATTTCTTGAGACATAGCCACAGTTCCGCCGGGAGAGTTTATTCGAAAGATAACGCCTTTTACTGAATTATCTTCAACCGCTCTTTCCAACGCTTTTAAAGCGCCTTCTGCCGAATCGGGTTCACCAATCAAACTGCTTGACATATCGGAAGAAATAGTCCCCTGCATTGAGATTAGGGCTATTTTATCTCCTTCAGACGAAAAGTTTTTAAAAAAGTTTGAAGAGCTTTGATCTGATTTTTTCTTTGTTTCAATTGTTTTTACCGAAGTATTTATTATTCCGACTATAATACTCAAAAAACAAAGGGCTATTATAGAAATTGAAATAATTTTTGTTTTCATAAACTCCTCATCTCCCTAATTTATATTTATTAATTTCTTATTTTACGAAGTTTTCAAAATTTTGCAATTGCTGAGTTGTCCCGAGAGTTATTAAATAATCATGCGCTTTCAGAATAGTATCTGATTCGGGATTTGTAATGAATTTACCGTCTCTTTTTATTGCAACAATAATAACACCGCTTTTTTGTCTTATTTCTGATGAATAAATAGTTTTATTCTCTATACAACAATCTTTAGGAACAAGAAACTGTTCCATTTGAAGCTCCAAATCTTCACCCTGACTATGCATAACAACATCAAGAAAATCTACTACATCAGGTTTTATAATCGAAGATACCATTCTTTTTCCGCTGATTTCATAAGGAAGTATTATTGTTGTGGCGCCTGCTTTTTTGAATTTTGGTTCGTTGGAAGCTTTGATGCATCTTGTAACTATTTTTAACTCAGGGTTAAGGTTTCTTGCGGACAAAGTAAGATAAAGATTATCGACATCATCATTTAATGCGCAAAATATTCCTTTTGCTCTCTCTATTCCTGCTCTTTGGAGGATATGATCGTCAGTTGCATCACCGGGTATAAATAAAAATTCTTCTTCAAGAGCAGTTTCTTCCAGCGAGGGATCTTTATCAATTACTACATAATGCAGCTTATTGTTCTTAAGCTGAGAAGCAATTTCTAATCCTGTTCGACCGTAACCGCAAAGGATTAAGTGGTTTTTAAGATTTTTAAGCTTGTTTTCCATTTTTTTTCTACCGAGTATTTTCTGAAAGTTAACGTTAAGCACAGTGTTTGCAATTTCAGCAGCAATATACAAGAATAATATTACTCCAAATAATATATAGATAATAGTGAATATTTTTCCTGCGTCTGAAAGCGGTTCAACCACACCATATCCGACAGTTGCAAGGGTTTCTACACTCATAAATAATGAGTCAAGAAAACTCCATTTTTCTATAAGCATAAAACCAACTGTTCCAACAGTCATAAGCGCTGATAAAATAATCAAAAGTCTTAATATTAAATATGATGGAAACATTTTACTTACTCTTTTATATTTCTCTTATTTCTGAAAAAAGTTTTAAGAATTTTTGAGCAATCTTCTTCAAGAATTCCGCCGATTATTTCAGGGTTAAATTTAATCAAATCACGCATATCCATAGTTGACCCGAAAGCCCCGTATAAAGGATCGTACGCTCCGAAAACAATCTTCGGGATTCTGCTGTATAAAATTGCGGCTGCGCACATCGGGCATGGTTCAAGAGTAACATAAAGAACAGTATTATTCAGCCTCCAGTTTTTGATTTTTTTAGAAGCTTCTTTTATGACAATAATTTCTGCATGGGAAGTGGCATCGTTTTCCAATTCCTTACAATTATGAGCTTTTGTAATTATCTCATTGTTATAAACAAGGACAGCCCCGACAGGAACATCTTGCGCAGCAGGAGCGGAAGCCGAAACGGCTTGCTTGGCAAGGCGGTGCAGGCTAAGCTCGTTTTCATCATTTCCTGATTTCGCAGCTTCTTCCAGAGCTGTTTTCATAAATTTTATATCATAATCATTCATAAAAATTATTATACCAGTACAAATTTAATTTATTACCTCTTAGGGTAATGAATTAAAAAATAATGTCCAATATAATATCCAAATAAAAGAACAAATAAACAGCAAATACTTTTCAACAGAAGGAAGAAGAGATTAAATTATTCAGAAAAGTATTATTGAGAGGGATGGAGGGGAAACTCTGTTCCAGCTAATAAGTTGGAATGGAGTTTTTGCTATCTCCTTTAAGGGAAGGTATGGGTAGTAAAAATATGACTAAAAAAGAATTTTATTTAATAGCAATTATTGTCGTTTATACTTATCTGGCAATTCTTTTTCAGATAAATGTAAAAAATTTCATTTCTTTTGAAAAAAATCCTCACGCCAAAATGAGTTTTAATTTGTTTGAATAGGAGCTTGTGGCTCAATAGGAATTATTTCTGTTTTTATTTCAAATTGTGGATTTTCCTGAAATAAAGAGTTGCGGTCATAATCTATTTCTATAACTCGATATTCATAAGGAGCTTGAACAAGCGCCGGACTGCTGATATGATAAATACCATCCTGCTGTGTTACTTTAGGGCAATGATAATGACCTGATACGATAGCAACAATATTTTTATGATCAGTTAATAAATTTCTGTATTCTTCAGGCCTTCTAAGCTTGTGGGACTTGTTTTCTGTTGGTTCAACCAAAGGAAAATGCTGTACAATAATAGCTTTTCTATCTTTAAATTTAGTTAAAGTTTCATCCAGCCACTCTAAATCGTTTTCGTTGTAGCATCCATGCGCGCCCGGTATCATTTGAATTACACCGTCCATAAATATTACGACAAAATCTTTGTTGGGAAGAAAATAATATTCAGGCTCGGCACTTTTCTGGTTTTTATTATATTCTTTTACAATTTTAAAATAATCGGTTTTATTAAGAGAACTCGAAAATACATCGTGGTTTCCAATACCAATATAGTATGGTTTGTTTAAGGTTTTTACTATTTTACAAAATTCTATCAAGCTCTCTTCCCCTGCCACATCAATATTATCTCCTGAAAAAACAACAAAATTAATATCAGGAAGCTTATTTATGGATTCAATTGTGGATTTTAATACTTGTTCTGATTTTTCAAGATCTCTGCCTTTGCTGCTACTGTCGGAAAATGATAAATGGACATCCGTAACCTGAACAAACTTTAACTGTTCGGCTAAAGCTGGGTTTGAAAAAAATATTAAAATTGAAATAAAAGCAAAAATTATACGCACGATCGACTCCTGTAAAAAAATTAATTAAGATTCAGATTGAGTTAGTTCATCATTTTTCAGAAAGTTTATTTTAATTAAATAAAGTATTCCATTGATAGATGCCATTGAAATAAATGAACTTATGAATTTTATTATTATTTTTAATAAAACAGAGCCAATTGTAAACAAAATTAAAATATTTTGAGTATTGTATTTTGATGTTAAATCGTGCGGTAAGTAGTCTTTAGTTAACATTAAATAAATTATTTCAAAGGTTAAAGCATAAAAAACAGCTGTTTTAGTAAGATTTATCAAAGAAATAGGTTTTTTATTTTCTATAAAATAAGAAATGCTGACATATAAAGAGCTTATTAGGTCAAATGAAATTAAAATAATTCCAGTAAAAGCAATTATAGAATAATACCCCATTCCAAAAAGGTTACTTCTGAATAAATTAAAACAAATTGCTATTATTCCAACTAATATTGCTGAAATAAAAAGCATTATTGAACTCATAAATATTGGATCATTAAAGTTGGTTTTGGTTTTGGTTTTTAAATTAGAAACTAATTTAGTTATAAATTCAAAAATAAAATACATTAACCAGAGTTTCATTGGCAAATATATAAATATTTCAGATAAATAATAATTTGATAAAGAGCCATTTTGAAAGAAGTATATCCAAGCAGCGTTTATAGTAAAAATAAAATAAACTAATACTATAAAACCCAAAATTTGA
>Ga0209212_1004458_pt1 | contig 17328 bp, 20 predicted proteins | sample RifGroC2_FD_183996 | JGI IMG/M metagenome (GOLD analysis project Ga0209212, IMG submission 183996) | Groundwater microbial communities from Rifle, Colorado, USA - Groundwater C2 (SPAdes) (version 2) | ecosystem: Environmental > Aquatic > Deep subsurface > Groundwater | place: Rifle, Colorado...
GGGGGGGGGGGGGGGGGGGGGGGAAGCTGCCAACGACGGAAAATGTGGCACCTACCCCCACCCCCTAACCCCCTCCCGCAAGGGGAGGGGGGACTGATTTGCAGGAGTTTTGGAGCTAGCGCAAAGGCCAAGCCGGACAAGGCTGAGTAGTAATCAGTCTAGGGATGCCATGACTCCGCCAGCCCATTAAAAAAAGGGGACGATGTAAATCGTCCCCTTCTCCGCTTCAAACTGCGGTCTGTTCTTATACTGTTTCGCCCTAGGCCAGGCGACCCGCGTAGAGCGGGAAGCGCTTCATGAGCGCGTTGACCTCGGCCTTCACATGGGCGATCTTGGCCTCGTCCTCGACGTTGGCCAGGACGTCTGCGATCAGGCCGGCGACGGTCTCCATCTCGGCCTCTTTGAGGCCGTGGGTGGTCGCGGCCGGGGTGCCGATCCGGATGCCGGAGGTGATGAACGGCGAGCGGGTGTCGAAGGGGATGCCGTTCTTGTTCACGGTGATGCCGGCGCGGTCCAGCGCCTCCTCGGCGACCTTGCCGGTCAGCTCGGTCTGAGACAGGTCGACCAGCATCAGGTGGTTGTCGGTGCCGCCCGAGGTGAGCTTGAAGCCGCGCTTCATGAGGCCTGCGGCCAGCGCCTGGGCGTTCTTGACGATCTGCTCCTGGTAGGCCTTGAACTCGGGGGTGAGCGCCTCCTTGAAGGCCACCGCCTTGGCGGCGATGACGTGCATGAGCGGGCCCCCCTGGATCCCCGGGAAGATGTTGGAGTTCAGGGTCTTGGCGTACTCCTCGCGGCACAGGATCATGCCGCCGCGCGGTCCGCGCAGGGTCTTGTGGGTGGTGGTGGTGACGAACTCGGCGTAGGGGACCGGGTTCGGGTGCAGACCGGCGGCGACCAGGCCGGCGATGTGGGCCATGTCCACCATGATCACGGCGCCCACCTTGTCGGCGATGCGGCGGAAGGCCTCGAAGTCGATGATGCGCGGATAGGCGCTGGCGCCCACCACGATCATCTTCGGCTTGTGCTCGATGGCGAGACGCTCGGTCTCCTCGTAGTCGATGGTCTGGGTCTCCTTGGAGACGCCGTAGGGGACGATGTTGAACAGCTTGCCGGAGAAGTTGACCGGGCTGCCGTGGGTCAGGTGCCCGCCGTGCGCCAGGTTCATGCCGAGCACCGTGTCGCCGGGCTTGAGCGCCGCGAAGTAGACCGCCATGTTGGCCTGGGAACCGGAGTGCGGCTGCACGTTGACGTGATCGGCCCCGAACAGCTCCTTGGCGCGCTCGATGGCCAGGTTCTCGACCTGGTCCACGCAGTGGCAGCCTCCGTAGTAGCGCTTGCCGGGGTAGCCTTCGGCGTACTTGTTGGTAAGGACGGAGCCCTGGGCCTCGAGGACGGCCGGGGAGACGAAGTTCTCCGAGGCGATCAGCTCGAGGTTGTACTCCTGGCGCTCGGTCTCATGCCGAATGATCTCCGCCACTGCCGGATCGAATGTTTCCAGTACAGACATGTCTTTCTCCTAAAATTTCGAGTTGTAAAAATAAAACGGGACTGGTGAGTCCCGTTGTTACTTGTACCTTTGCCGATGAGCCCTGCCTGACGCTGCCGGGCCTCGGCCTTCAATTACTTGAGCTTCAGCTCGCTCTCCAACGCCGCGATCTTGTCCAGACGACCCTGGTGACGCCCGCCGGCGAACTCGGTGTCCAGCCAGGCCGCCACCATCTCGCGGGCCTTGGCGCTGTCCAGAACGCGTCCCCCAAGGACCAGGATGTTGGCGTTGTTGTGCTCCTTGGCCATGGTCGCCATGAAGACGTCGGTGGCCAGCGCCGCGCGCACTGCGGGGAACTTGTTGGCCACGATGGACATGCCGATGCCGGTGCCGCAGACCAGGATCCCCTTCTCGGCGGCGCCGGTCGAGACGCGGCTCGCCACCTGCACTCCGAAATCCGGGTAATCCACCGAGTCGCTGTTGTTGGTCCCCAGGTCCTGGCAGGAGATGCCCCGCTCCTGGAGCAGCTGCTTGATCTCTTCCTTGAGTTCCAGACCGCCGTGGTCGCTTCCGATCACTATCATGCTACACCTTCTTGAAGAGCAGCGAGGCGTTGGTCCCGCCGAAGCCGAACGAGTTGCTCAGGGCGTAGTCGATCTTGGCATCGCGCGCGGTGTTCGGGACGTAATCCAGATTGCACTCGGGATCGGGCTCCTCGTAGTTGATGGTCGGGGGAACCACGGAGTTCTGCATGGCCATGAGCGTGAAGACCGCCTCGATGCCTCCGGCGGCACCCAGGAGGTGTCCGGTCATCGACTTGGTGGAGGAAACCATGAGCTTGCCGGCATGGTCGCCGAACACCGAGCGGATCGCCATCGACTCGTACAGGTCGTTGAACGGGGTCGAGGTGCCGTGGGCGTTGATGTAGGTAACCTGCTCCGGGTTGATCTTGGCGCCGTTCAGCGCCATCTTCATGCAGCGCGCCGCGCCCTCGCCGCCCGGTGCGGGGGTGGTCAGGTGGTAGGCGTCGCCCGACATGCCGTAGCCAACCACTTCGCCGTAGATCTTGGCGCCGCGCGCCTTGGCAGCCTCGTACTCCTCGAGCACCACGATGCCGGCACCCTCGGCCAGCACGAAGCCGTCCCTCCCCTTGTCGAAGGGCCTGGAGGCGCTGGTCGGGTCGGGGTTGGTGGAGAGCGCCTTCATCACCGCGAAGCCGCCGATCCCCAGCGGGGTCACGGTGGACTCGGTGCCGCCGGCGATCATGGCGTCGGCGTCGCCGCGCGCGATCATGTGGTAGGCGTCGCCAATCGAGTGGGTGCCGGTGGCGCAGGCGGACACGGAGGAGACGTTCGGACCCTTGGCCCCGTACTTGATGGAGATGTGCCCGGGCGCCAGGTTGATGATCAGCATCGGGATGAAGAAGGGGGAGATCTTCTTGTAGCCACCCTCGATCAGTGCCGAGTGGTAGCGCTCGATGGCCGGGAGCCCGCCCAGGCCGGCGCCCACCAGGACACCTACCCTTTCCGCGTTCTCCTCGTTGATCACCAGGCCGGAGTCTTTCATGGCGAACTCGGCCGCGGCGAGCGAGTACTGGATGAAGAGATCCATCTTCTTGATCTCTTTCTTGTCGATGTAATCCTCGGCGACGAAATCCTTGACCTCGCCGGCGATCTTGACCGGCAGGTCGCTGGCGTCGAACCGGGTAATCGGGGCGATCCCCGACTTGCCAGCCGTCAGGGCTTCCCAGTTCTTGCCGTTTCCGCTACCGAGCGGGGAAACTACACCGACCCCCGTGACAACAACTCTTCTCATACTGTCAACTCCTTGGTATCTGGTCCGTCATGCCGCCCCGCGGACGGCATGAAAAAGGGGAAGTGTCCTCCCCCCTTGCTACTAGGTGTGATCGGTGATGTAGTCAATGGCATCCTGCACCGACTGAATCTTCTCTGCATCCTCGTCGGAGATCTCAATTTCGAACTCTTCCTCAAGGGCCATGACCAGTTCGACAGTGTCAAGGGAGTCAGCGCCGAGGTCGTCCATGAAAGAAGACTCATTGGTAACCTGGGCCTCATCCACGCCGAGCTGCTCTGCCACTATTTCTTTAATGCGTTTTTCTATCGAAGCCATCTATACCACCTCCATGTGATTTACTACGTCAGACGATTTTAGTTGGGTTCAAGCTAGCTAGTTTCATAGCATGAAAAAGGAAATTTGCAAAACGTATTTTTGGCACTGAAAACAAAAACGGCGCCGCTTCCCTGCTCTACATGTACATGCCGCCGTTCACCGACAGAACGTGTCCTGTGATGTAGGCCGCGCCGTCGGAGACCAGAAAGAGCACGGCGGCGGCAATGTCGTCGCCGGAACCGAGCCTACCCATCGGGATCTGCTCCTGCAGCGACTCCTTGGCCTTCTCGGAGAGCTCCTGGGTCATGTCGGTCTCGATGAAGCCCGGCGCCACGGCGTTCACCGTGACGTTGCGGCGTGCCAGCTCCTTGGCCACCGACTTAGTGAGGCCGATCATGCCGGCCTTGGAGGCGCAGTAGTTGGCCTGGCCGGGATTGCCCATCTCGCCCACCACCGAGGAGAGGTTGACGATCCTGCCGTAGCGCGCCTTGGACATCAGCTTGGCGGCCTCGCGGGTGCAGTTGAAGGCCCCCTTGAGGTTCACGTCGATGACGGCGTCCCAGTCGCTCTCCTTCATGCGCAACAGGAGCCCGTCCTTGGTGATGCCGGCGTTGTTGACCAGGATGTCCACCTTGCCGAAGGCGGAGACCGCCTCCTTGAAAAGGCCCTCCACCTCGGCGGCAACCGAGACGTCGACCTTGACGGCCAGCGCCTTGCCGCCGGCGGCCGCGATCTCGTCCGCGGTGCGCTGAGCCCCTTCCAGCGTAGTTGCGGTGACCACCACGGCTGCCCCTGCCTGGGAGAGCTGCAATGCCACCGCCCGGCCGATGCCGCGCGAGGCGCCGGTAATCACTGCCACCTGTCCGTTCAAGCTCATATCGTCCCCCCTGCCAGCGCCTTCACCCCAGCCACATCCTGGACGTTGAAGCTCGCGGCCTCTTTCTCTATTCTCTTCACCAGGCCCGCCAGCACCTTGCCCGGGCCGATCTCTACGAAAATGGTAACGCCTTGCGCCACCATCTGCTGCACCGAAGCATCCCAGAGCACCGGCGAGCAGACCTGCTGCACCAGGAGCGCTTTGACCCGGGCCGCGTCGCCGTTCGGCTTGGCCTCCACGTTGCTGACCACCGGGGTGACGAGCGGGCTGACCTGGATCCCTTCCAGGGTACCGGCCAGGCGGTCCGCGGCGGGCTGCATCAGGGCGCAATGGAACGGTGCGCTGACCGGAAGGAGCATCGCCTTCCTGAAGCCGCGCGCCTTGGCGATCTCGATGGCGCGGTTCACGGCGCCGGTGTGCCCCGCGATCACGATCTGACCCGGGGAGTTGAAGTTCGCCGGGGACACCACCTCGCCCTGGGCCGCCTCGGCGCAGATCTCCTGGAGCAGATCCGGCTCCACGCCGAGGATGGCCGCCATGGCGCCCACCCCGACCGGGACCGCGTCCTGCATGAAGCTGCCGCGCGCCCGGACCGTCCTGAGCGCGTCGGCGAAGTCGAGCGCTCCGGCCGCGACCAGGGCGGAGTATTCGCCCAGCGAGTGGCCGGCCACGAAGGCGGGAGCTATGGTGGATTCTTCCCTCAGTACCCTGAGGGCCGCGACGCTGGCGGCGAGAATGGCGGGCTGGGTGTTGGCGGTGAGCTTCAGATCTTCCTCGGGTCCCTCGAAGCAGAGCTTGGAGAGCGAGAAGCCGAGCGCGTCGTCCGCCTCTTGGAAGGCATGGGCTGCGGTTTTGAAGTTATCCGCCAGCTCGCGCCCCATTCCCGCGTGCTGGGATCCCTGGCCGGGAAATATGAATGCGTAACTCGACATAGGTTGCCCCTCTTCTTTAAATTCCAAATCGGATAAATCCCGCAATGGCATGACGTCCCCCCTCCCCTTGCGGGAGGGGGCTAGGGGGTGGGGGAAGGTGCCACAGTTCACTGTGTTGGCAGCTTCACCCACCCCCCGACCCCCTCCCGTCAAGGGAGGGGGGGGAATAGACCGGAATTACCAGCGCAGTGCCGCCGAGCCCCAGGTCAGGCCGCCGCCGAAGGCGGAGAGGAGCACGATGTCACCCTCCTTGACCCGTCCGGCACGCACCACCTCGTCCAGCGCGATGGGGATGGAGGCGGCGGAGGTGTTGCCGTAGCGATCCAGGTTGACGTAGACCTTGTCCGCCCCCAGGGAAAGCCTCTTCCCCACGGAATCGATGATGCGCTGGTTGGCTTGGTGCGGGATGAAAAGCGAGATGTCCTCGGTGGTCAGGCCGTTGGCGCTGAGCGCCTCCAGGGCCACTTCCCCCATGGCGCGCACCGCCAGCTTGAACACCTCGTTCCCCTGCATGCTGATGTAGGAGATGCGCTCGTCCACGGCCTTTTGCGACACCGGATTGCGGCTGCCGCAACCCTTCTGGTGCAGCAGCTCCCAGTAGTTGCCGTCGCTGTGGATGTGGGTGGAGAGTACGCCGCGCTCACCCTCGACCGCCTCCAGCACCACCGCGCCGGCGCCGTCGCCGAACAAAAGGCAGGTGTTGCGGTCGGTCCAGTCCACCACGCGGGATAGCACTTCGGCGCCGATCACCAGCGCCTTCTTGGCGCCGCCGGTCAGGATGAATCTCTGGGCGGTGGAGAGCGCGTAGATGAAACCGGAGCAGGCGGCGGAGAGGTCGAAGCAGGCGGCGTTGGGCGCCTTGATGTTTTGCTGCACCAGGCAGGCAGTGGCGGGGAAGGGAAAGTCCGGGGTCAGGGTGCCGACCACGATCAGGTCGATCTCCTCGGCGGCGACACCTGCCGCCTCCAGCGCCCTCAGGGCCGCGGCGGTGGCGAAGGTGGAGGTGTACTCACCCTCCGAGGCGATGCGGCGTTCCCTGATGCCGGTCCTGGTGACGATCCATTCGTCGCTGGTGTCGACCATGCGCTCCAGGTCGAAGTTGGTCAGCACCTTGTCGGGCACTGCGGAACCGGTACCGCTGATCTTTGCTCGGATCATGAAGCCACTCTCTCCTTTGCTGCGTCGGAGGCCTGCGCCCCCTCCCGCTCGCTTTCGGCTCCGGGGAAACTCTCCTGCAGCTTTTCAGCCATGCGCGAGTTGACCCCCTTGAGCGCGTACTCGTGGGCGAAGCGGATCGCGTTCTTGATCGCCTTGGGATTGGAGCCGCCGTGGCAGATCATGCCGACGCCGTTGATCCCTAAAAGCGGCGCTCCGCCGTACTCGGCGTAGTCCACGGTCTTCTTGAAGTTGTTGAAAGCCTTGCGGCTGAGGAGATAACCGATCTGGGACAGGAAGCTGCTTTTGATCTCGGCCTTGAGCATCTTGCCCACAGCCTCGGCGAGACCTTCGGAGGTTTTCAGGACGACGTTGCCGACGAAGCCGTCGCACACCACGACGTCGACGCTGCCGTTGTAGATGTCGCGCCCCTCGACGTAGCCGATGTAGTTGATCGGCTTCTCCGCCAAGAGCGCGCTGGTTTCGCGGGTCAGTTCGTTCCCCTTGCTCGCCTCCTCGCCGTTGGAGAGCAGGCCGATGCGGGGGGAGGTTATCCCCATGACGAACCTGGCGTACACCTCGCCCATGACGGCGAACTGTACCAGGTGGATCGCCTTGCAGTCGACGTTGCCGCCGACGTCCAGGACCAGCGTCTTGCCAACCGGGTTGGGGAGGATCTGGGCGATGGCGGCGCGGTCGATGCCGCGCATCCTCTTCAGCACGAACATCCCCGCAGCCATGGTGGCGCCGGAGTTACCCGCACTGACCACGGCGGCGGCCGCCCCCCCCTTGACCAGCTCGAAGGCGACGCGGATGGAGGAATCCTTCTTCTTGCGCACAGCGTCGGAGGCGGAATCGTGCATTCCTACCACCTCGCTGGCGTGCCACAGTTCAATATCGAGTCCGGTGCAGTTGTGGCGAGCCAGTTCCGCCTTCACCCTCTCGAGATCTCCGACCAGGGTGACAGGCACGCCGAACTCCCGGGCCGCAGCTACTGCACCTTCTACTTCAACATGAGGGGCGTTGTCGCCCCCCATTACATCGACAGCAACTCTCATATAACCCCTGGAAAGCGGATTCCGTACAGTCACGACAGAGCGAAGACGGAAGCCTACAGCTCTTCAGCCTTCAGCACCTGGCGTCCCTTGTAGGTGCCACAGGAAGGGCAGACGCAATGCGGAAGCTTGGGGGCCTTGCACTGGGGGCAGGTCGAAACAGTCGGAGGGGTCAGGAAGTCGTGCGCCCTTCTCATATTCTTGCGCGATTTGGAAGTTTTCTTCTTAGGTACAGCCATGTTCAATCTCCTTTTTTACTTTTCTATCTTGATCTTCTTCAGGGCGGCCATCTTGGGATTAATCTGGCCACGGTCGCAGCCGCAGTCGCCGGCGTTCAGGTCCGCGCCGCACTGCGGGCAAAGGCCGCGGCACGACTCGCTGCACAACGGCTTGTAAGGAACCTCCAAAAGCACCTGTTCGGCGATTTCGGGGTCCATGTCGATCTCTTCACCGGAGTAGGTCGCCGAGATCAGCTCCACGTCGGAGAGCTCGACTTCCTCGTCAAGCTCCTCCCCCTTGGACTCCGTGTAGAAGATGGTGAAGTCCGAGGATATCGGGAGCTCGTATTCGGCCAGGCAGCGCGAGCAGGAGAGGCGCACGGCGCTTTGCACGCTACCTGTGGCCCTCACGTGATCGTACTCCCAGACCGCCGAGACCCGGGAGCGAACCGGCTGGATGAAGCTGGCCTCACCGGCCTTTTCCACCTCAATGAGGCTGGGAAAATGGGAGGCGGGCATCTCCTCTTCGAGGTCGACCTGTTTCTTTTTCGCCTTATCGATTAATATCTTCAAAGGACAGTCTCCCCCTTTTTCAAAGTTTCTCAGTATATAGATGGAGGTTATTTTGTCAAGGTAAATCTAGGGCATGCGATAGTCCAGACTCAGTCCCTTTTCGGCCCGGGACAGGGCACCCAGGTGCTCGGCCGCCCCCTCAGCCAGCAGGTCGAACATCGGGGTCTTCTTCTTGGCAGGACGGATCAGTTCCGGCTCCCCCTTGATCCCACCCAGGCGACCCGCCTCCTCGATGGCGTCCTGCATGGTGCCCAGCCGGTCGACCAGCTTGAGCGCGAGCGCCTGCTCGCCGGAAAGGATCCTGCCGTCGGCTATGCGGGACACCTCCTCGACCGGAAGCCTCCGCCCCTCGGCCACCGCCCGCACGAACTGGGCATGGGTGTTGTCGATCACCCCCTGCAGTATCTCCCGCTCCTCCGGCGACATGGTGCGCACCGGCGAGCCGGAATCCTTGAACTTGCCGGTCTTCAGGGTAAAGGCCTTCATACCGACCTTGTCCATCAACCCCTCGATGTTGGAGAATTTCATCAGGACACCGATGCTCCCGGTGATGGTGCCGGGGTTGGCGAAGATGACGGTGGCCGGCGCGGCGACGTAATACCCCCCGGAGGCGGCGACGCTTCCCATGGAAACCACCACCTTCTTCACCTTGGCAACCCTCTTCACCTCGGAGAATATCTCCTGGGACGGTCCCACCACGCCACCGGGCGACTCGATCCTGAGGACCACAGCCTTGACCCGCTTGTCCTTCTTGAGGTCGCGCAGTTGCCTGATGGTCTCCTGGCCGTCCACGATGACCCCCTTGAGCTCGACCAGCCCGACCCCTTCGCCTGCCACCAGACTCTCCCGGTCGCCGAAGAGGAGGGTGGCGATGCCGACACAGACCATAAAGAGCAGCAGCGTCCCACCAAGGAAAAAGGCACTCCACAGCAGCCACCTGTTTTTCATGCATCCTCCCGATATGGCCTCTTCCACAAGCGGCAGCTTCATGCCACTTATTTACTTGTCATAACTACTGCCAATGTCATAGATTATTGCAGGGCATGGCAGGTGCTGCCGAAAACGCAGCCCCCCCGGCAGGAAAAAAACAACTCTACACCATAACGGGCCACCGGCAAAAACAAAAACTGAATCAGAAGGCCGCAACCCCAGATTTCAGACAGTCCCGCCACGAGATCTGACAGTTAAGAGGAAACATGAAAGTTCTGGTAATTTCAGACAGCCACGGCAACTACACACACGCCTTGAAGGCGCACGAGTTGGCTGGTCCTGTGGACCACATCATTCATCTGGGAGACGGAGCCGACGACGCCGGACTGCTGGAACAGGTACTTGAGGTGCCGGTGCACCGGGTGGCGGGAAACTGCGACTGCGATGCGGAACTCCCCCTCGATCTGACCCTGGAGTTGGGCGAGTACCGCGTCTTCCTGACGCACGGCAATCGCCAGCAGGTCAAGAGCGGTCTGAAGCATCTGATCGGGAAAGGGATGGAGGTGGGGGCGGCGGTCGTGCTGTACGGCCACACCCATCAGGCGGCCGTGGCATCGGCCGAAGGGATGCTGCTGGTAAACCCGGGCACGCTGAAGCAGGGGGTGAACGGCAGCTACGCCATCCTCACCCTGGACGAAGACGAGCCCCGGGCCGAGATCTTCGCCATCTAAGCTTCTTCAACTCCCCTCCCCCTCCAGCCTTCACCCTGCCTCTAGCACCCGCAGCCGCAGTTATGGCAGACCTTGCGATTCTCGTCGTCGGGGGGAACGGTCTCGGGGGCGAAGGCGATGCGATTCACGGCGCGCCGGATATCCTCCTGCGGGTCCAGATGCGGGCTCTTCCCTATGACATGACCGACACAGACGTTGCTGATCCCGTCGGAGGGGGAGGCGATTCTGACTGCGTTCAACAGATCGACGTAGCTCTTTACCTCGATCACATGACTCAGGTCCTGCCTGTATTCCAAGGTGATGCCGAAGCGCTCCAGTTCCTGGGCCAGTTCCGCGAAGAACAGGTCGAAGGAGATCCCGGTGAGCGCATTTTCCCATTCCGGCCTGCTGTGCTTCTGCCCGTAGCAGGTCAACCGCATTGCTTTTCCCATCTATTACCTCTTAACCCTTTCCTTCAGCCTCTTCAGCCTGCATTTAACTAATTCGCCGCCGCCTTGCGCTGCATCGAGCTGAAGATCATGTCCAGGACCGCCTTCTGCTTGGCTTCGTACTTGTTCAATACCGCCAGACAGGTCCCCATCGGGAACTGCTCGTGCAGATAATCGGCCTCGCGCCCGGAGAGGATCACGATCCTGTTCTTGTCCATCCCCAGGGAAACCGCGAAATTGAAGATCTTGGTGCCGTCCAGTATCGGCATCTCCAGATCCACGATGAGAAGATCTATCTTCTCACCCTTCAACACGGAGAGCGCCTGGAAGGGATCGGTGCAGGTCTGCACGTCGAGCAGCGGATATAGTGACTGGATCTTATCCCGCAGCGCCTCGATAAAGGGCGCGTCATCGTCTACGATCAGAATCTTTCTCATCAACACCTCAGCCGTTTTACTTGAGCACCCGGGTAGCCGCCGAGAGCACCGGGAACGGCACGTGTAGTTCCAGCGTCTTTGCCGCCTTCAGGTTCACGATCAGATCCACCCGCTTCGGGGTGGCCACGGGGAGCTGGGAGGGGCGCTTTCCAGCCAGGATGCGCGCGGCATAATCTGCCGCCACCTGCCCCTGCTCCGCCGGATCGGCCTCCAGCGAGATCATGGCCCCCTTAAGGGCCGCTCCCGGCATCTGGGAGATCACCGGGATCTTGAGCTCCCCGGCGCGGTGCACGATCTTCTCGAAGCCCCGGCTCCCGGCGGTGCACTCGGAAACGTAGATGCAGTCCACCCGGGCGGCGAACAGCGAGGCCAGCGCCGCGTCCATCCCCCCCGGCCCGGTCAGGTTCACCTCGACCAGTGAGAAGCCGATCTGCGCCGCGATCCGGCGCGCTTCCTTGAGCTGAACCAGCGACCCCTCCTCGCGGGTGTTGTAGACCACACCCAGGGTCCGGATCGGCTTGAGCTCCATGGCGGTCTTGATCAGGGTGACCAGCGGAATCTTGGAACTCATCCCGGCGGTGTTGCGCCCGGAGGAAGACATGCTCTTGGCGATGCCGGTCTCCACCGCCCCGTAGACGTCGGCGAAGACGATGGGGATGTCGTTGGCCTCGTGCAGCGCAGCCAGGGTCGCGGAGGCACCGTAGGTGATGATCAGGTCGGCGCCGATGGCGTTGAATTTCCGGATGCTGTTGGCCCAGGAAATCGGGTCCGGGTTGGGGACCTGGGTGATCACCTCGATGTTGCTCTGGTCGTACCCCTTAAGGACCAGTGCCTTCACGAAGGACTTGTGCGCGTCCCGGTAACGGGGCAGGTCGCAGGTCAGAAGCGCCGCGACCAGTTTCCCGGCCGCAAAAGAGTACGACGCGGGGAGAGCCACGCTGATGACCAGCAGCAGAAGTATAGTACGGATCAGTCTCAGGATTCTACCCCTTAGTCACCACTTCGCCGTGACGCTGGCGACGATGACGTGCACGGTGCCGCTGGTTTCGCTGTAAGCCGGGTCCTTCTCGTTGTAATCCTTGAGCGCGTATTCCATAAGGCCGGAAAGCGCCTTGGTGAAGCGGTATTCCCCGCGGGCCGACAGCGAGCTGATCACGGTCCGCTGCCTGGTAAGCTCCTCGATGCCGCTGGTGTCGCTGGTGGGCGAGAACACGGTGGACTCCGGTACGAACTCGGCGTCGGAGTGCACCTGCTGCAGCATGAGCGACAGGTCGAACAGCTCGCTCGCCGAGTAGGTGGCATTCACCCCGAAGACATGGGAGCGGCTGGTGAACCGGGAGGCCGCCTCGCTTGCGGGCGCAAAGGCAGTGAACAGCACCGGCTGCCCCACGCGGCTGCTCAGGTAGGCGTAGTTGGCCCCCAGAGTCAGCCCGGGAAGCGGCGCGACCCACACCCCGAGGTTCGAGTTTTCGGTCCGCCTGTCTCGGTTGCGCAGCGGGTAGGGAGTGTAATCCAGGGGGTCCAGTGAGGCTAGCAGGAAACGCTCGACCTCGTCGTTCCACTCGCGCCGAAGCACGGCGTTTGCGGTGACACCCCAGGTGCTGCGCGTGTAGCTCGCCAGAAGCTTCCCTTCGTGCCGCTCCTGAAACGAGGCGCCGTAGGAGGGATTGTTGGTGCTGGCGTAGCTGTAGCTGGCGCTGGTGCGCATCCCCTTGACGGGACGGTAGTAAAGCGCGAGCGAGCCGGTGTGGCTGTCGGAATGCCCTGGGGGGGTCCAGCTGACGGGCGACGGCAGCTCGGAGACGTTGCTCCGCTTCAGGAACTCGCCGCGGTACTCGCCGGTCAGGGAGAGCTCGGTGCGCGGCCGGTAGGTGAGCGTGGCGATCACCAGGTCCTTGGTGCTATCCATCGGAGGCTTGACGAGCTGCACCGGATCCACGAAGTTGTTGCTCAGGATCGGGCCCCGGCCGCTGTGGTCCAGCTCCTGGCGCCGGTACTTGAGAGCCATGGTGTATTCCCTGGCCGGGGAATAGGTCAGATCGCCGGCGGCGTTGTGCAGATGCACCTTCATGTGCTTGGCGCCGCTGGTATCGCTCAGCCTGGAGAGGTTCTCGCGCTGGTCGATGCTGTAGGAGCCGCTCCCCACCAGCCCGCCGGCCAGCGAGCTGTGCAGCTTGACGGTGTGGGAGAAGAAACGGCTGTCGGGATTCTCGTTGTGCTGATGAAGACCCCCAACCCGCTCAAGAGGGAGAGTAGCGCTGCCGCGGTCGTCGAAATCTTCCACCGGCGTGGGATTGCGGTCGTCGAAGACTCTGACCTTGAAGTCGTAGATGACATCGACCGGCCCCAGATGCGCATCGAGCCCCAGGCGCCCCTCATGGGTCCGATGCTCGATGTCGCGCGGCTGCGCAAATACCCGGTTCAGCACCCCCTCGAAGGAGTGGTCGGCGAAGCGCTGCTGAATGGTCCCCTCCCGGGCCAGCTTCCAATAACCCAGGTTGAGATGCAGCGGGTAGTTGTGCAGCCGGTAGCGGAACTCGGCGCGGTCCTGGACCACGCTCAGGCCGTAATCGGTGGGGGGGTCCTGGACCGGGCGGTAATTGGCGGGAACCCCGGCGGAATCGGACAACGGGAAGGGGGTGGTGAACAGCAGCTCGCGGTCCAGGTTGTGAAACAGCGATTCGGTTCTCAGGTGCAGCCGGTAGTCACCCAGGTAGTCGACCAGGAGGTCGGCGTGATAGTCATGCCGGTTCAGCAGGTATCCCTCGAGCTCCAGGTTGCTCTCCCTTTGCAGGTTCCGGTAGAACAGGCCGCCAGTTCGGCTGGACTGCAGCAGGCCGTACTCCAGGGCCCGCCCGCGGTAGCCGTCGTGCAGGAGCTGGCTGTAGCCCAGGGAGCCCCCCTTCTGCTCCAGGACGTCCACCTGGCGCTCCTCCTCGGGGCGGGGCACCTCGCCCGCCAGGTCATCCCCGGTCTCCACCGTGTCCGGCTCCTCCACCAGCTGCACCGACCTGGCGCCCCCGGTTTCAAAAGCGGGCCCGGCAACCGACCCGGCACTCTCGGCGCTCTCGGTGCTGTCGCCACCTTGCGCGGGGTGCAGCGCACGAGCCGGCTCTCCCACCGTCTCGACCGACTGCGGCCTGGCCGGCTCCCGGGTGGGCTCCCGGAGCTCTCCCGGCGCCGCCGCGGCGCCGCCGGCGGCGCAGAGCAGCAAGAGGAGCGGTGCAATTATGGTTGAGGCCAAATCGCGCGATCTGTTCACCATCCGACTCCTTTGGCGGGTCACTGGCGCAGCGACCCCCGTCCCGTCACTCCCTGGGAGGGGGTGTCCGAGCCGTGGATCTGTGAGTGGCAGTCCGTGCAACGGTTCAGGAAGAGCTGCTTCGCCCCCGGGGTGTTGTCGGCCAGATGCCCCGTGTGGCACTGCAGGCAGAGAAAGGGCATGGAGGCGTTCAACAGGTTGTTGTGCACCGAGCCGTGCGGGGTATGGCAGTTCATGCAGTTTTCGGTCAGGTCGCCGTGCTCGAAGGCGAAAGGCCCCTGCTTCTCCATGTGGCACTTGGTGCAGGTCTCCTTCGGTGTGTTCCCCTTCAGGAGCTTGTCCTGGGGGGTACCGTGCACCTCGTGGCAGTCGATGCAGACCATTTTCTTCTCACGGATCGGGTGATGGGAAAAGAGCGCGTTCTCGGCCCGCACCTGGGGATGGCAGGCGTAGCACATCTCCGCCATCTCCTCGTGGGAAACCTTCTGCTGCGGTCCCTTGTGCAGCTTGTGGCAGTCGAAGCAGCTCACCTCGTTCAGCGCGTGGCTGCTGGCGTTCCAGTGGGCCAGGGCCGGAAGCGAGGCGGCGGCATGGCACTTTAGGCAGATCAGGGATTGGGCCTGGGCCGGGAGGTTCATCAGGTCCAGGAACTGGCTGGTGTCGCATTTTTTCTTGAGCTGGGTGTTGAGCTCCCGGTCCTCGGAGAGGTGCGCGATGGCCAGGCTCCCCGGGCCGTGGCAGGACTCGCAGTTCACCAGGGGGAGGCCGGTTTCCGGCTTGATCTGCTCGCCGTGCACGCTGTGACTGAAGTCGTCGGTGATCTTGTCGTGGAAGTGGCACTTGGAGACGCAGTTGTTGGTGCCGACGTAATCCGCGTCCAGCCTCCCGACGATCATCTTCTCGTACTCGCGCACGGGGAGAATCGGCTTGCTCTGCTTCAGTTCAGCGCAGGAGAGGCAGATGAAGGGTACAACCGCCATGAGGATCCTGACTTCTATGCGGCGCAGCGCGCGTGCCAGTGACATCTACTCTCCCCTTATCCCTTTGGTCGTGGTGTAGATGAAGCCGCGCACGATCGGGTTCTCGCTGCGCTTGATCTCGCGCGGCGTCCCCACCTCCACGACTGAGCCGCCGTGCATCATGGCGATGCGGTCCGAGATGTAGAGCGCGAAATTGAGGTCATGGGTTACGATCACCGTGGTGTTCTTGGTGCTCTCTTTCAGCTTCAGGATGGTATTGGCCAGTTCGTCCGTGGTCACCGGGTCGAGCTCCGCCGTGGGCTCGTCATAGAGGATCAGGTCCGGGTTCATCGCCAGCGACCGGGCGATGGCGACCCTCTTCTTCATCCCCCCGGAGAGTTCCGAGGTGCGCAGGTGGTCCTTGCCGGTAAGCCCCACCATCTCGAGCTTCTCCCTGATGATCTCCCGGATGCGCTGCTCCTTGCAGACCCGCTTCTCCCTGAGCCAAAGCCCCACGTTCTCGCCCACGGTGAGCGAGTTGAAGAGCGCCGAGGACTGGAACACCATGGAGTAGCGGTAGTCGCGCCCCGAGATCCCCTGGCCCTCGGCGAAGATCGGCATGTCGTCGATGAAGATCTCGCCGCTGTCCGGGGTCTCCAGCTTGACGATGTGCTTCAGGAGCACGCTCTTGCCGGTGCCGGAGGGGCCGATGATGCAGAAGGTCTCGCCGGCCTGGATCTCCAGGTTGATATCCTTGAGCACATGGTGGTCGCCGAAGTACTTGTTGAGCCCCACCACCCGGATCCCAACGCCGCGGGTATCGTGGAGGTCCACCGGGCGGTTGCCGTTGTCCGGGTGGAAGAATGAGCCGGCCAGACCATGCTTTAGCTTTTCGAACACGTGGTTTCCTTGACGCAGTGAGACGGTGCGGCTGCCGCTACTGAACCTGCAGCTGCCAAACCCTATGGGGAAAATGGCGTAATAGTAACAGACAAGTGAGCCACCTTGCAAGCGGAGAATGTGTGGAGGTCTTAACAATGATAAATCTGGCAGGGTTGACTGATTTATTGGCACAAGCCAGGCAGCCGGTTGGCATAAAGCCCGGGCGGGCTGGATGCTGATCGGCGGCTAAAAGAGATAGGGGGATCTGTTGTTGAAATGGCGCCTGTTGGCGAAGAGAAAGACAGTGATGAAGACCAGTACCAGTGCAGCCGCAATGGTGGTGGAGCGCAGTTCCGACTCCGCGATCCGGGCGCTCGCCAGTTGCCCGTAGGCCTCGGCCGGGATCAGGGTCAGGTTGACCCAGGCGTTGACGATGTCGAAAAGGTTGTAGGCTATCATGAGCCAGACGGTAAGGCGCTGCCGCTTCAGAACGCCTAGAAAAAGGTAGAGGCAGATCAGGCTGTCGGCAAAGACCAGCCACTCGCCGGCCGCTCCCGAGTAGAACCGCCCCAGGAAAGGGAAGGGATGGCCGTAGCTGGTGACGGCAAGAAGCAGCGCGAAGAGATAGATCGCGGCGATGACGTGCAGCGCGTGCGGGCGGGGTGCGCTCTCCTCAAACATCGCACCCCTCCGCTTGGCCCTGCCAGATGCTCAGCCGTCTGGAAAAAACCGCCAAAACTTCCCTCCCTTCAGGCAGAGGAGCCATCAACTCCCCCTCAGCGCCCCAGCAGCCGGCTGTGCTCCTTCAGGATGCAGCGATCCATGACCACGTCGAGCCCCGCCTGCACCGCGCGGGTGGCAGCGCCCTCGTGCTCCACCCCTTCCTGCATCCAGACCACCTTCGCCCCCTTGGCGATCGCCTGCTCCACCACCTCCGGCACGAACTCGGAGCGGCGGAACACGTCCACGATCTCCACCGGTTCCGGGATCTGCTCCAGGCTCGCGTAGCACGGCTCCCCCAGGATCTCCCGGTCGCAGGCCGGGTTGACCGGGAAGATCCGGTAGCCGGCGCGCTTCAGGTAGGCGGCCACGCCGTGGCTCGGCTTGGCGGGGTCCGGCGACAACCCCACCACCGCGATGTTCTTGTACTTGGTCAGTATTGCCTTGATGTCCGCATCCATAAGACCTCCTGATGGCTGGCGCGCTGCCGCGCGGCTCGGCTTTTCCGGTTTCTTCGGCCCGGCTAGTGCGAGATTACCACAGCAAGCTGTGT
>Ga0209212_1004459_pt1 | contig 17327 bp, 16 predicted proteins | sample RifGroC2_FD_183996 | JGI IMG/M metagenome (GOLD analysis project Ga0209212, IMG submission 183996) | Groundwater microbial communities from Rifle, Colorado, USA - Groundwater C2 (SPAdes) (version 2) | ecosystem: Environmental > Aquatic > Deep subsurface > Groundwater | place: Rifle, Colorado...
GGCGGACATGCACAACACCGACAAGGTGGTGATCCTCATCGAGGAGTGCCGCAGCATGAAGCTGCGCATCGACGCCCCCGACGTCAACACCTCGGAGTTCAAGTTCACCGTCAACGACGACGGGCGCATCGTCTACGGTCTCGGCGCGGTCAAGGGCGTCGGCGAGGGGCCGGTGGAGGCTATCGTCGAGGCGCGCGCCGCAGGGCCGTTCAAGGATCTGTTCGATTTCTGCGCGCGGGCCGATCTCAAACGCATCAACAAGCGCACCCTCGAGGCGCTGATCCGCGGCGGGGCGCTGGACCGCCTGGGGCCGTACTTCTCCGACGAGCCCAAGGCCTATCAGGCGGCGCTGGACCTCAATCGCGCGGTGCTGATGGCGGCCATGGAGGAGGCGGTTCAGGCGGCCGAGCAGAGCGCGCGCAGCGCCGACAGCGGGCACATGGACCTGTTCGGCGGCGTGTTCGCCGAGCCCGAGGCGGACGTCTACGCCAACTACCACAAGGTCCGCGAGCTGACCCTCAAGGAGCGTCTGCGCGGCGAGAAGGAAACCCTCGGTCTGTACCTCACCGGCCACCCCATCGACGAGTACGAGGGCGAGGTGCGTCGCTTCGCCCGCCAGCGCATCATCGACCTGCGTCCGGCGCGAGAGCCCCAGACGGTGGCCGGGCTGATCGTCAACCTGCGGGTGATGAAGAACAAGCGTGGCGACAAGATGGGCTTCGTCACCCTCGACGATCGCTCGGGGCGGATCGAGGCCTCGCTGTTCGCCGAGGCCTTCGCCGCTGCCCAGTCGCTGTTGCAGACCGATGCGCTGGTGGTGGTGGAGGGCGAGGTGAGCATGGACGATTTCTCCGGCGGCCTGCGCCTGCGCGCGAAACGGGTGATGAGCCTGGAGGAGGCACGCACCGGCCTGGCCGAGAGCCTGCGCATGCAGGTCGACGGCGAGCTGCTCAAGGGCGAGCGGCTGCGCTGGCTGGCCGAGCTGTGCGGCCAGCACCGCGGCGCCTGCCCGCTCACCGTCGACTATCGCGGCGAGCAGGCGCGGGCTCTGCTGCAGTTCGGCGACCAATGGCGAATCGACCCGACCGACACCCTGATTCAGACTTTGCGTGACCAGTTCGGACGCGACAACGTCTTCCTGCAATACCGTTAAGGGCGGGGCTCGTAACCCGCCTGGCTCGACCCGCGCCGCCCGATCCCGTAAAGTCTGGCGTTTGCTTTTCGAGCCGTACCGTAACCCGCTCACCACGGATGCCTGCATGAACCCGAATTATCTGGATTTCGAACAGCCGATCGCCGACCTGCAAGCCAAGATCGAAGGCCTGCGCATGGTGGGCAACGACAACGAGCTGAACATCAGCGAAGAGATTGCCCGTCTGCAGGACAAGACCCGGACGCTGACCCAGAGCATTTTCAGCAACCTGAGCAGCTGGCAGATCGCACGCCTGGCCCGCCATCCGCGCCGTCCCTACACCCTCGATTATATCGAGCACATCTTCGACGAGTTCGACGAGCTGCACGGCGATCGCCACTTCTCCGACGATGCGGCCATCGTCGGCGGCGTCGCCCGTCTGGACGACAAGCCGGTGATGATCATCGGTCACCAGAAGGGCCGCGAAGTGCGCGAGAAGGTCCGCCGCAACTTCGGTATGCCGCGTCCGGAAGGCTATCGCAAGGCCTGCCGCCTGATGGAGATGGCCGAGCGCTTCAAGCTGCCGATCCTGACCTTCATCGACACCCCCGGCGCCTACCCGGGTATCGACGCCGAGGAGCGCGGCCAGAGCGAGGCCATCGCCTGGAACCTGCGGGTGATGGCGCGCCTGAAAACCCCGATCATTGCCACGGTGATCGGCGAGGGCGGCTCCGGCGGCGCGCTGGCCATCGGTGTGTGCGACCAGCTGAACATGCTGCAGTACTCCACCTACGCGGTGATCTCGCCGGAAGGCTGCGCCTCGATTCTCTGGCGCACCGCCGAAAAGGCCCCGGAAGCGGCCGAAGCCATGGGCGTGACCGCCGAGCGCCTGAAGGATCTGGGCATCGTCGACCAGATCATCCCCGAGCCGCTGGGCGGCGCCCACAGCGACTACGCCGCCATGGCCGCGACCCTGCGCCAGTCGCTGAGCCAGCAGCTGGAAATGCTCGGCAAGTACGACACCAAGGAGCTGCTGGCGCGTCGCTACGAGCGTCTGATGAGCTACGGCGTAGCCTGATCGGTCGAGGGGTGCTGGCTCCCATGCTCGCGCATGGGGCCAACGCCCTCCGGATGCGCCGCGTCCGATGCGCGCCGCGCATTCCGGACTGAGTGCCCTGGTGCGCGTGGGGCGATCAAGTCCGTCGGTTGTACCTCCCGGAGACCGTCCGATGTCTCTCGAATCCCGTCTCCTGCATGTCCTCGAGCCCTGGCGCCATGTGCCGGCGTGGAAAGTCGCCTTTTCCGGCGGGCTGGACTCCACCGTCCTTCTGCATCTGCTGGCACGCCTGCGCGAGCGGCAGAAACTGCCGCCTATCTCCGCCATCCATGTCCACCACGGTTTGCAGGCGGTCGCCGATGACTGGGTCGAACACTGCCGTGCCCAGTGCGCGGCGCTGAGTGTGCCCTTCGAGGTGCGCCATGTGCAGGTCGATGGCGCTGCGAGCCTCGAGCGAGCGGCGCGCGAGGCGCGCTATGCGGTGTTTGCCGAGCTGCTGGGGCAGGACGAGGTGCTGCTGGCGGCCCAGCATCGCGACGATCAGGCCGAGACCCTGCTGCTGCGGCTGTTGCGGGGCGCCGGAGTGCGCGGGTTGGCGGCGATGCCGGTCAGTCGGTCGCTGGCGGCGGGTTGGCTGGTGCGGCCGTTGCTGGGGATCGGGCGTGCCGAGCTGGAGGGCTGGGCGCGCGGGCAAGGGCTGGGCTGGATCGAGGATCCGAGCAACCGTGACGTCCGTCTGGCGCGCAACTTCCTCCGTCATGAGATTCTCCCGCGTCTGGCTCGGCACTGGCCGGCGGCGAGCGCAGTGCTGGCGCGCGATGCCGAGCAGCTGGGCGAGGCCGATGCCCTGCTCGGCGAGCTGGCGATGCTGGACCTGCGTACGGCGGGCACGCCGGCCGAGCCGGACTGGCTGCCGCTGCCGTCGCTGCAGTTGGCGCCGCTGCAGGCGCTGTCCGAGGCGCGTCAGCGCAACGCCCTGCGCCACTGGTTGCGCCCACTGACCCTGCTGCCCGAGCGCGAGCACTGGGCCGGCTGGAGCGATCTGCGCGATGCTGCCGTCGCGGCCGCGCCGCTCTGGCGCCTGGCGGGCGGCGAGTTGCAGCGCGCCGGCGGAAGGCTGTGGTGGCTGAGCGGTGCCTGGCTGCAAGCGCCGGCACCGGCGGCGGTGCCATGGGGCGATCCGGCGCAGCCACTGACGCTGCCGGGTAATGGCAGGGTCTGGCTGGAAGGGCATGTGCCTGCGGGGGCGCTGCAGATCCGCTACCGCGCCGGCGGGGAGGTGCTCGAGTTGCCCGGGCGCGGCCATCGCGATCTCAAACGGCTGCTGCAGGAGAGCGGGGTGCCGGTTTTCGTGCGCGGCCGTCTGCCGCTGCTGTATGCGGGTGGTCGGCTGGTCGCTCTGGCCAATCTGCCGCAGTTGCAGGTGGCCGGCGGCGCGGGGGTGCGGCTGCACTGGCAGCCACCGACAGGCGGTCCGGGTTTGAGCTGATAAGGCCTTTCGCGTAAACTATCCTCCCGTCTTCAAGAGGCTTTCGGCCTCCCTTCGCATTCCCCCGGCGGCTAACCGCCTAAACGCAGACTTCTAGGGTTTTTCATGACGCGCTACATCTTCGTCACGGGTGGTGTTGTTTCTTCTTTGGGGAAAGGCATCGCCTCGGCATCCTTGGCGGCCATCCTGGAGGCGCGGGGCCTGAAGGTCACCATGCTGAAACTCGACCCCTACATCAACGTCGATCCGGGGACCATGAGTCCGTTCCAGCATGGTGAAGTATTCGTCACCCATGACGGCGCGGAAACCGACCTCGACCTGGGCCACTACGAGCGTTTCATCCGCACGCGCATGACCCAGGACAACAACTTCACCACCGGTCGCGTCTACGAGAACGTGCTGCGCAAGGAGCGCCGCGGCGACTACCTGGGCGCCACCGTACAGGTCATCCCGCACATCACCGACGAGATCAAGCGGCGCATCATCAAGGGCGCCGGCAATGCCGACGTCGCCCTGGTGGAAGTCGGCGGTACCGTCGGCGACATCGAGTCGCAGCCGTTCCTCGAGGCGATCCGCCAGCTGCGCGTGGAAATCGGCGCCAAGCGCGCGATGCTGATGCACCTGACCCTGGTGCCGTACATCGCCACTGCCGGCGAGACCAAGACCAAGCCGACCCAGCACTCGGTCAAGGAGCTGCGCTCCATCGGTCTGCAGCCGGACGTGCTGGTGTGCCGTTCGGAAGTGGCCATCGACGTGTCCTCGCGGCGCAAGATCGCCCTGTTCACCAACGTCGAAGAGCGTGCGGTGATCAGCCTGCCGGATGCCGACACCATCTACAAGATTCCGGGCATCCTGCATGCCCAGGGTCTGGACGACATCGTCGTCGAGCGCTTCGGACTGGAGTGCGAGCAGGCCGACCTGTCCGAGTGGGACCGCGTGGTCGATGCCAAGCTCAACCCCGAGCACGACGTCACCATCGCCATGGTCGGCAAGTACATGGAACTGCTGGACGCCTACAAGTCGCTGATCGAAGCGATGAGTCACGCCGGCATCCAGAGCCGCACCAAGGTCAACCTGCGCTACATCGACTCGGAAGACATCGAGAACCAGGGCACCGGCCTGCTCGAAGGCGTCGACGCCATTCTGGTGCCGGGCGGCTTCGGTCTGCGTGGCGTGGAAGGCAAGATCACCGCCGTGCAGTACGCTCGCGAGAACAAGATCCCCTACCTCGGCATCTGCCTCGGCATGCAGGTGGCGGTGATTGAGTTCGCGCGCAACGTGCTGGGCTGGAAGGACGCCAACTCCACCGAATTCGACCACGCCAGCACCCACCCGGTGGTCGGCCTGATCACCGAATGGCAGGACGCCACCGGCGCCGTCGAGCAGCGCAGCGAAGGCTCCGACCTGGGCGGCACCATGCGCCTCGGCGCCCAGGAGTGCCAGCTCGAGCGCGACTCCACCGTGCACGCCTGCTACGGCCAGGACGTGATCGTCGAGCGCCATCGTCATCGCTACGAGGTCAACAACAACCTGCTGCCGCAATTGCAGGAAGCCGGCTTGCGCGTCAGCGGCCGCTCCGGCGACGGCGCGCTGGTGGAAGTGGTCGAAGCCCCGAACCATCCGTGGTTCGTCGCCTGCCAGTTCCACCCGGAATTCACCTCCACCCCGCGCGACGGCCACCCGCTGTTCAGCGGCTTCGTCAACGCCGCGCTCAAGCAGCACGAAGCGAAGAAGGCCTGACTATGGCGCAGAAGATCATCCGCGTCGGCAACATCCAGATCGGCAACGAGCTGCCGTTCGTGCTGTTCGGCGGCATGAACGTGCTGGAGTCGCGCGATCTGGCGCTGAAGGTGTGTGAAGAGTACGTGCGGGTCACCGACAAGCTCGGCATCCCTTACGTGTTCAAGGCCAGCTTCGACAAGGCCAACCGCTCCTCGATCACCTCCTACCGTGGCCCGGGCCTGGAGGAGGGCATGCGGATCTTCGAGGAAGTGAAGAAGACCTTCGGCGTGCCGGTGATCACCGACGTGCACGAGCCGTATCAGGCGCAGCCGGTGGCGGAAGTCTGCGACATCATCCAGCTGCCGGCCTTCCTCTCGCGGCAGACCGATCTGGTGGTGGCGATGGCCAAGACCGGCGCGGTGATCAACATCAAGAAGGCCCAGTTCCTCGCCCCGCAGGAGATGAAACACATCCTGCGCAAGTGCGAGGAGGCGGGCAACGACCAGCTGATCCTCTGCGAGCGCGGCTCCTCCTTCGGCTACAACAACCTGGTGGTGGACATGCTCGGCTTCGGCATCATGAAGCAGTTCGACTACCCGGTGTTCTTCGACGTGACCCACGCCCTGCAGATGCCGGGCGGGCGCGCCGATTCCGCCGGTGGCCGGCGCGCGCAGGTCACCGAGCTGGCGCGCGCCGGCTTGAGCCAGGGGCTGGCCGGGCTATTCCTCGAGGCCCATCCGGATCCGGATCAGGCCAAGTGCGACGGTCCCTGCGCCCTGCGCCTGGACAAGCTCGAGCCGTTCCTTGCCCAGCTCAAGGCGCTGGACGATCTGGTCAAGAGTTTCCCGCCGGTCGAGACTGCCTGAGGCAGCGCCGTTCCGGTACAGTACGGGCGCCCACAACGGGCGCCCGATCCGTTTTTCTCTCGGTTGCCGCTATTCGGCTCAGGCCAAAGAGCGGCAGCCGTGTTCGTCAAACCCTCTGGAGTGCTACCAGCAATGGCAAAAATCGTCGACATCAAAGGCCGTGAGGTCCTGGATTCCCGCGGTAACCCGACCGTTGAAGCCGATGTGATCCTTGATAACGGCATCATCGGTAGCGCCTGTGCGCCCTCCGGTGCCTCCACCGGTTCGCGCGAAGCGCTGGAGCTGCGCGATGGCGACAAGAGCCGTTACCTGGGCAAGGGCGTGCTGAAGGCCGTAGCCAACGTCAACGGTCCGATTCGCGAGCTGCTGCTGGGCAAGGATCCGGCCGATCAGCAGTCCCTGGACCGTGCGATGATCGAGCTGGACGGTACCGAGAACAAGGCCACGCTGGGCGCCAACGCCATTCTCGCCGTGTCCCTGGCTGCCGCCAAGGCTGCTGCCCAGGCCAAGGGCGTGCCGCTGTACGCACACATTGCCGACCTGAACGGCACCCCCGGCATCTACTCCATGCCGGTGCCGATGATGAACATCATCAACGGCGGCGAGCATGCCGACAACAACGTCGACATCCAGGAGTTCATGGTCCAGCCGGTCGGCGCCAAGACCTTCGCCGATGCCCTGCGCATGGGCGCCGAGATCTTCCATCACCTCAAGGCCGTGCTGAAGGCCCGTGGCCTGAGCACCTCCGTGGGCGACGAGGGCGGTTTCGCGCCGAACCTGGGGTCCAACGAGGAAGCCCTGGGCGCCATCGCCGAAGCCGTGGCCAACGCCGGCTATCAGCTGGGTAGCGACGTGACCCTGGCTCTGGATTGCGCTTCCTCCGAGTTCTTCAAGGACGGCAAGTACGACCTGGCCGGCGAAGGCAAGGTGTTCGATGCCGCCGGTTTCGCCGACTACCTGGCCGGTCTGAGCCAGCGCTACCCGATCATCTCCATCGAAGACGGCATGGACGAGTCCGACTGGGCCGGCTGGAAGGTGCTGACCGACAAGATCGGCGAGAAGGTGCAGCTGGTCGGCGACGACCTGTTCGTGACCAACACCAAGATCCTCAAGCGTGGTATCGACGAGTCGATCGGCAACTCGATCCTGATCAAGTTCAACCAGATCGGCTCGCTGACCGAGACCCTGGAAGCGATCCAGATGGCCAAGGCCGCCGGCTACACCGCGGTGATCTCGCACCGCAGCGGTGAAACCGAAGACTCGACCATTGCGGATCTCGCCGTGGGCACCGCAGCCGGCCAGATCAAGACCGGTTCCCTGTGCCGCTCCGACCGCGTGTCCAAGTACAACCAGCTGCTGCGCATCGAAGAGCAACTGGGTGCCAAGGCGCCGTACAAGGGTCGCGCCGAGTTCCGCGGCTAAGCTGTCTGTTACCGACCGGGTTGCCCGCGTGTTGCCCGGTCGGCGACAGTTAATGCGTATCGAGGGCTGACTCGGATGCAAAAAGCCCACTGGCTGTTCGTCGTGCTCCTGCTGCTGCTGGGCGGCCTGCAGTATCGCCTGTGGTATGGCGACGGCAGCATCACCCAGAATCGCCAGCTGCTGGCGCAAATCGCCGAGCAGAAAAGCGAGAACGCGCAATTGCTCGAGCGCAACCGTATCCTCGAAGCCGAAGTGGTGGAGCTCAAGCGCGGCATGGAAACCGTCGAGGAGCGTGCGCGGCATGAGTTGGGTATGGTCAAGAACGGCGAAACCCTGTATCTGCTGAGCCAATGAGCCTGACCCTTCTCCCCGAATTCTGGGCAGTCGTTCCGGCTGCCGGCGTGGGTGCGCGCATGCGTGCCGACCGTCCTAAACAGTACCTGCGTGTCGGCGAGCGCACGGTGCTGGAACACACGCTCAATTGCTTCCTCGGTCATCCGACCCTAAAGGGGTTGGTGGTCTGCCTGGCGGAAGACGACCCCTACTGGCCCGGCCTGGCCTGCGCCGGCGATCCGCGCATCGAACGCGCCGCAGGCGGCTGCGAACGCGCCGACTCGGTGCTCAACGGCCTGCTGCACCTGCTCGGCCTGGGTGCTCGCGAGGACGACTGGGTGCTGGTGCACGATGCCGCGCGGCCCAACCTGTCCCGCGACGACCTCAACCTGCTGCTCGGCGAGCTGGCGGAAGATCCGGTGGGCGGCCTGCTGGCCGTGCCGGCGCGCGATACCCTCAAGCGGGCCGACAGGAATGGTCGCGTGCGCGAGACCATCGACCGCAGCGTGATCTGGCAGGCCTATACCCCGCAGATGTTCCGCCTCGGCCAGTTGCACCGCAGCCTCGCCGATGCGCTGGTTTCGCGGGCCAACATCACCGACGAGGCTTCTGCCCTCGAATGGGCCGGCCATGCCCCGCGGTTGATCGAGGGGCGTGCCGACAACCTGAAGATCACCCGGCCGGAGGATCTGGAGTGGCTGAGGGAGCGCTGGGCTGGCCGCGAATAGGTCGGCCCTTGTGCCGCCCGGCCTCGCGCATCAACCGAAGAGTGCGCTCAGCATCCGTGCAACAAAGCCGCCTTCGATGTTTTTCTTCACGTAGTTGACGTAGTGCTTGTCGTCGCGCTTGATGTGGTTGGTCAGCCACAGCCCCATGTCGCCGCGGATCTCCCGTGCCAGCCTGATCGGATCCTCGCCATTGGCGAAACGGAATAGATAGGAGTGGGCGCGCTCCTTGAAGCGTTCGTGCACCTGATGGTGGGCCTCCAGCATCGGGTAGCCGGCTTTTTCCATCAGGCTTTCTTCGAAGGTGTTGTGGGAGATCGCGTAGTCGATCAGCGACTTGATGACGTACTCGATTTGCGCGATGGATTTTCTGGAAATCGCCTGATCGATTTCCTTCAGATACTCGAAAATGCGCTTGTGCTGTGCATCGATGATGTCGATGCCGGTTTCGTAGTCGGCAGTCCAGCAGATGGCGAGCGTCATGGTTCTTCCCCGTTGATCCGTAGAGGGGGGGTGGTGCACCCCGCTTCTGTTCGGTACGGGTAGCAAGTCTAATGCCATATTATTTCCATGGTTTTACCGCTCGGAACTGTGCAGAACGCTGGTCTCTCGCGGGCTGGAGGCAGGGTTGCCCGCCAACCAGAGGGCTGCGCCGGCGAGGGCTGCTCCAAAAAAGTGCGGGCCAAGCATATTGCTGAGTGCTCGGGTGCCGGGGTGTGAGGTCTCTGTGGGGGAGGGCTCGCTGCGGCGCTCTCGGTGTTGCGAGCGCTTTGTGCCTATTCGGCCTTGCGGATGCTGGCCAGCGGCACGCGGATCTTCTGTTCGCGATGGAGGATGTTCATCAGCAGGATCACCCGCTCGTTGCCATCCATGGACAGGAAAATAGCTTCCAGTTCGGCGAAGGCGCCGTGGTTGATCCGGACCTTGTCGCCAGAGGCGAGGAATTGCTCCGCAGGTACCGCGCTGCAGCGTTGCTGCAGACGCTCGACGAGCTCGGTGCTGACGGCCAGCGGCTGATTGCCGAAACTGACCACGCGGCTGACGCCGCGGGTGGAGCGAAGCGGGGCCCAGTTGTCGAGCGTGCTGAGCCGAATGAACAGGTAGCCGGGAAAGAGCGATTCCTCGACCAGTTGGCGCTGGCCGCGCAGCAGGCGTTCCCGGGTATGCTGCGGGCGGTAGCAGGTGTAGCCCTGGCGCAGCAGGTTTTCTTCCGCACGCTCATCCTGCCGCGGCTTGCACTGGATCAGGTACCAGGCGCACTGCGGGCTTTGCGTCTGCTGGGCGAGGCCGATGCTCATGCGGTGTTTCGTCCTTGTGTCTCTGCCGGGGCGCGGATGCAAAACCGGACGGCTGAAATGACCGCCTGTTCGGTACTGTTTCGCGAATTTTGCCATGCTTCGCTCCTCGCACAAAGATCAGGAGGAAATATGGAGTGTGCGAGGCGTGCTATTTGCCGAGTGCAGGCGCTGCTATGGCGCAACGGTCTGGCGCTGTTTTTTCGCTTCCGGGTTGTAACTTGCGTGCAAGCCGCTACAATGACGCGGCTCGTCGCAAGGCGAGTACGTTATGGTGGCCCTGTCGGTCCCCTCGCAACGATTAGCCGTCAACCTGGTCAGATCCGGAAGGAAGCAGCCATAGCGGTGACGTCGTGTGCCGAGGTGTGGCTGGCGGGGCCATCTCCATTTCTGCAGTCCCATTTTCCAATTGCTCTGCAGAAGCCGATTCCGCCGGCTTGCCTGAGCCCCGGGGGACTCCCCGCGACGGGTGCAATTTGCCCCGTGCTTCGCTAGCATGACGCCCCACGCCAACAGTCGTAGCGAACAGATTCGATGAGTTATCAGGTTCTTGCCCGCAAGTGGCGTCCGCGCTCGTTCCGTGAAATGGTCGGCCAGACCCATGTGCTCAAGGCCCTGATCAATGCGCTGGACAACCAGCGTCTGCACCACGCCTACCTGTTCACCGGCACCCGCGGGGTCGGCAAGACTACTATTGCGCGCATCCTGGCCAAGTGCCTGAACTGCGAGGTCGGCGTTAGCTCGACACCATGTGGTCAGTGCTCGGTGTGCCGGGAGATCGACGAGGGGCGCTTCGTCGATCTGATCGAGGTGGATGCGGCGAGCCGTACCAAGGTCGAGGATACCCGCGAGCTGCTGGACAACGTGCAGTACGCCCCGAGCCGCGGCCGCTACAAGGTCTACCTGATCGACGAAGTGCACATGCTTTCCACGCACTCGTTCAATGCCCTGCTCAAGACGCTCGAAGAGCCGCCGCCGCACGTCAAGTTCCTGCTCGCCACCACGGACCCGCAAAAGCTGCCGGTCACCATCCTGTCGCGCTGTCTGCAGTTTTCGCTGAAGAACATGCCGCCGGAGCGGGTGGTGGAGCACCTGAGCCATGTGCTGACGGTCGAACAGATCCCCTTCGAGGAGGATGCGCTGTGGCTGCTCGGCCGCGCTGCCGACGGCTCGATGCGCGATGCCATGAGCCTGACCGATCAGGCGATTGCCTTCGGCGAGGGCAAGGTGCTGGCCGCCGACGTGCGCGCGATGCTTGGCACCCTCGATCACGGGCAGGTCTACGGAGTGCTGCAGGCGTTGCTCGAAGGCGATGCCCGGGCGTTGCTCAAGGCGGTGCGCCTGCTCGCTGAGCAAGGGCCCGACTGGGCCGGTGTGCTGGCCGAGATGCTCAACGTGCTGCATCGGGTGGCCATCGCCCAGGTACTGCCGGAGGCGGTCGACAACGGCCAGGGCGACCGCGAGCGGGTGCTCGCGCTGGCGCGCGCGCTGCCGGCCGAGGACGTGCAGTTCTACTACCAGTTGGGCCTGATCGGCCGGCGCGATCTACCGCTGGCGCCCGATCCACGCAGCGGCTTCGAGATGGTGCTGCTGCGCATGCTGGCGTTCCGGCCGACCGATGGCCTGCCGCCGCCGGATACGCCCTTAAAGGACTTGGGGATCAGCACGGCCACGGCTGATTCCCCGACGGCTTCGGTGGCCGGTGCTGCTGGCGCGCGGCTGGCGCCACCTGTTTCCGCCCATATTCCAGCCGCCGACGTGCCCGTGTCTGGCGCCGCCCCAGTGCTTGCGTCAGCCCCTCCCTTGGTCGAGCCTGCAGTGGCTCCGGCTCCGGCTCCGGCTCCGGCTCCGGCTCCGGCTCCGGCTCCGGCTCCGGCTCCGGCTCCGGCTCCGGCCGAGCCGGTCGATGTGCCTTGGGATACCGCCGCGCCCGCCGTTACGCCGCCGCCCCCCCTTGCTTCGGCAAGCGCCGGCCTCGAGCCGGATGCTGTGGCGGCGCTGGATGGCGAGGCGACCCTTCCGGCAGCGCTTAGTGCTGCCGTCGCTGAGGAGTTCGACGACGACGGCGAGGATTACAGCGCGGTTGACGTGGACGCCTATGCTTATCTCGAAAACATGCAGCCGGTTGATGAGCACGAGTTTGCGGCAGATCCGCCGGCCCCGCTGCTGCCTGCCGCGCTGCCGGCCACCGGTTTGGCTGCCGAGTGGCTGGAGTTGTTTCCCCGGCTCGGCCTGGCCGGCATGACCGCCAGCATTGCCGCCAACTGCACCTTGATGGCCGTCGACGGCGACCGCTGGCACCTGCATCTTGATCCGGGGCAGAGCGCGCTGTTCAATGCCAGCCAGCAGCGCCGGCTGACCGAAGCATTGAGCAGCTATCATGGTCGTCCGTTGATCCTGCAGATCGACATCGTCCGTCCCGAGCAGGAAACGCCGGCCCAGGCCGCGGCCCGCCAGCGCGCCGAGCGCCAGCGTGCGGCCGAGGCGTCGATTCATGCCGACCCACTGGTTCGGCAGATGATGGAGCAGTTCGCCGCGGTGATCCGCGACGGCACAATCGTACCCCTGGAAAGTTGAGGTGACCCCATGATGAAAGGTGGCATGGCCGGGCTGATGAAGCAGGCCCAGCAAATGCAGGAAAAGATGCAGAAGATGCAGGAAGAGCTGGCCAACGCCGAGGTGACCGGCCAGTCCGGCGCCGGCTTGGTGAGTGTGGTGATGACCGGTCGCCACGACGTCAAGCGCGTCGCCCTGGACGACAGCCTGATGCAGGAGGACAAGGAGATCCTTGAGGACCTGATCGCCGCGGCGGTGAACGATGCGGTGCGCAAGATCGAGCAGAACAACCAGGACAAGATGGCCGGGATGACGGCGGGGATGCAGCTGCCGCCGGGCTTCAAGATGCCGTTCTGAGTTCGCTCATGCCGGCCCTCGGGGCCGGCTGCCGGCGTTGCCGGGGCGCCCGGAATCCTCATGAGTTGTGGTGCCGGGAGCCCCGGCTTCTTACCGCCCCTGGCGAACGACTAAGCCGGCGACATTCCGGCCGATCCGGTCTTCGCGGACTTCAACTCCTCTGGACAGGCTTCTATGAGCTTCAGCCCCCTTATTCGCCAACTGATCGACGCGCTGCGCATTCTGCCCGGGGTAGGGCAGAAGACCGCCCAGCGCATGGCCTTGCAGCTGCTCGAGCGCGACCGCAGTGGCGGCTTGCGGCTGGCTCAGGCACTGGTCCGGGCGATGGACGGGGTTGGCTATTGCCGACAGTGCCGTACCCTGAGCGAGGACGAGCTGTGTCTGCAGTGCTGCGATCCACGTCGTGACGATAGTCTGCTGTGCGTGGTGGAAGGACCGCTGGACGTGTTTGCGGTCGAGCAGACCGGCTATCGCGGTCGCTATTTCGTGCTCAAGGGTCACCTGTCGCCGCTGGATGGCCTAGGTCCGGATGCCATCGGCGTCCCCGAACTGCAGGAGCGCATCGGGCGGGGCGCGTTTGCGGAGGTGATCCTGGCGACCAATCCGACCGTGGAGGGGGAGGCAACGGCCCATTACATCGCCCAGCTGCTGTCGCCACTCGGCCTGGTCGTGTCGCGCATCGCCCATGGCGTGCCGCTGGGCGGCGAGCTGGAGCTGGTGGACGGTGGCACTCTGGCCCACGCCATGGCGGGCAGGCGTCCGTTCGCTTCCTGACGCCGCGCGTTTCTCTCAAGCAAAACGCCCGCCCCGGTTTCCCGAGGCGGGCGTTTTGCTTGAAGTGGGGCCTTCAGTCGTCCAGACGGCCGCCGGCCAGGCTGCAGAGTTCGACCGAGTCGAGAATCTGCACCGCCTTGCCTTCGGCCTGCAGCAGGCCGTTCTGCTGGAAACGGGTGAATACGCGCGATACGGTTTCCACAGCGAGGCCGAGGTAGTTGCCGATCTCGCTGCGCGACATGGCCAGGCGGAACTGGTTGGCCGAGTAGCCGCGGGCGCGGAAGCGGGCTGAGAGGTTGACCAGGAAGGTGGCGATGCGCTCGTCGGCGGTCTTCTTCGACAGCAGCAGCATCATCTGCTGGTCGTCGCGAATCTCGCGGCTCATCAGGCGCATCAGTTGGCGGCGGAGTTGCGGCAGCTGGACCGCAAGTTCATCGAGCTTCTCGAACGGGATCTCGCACAGCGAGGTGGTTTCCAAGGCCTGGGCGGAGACGGGATAGGCCTCGGCGTCCATCCCGGACATGCCGACCAGTTCGCTGGGCAGGTGGAAGCCGGTGATCTGCTCTTCGCCGCCATCGGTGACGCTGAAGGTCTTCAGGGCTCCGGAGCGCACGGCGAACACTGAGCCGAAGCTGTCGCCCTGACGGAACAGGAACTCGCCTTTCTTCAGCGGACGACCACGCTTGACGATATCGTCAAGCGCATTGATATCTTCCATGTTCAGGGACAGCGGCAAGCACAGCGGGGCGAGGCTGCACTCCTTGCAGTGCGCTTGCGGCAGGCTGCGCACCTTGATGTTGTCTTGGCCGGCGGTCATGGCGAATCCTTACGTACACAACTGGTATGAGCGCAAGGTTACCCCAAGGATGCTGCCGGCTGCCAGCGTGCCACCACGCCGGGGATGCGGTCAGATGACTCGGGAGAAGCGTTGGGTGCTCTGCAGCGGTAGATAGTGGTCGAACAGCATGCACACCGAGCGCACCAGCAGGCGCCCGGCCGGGGTGATGTCGATGCCCTGTTCGTCCAGGCGGATCAGCCCGTCGGCCGCGCAGGACTGCAGTCGCGGCCAGACCTCGTTGAAGTAACCGCGGAAATCGATGTTGAACTGCTCCTCGATCTCGGCGAAGTCGAGCTTGAAGTGACAGATCAGCTGCTGGATGACTGCGCGACGGATGCGATCGTCCTGATTGCAGTGCAGGCCGCGGCGGGTGGCCAACTGGTTACCGTCCAGGCTGTTCTGGTAGTCGTTCAGGTCGCTGGCGTTCTGGCTGTAGAGGTCGCCGATCTGGCTGATCGAGGACACGCCCAGGCCAATCAGGTCGCAGTGGCCGTGGGTGGTATAGCCTTGGAAGTTGCGCTGCAGGGTGCCGTCTTCCTGGGCGATGGCCAGTTCGTCGTCGGGCAGGGCGAAGTGGTCCATGCCGATGTAGCGGTAGCCGGCGGCGGCCAGCTGCTCGATGGTGCGCTGGAGCATTTCCAGTTTGACGCCGGGGCTGGGCAGGTCCTCGGCATTGATCCGCCGCTGCGGCGGGAAGCGCTCGGGCAGGTGAGCGTAGTTGAACACCGACAGGCGGTCAGGCTGCAGGGCGATGACCTCGTCGACGGTGCGGGCGAAGGAGTCGGCCGTCTGCAGCGGCAGGCCGTAGATCAGGTCGAGGTTGATCGAGCGGAACTGCAGGGTGCGCGCGGCTTCGACGATGGCGCGGGTTTCCTCGAGGCTTTGCAGGCGGTTGACGGCGCGTTGCACGGCGGGATCGAAGTCCTGGACGCCGAGGCTTACACGGTTGAATCCGATCTCGCGCAGCAGGCCCATGGTCGCCCAGTCGGCTTCGCGCGGGTCGATCTCGATGCTGTAGTCGCCGCTATCGTCGTCGAGCAGGCGGAAGTGCTGACGCAGGCCCGCCATCAGTTGACGCAGCTCGTCGTGATTGAGGAAGGGCGGGGTGCCGCCGCCGAAGTGCAGTTGCTCGACTAGCTGTTCGGGGGCCAGATGGCGACCGATCAGCTCCATTTCCCGCAGCAGGCGCTGCAGGTAGGGGGTGCTGCGGCCGCGGTCCTTGGTGATCACCTTGTTGCAGGCGCAGTAGTAGCAGATGTGCGCGCAGAACGGCAGGTGTACGTAGAGCGACAGGGCGCGCTTGGCCTGGGCACTGTCGCGCAGGGCATGCAGCAGGTCGAACGAACCAATCCCGTCGTGGAATTGCACGGCGGTGGGATAGGAGGTGTAGCGCGGCCCGGCCAGATCGTAGCGACGGATCAGGTCGGTATCCCAGCGGATGGCGTCGAGCATGCGGTTGTCCCGGATTATCAGACTTGTGTTGCAGTCTAGGGCTCTGGCACCGGGGGGGTGTTGATTTGTATCAAGCGCTTCAGTTGGTGGGGTGGGCGCTGGTGTGGCCGCCGCCGTGCCCCATCAGCCAGGACTGGTGGGGGCCGGGGAGGGTCCAGAGGCCGAACAGGATCACCAGCAGGCCGCCGGCTATACGTACGCCGCGGCGGCGCAGCAGGGTGGTCAGGCGTTCGGCGGCCAGACCGGTAGCGAGCAGCACCGGCAGGGTGCCGAGGCCGAAGGCCAGCATCAGCAGGGCGCTGTCCAGCGCATCGCCTTGGCTGGCAGCCCACAGCAGGGTGCTGTAGACCAGGCCGCAGGGCAGCCAGCCCCACAGGCTGCCGAGCAGCAAGGCGCGCCGGGCGTTGCGTATCGGCAGCAGGCTGCGGGCCGCGGGCTCTATGCGGCGCCAGAGGCGGCGACCGAGACCTTCGATGCGGGTCAGACCGCTCCACCAGCCGGCCAGGTACAGGCCCATGGTGATCAGCAGCAGGCCGGCGACGCTGCGCAGGACATTGGCCGCCGGGCCGCTGGCCAGTGCCCAGCCGGCAGTGCCGAGGAGCAGGCCGGCAAGGGCGTAGGAAGCGATGCGGCCGAGGTTGTAGGCCAGGAGCAGCTGCAGGCGCCGTTGGCGCTGTTCGGCGGGGATGGCCAGGGTCAGGGCGCCCATCAGGCCGCCGCACATGCCGATGCAGTGACCGCCGCCGAGCAGGCCGAGGACCAGCGCGGAAACCAGCAGTGGCAGCAGATCAGCCATGCGGCGGCTTCCGCTCGGGGGTAGATGCGTCGCTGTCGCCGGTCTTGCCGGTGCTGGCTTCGTCGATCCCGGCCTGGTGCCCCGGATCCTCGTCGTCGAACAGGATGCTGTGGGCGGGGCTGTCGAGGTCGTCGTACTGGCCGTTGTCCACGGCCCAGAAGAACATCCAGATGGCCAGGCCGACCAGCACCACGGCGACCGGGATCAACAGGTAGAGTGCGGACATGGTGGCTCCGGGTCAGATGCCGCTGGGGGCGGCGGGTGGCTGCAGCGGGGCAAGCCCGCTAGCCGGGGTACCCTCGGCGCGATTGGCGCTCAGGCGATTCAGGCGCAGGGCGTTGATCACCACCACCAGCGAGCTGAGCGACATGCCGATGGCCGCCCAGCCGGGCGTGATCCAGCCGATGGCGGCGAACGGCAGCACCAGACCATTGTACAGGCAGGCCCAGGCCAGGTTCTCGACGATGATGCGGCGGGTACGGCGGGCGACCTGCAGCGCCTGCACCAGGCTGT
>Ga0209212_1004460_pt1 | contig 17324 bp, 17 predicted proteins | sample RifGroC2_FD_183996 | JGI IMG/M metagenome (GOLD analysis project Ga0209212, IMG submission 183996) | Groundwater microbial communities from Rifle, Colorado, USA - Groundwater C2 (SPAdes) (version 2) | ecosystem: Environmental > Aquatic > Deep subsurface > Groundwater | place: Rifle, Colorado...
AATTTTGTCCCGCAGTACCTCTGCAAAGCCGATTATGGCGTTCAGCGGTGTGCGCAGTTCATGCGACATATTAGCTAAAAATTCCGACTTCATCTTGTTAGCTCGTTCTAAGGCCAGGACGGCATTCTGCAAGTGGGCAGTCTTTTCTGCAATCTGTTGCTCCAGGCTGGCATACGTTGACTGCAACTTGACGGACAGGTTATTAAACGCCCTGCCGAGTTGTCCCACCTCATCTTTGGATGAGATATCTGCCTTTGTCGTAAGATCACCTGTCTTTGTAATGGCAGTTACTGCAGTTGTTAATCGCTCAATCGGTTTCATAAATTTCCCTGTTGTCAGGAAAATAATAGTCACGATTAACACGATACTGATAGAACCGACGGTAATAAAAAAGATAAAGTTTGCTGCAAAACGTTGTTCAGCAATTTCCTTTGGGATAACAACACTGATTGCCCCCCGTAATTCGCCTACTTTATAATCGTAACCGGCATCGTAATTATTTCGAACAAATTCCGGGGCCTGTTCTTTTGCCCCGTGGCAAAGCAGGCATTCTTCTTTTACATATAAGGCATAAAGATAACGTTCGACCCTTTTCTCATCTATGATGTCATCACCCCAGTATTCAGCAAGGTTGTGGTCTTCCTCCATTTTTTTGAGCACCATTTCTTCAAAGGGATCGGGTTTATTGAATAAATTGCGATACCTCATACTTGTTTGCTTAATAATATAACCGGTCTTTTCCGCAAATTTTACCCCGATTGCATGACCAGAAACGGCAGGAATAAAAACTTTTGTCTGCTCTGTAATTCCGATTTTGGATGCTTTCAGGGAGGAAGCAAGATAATTCCGTGTGGTTTCTAATTCCACAGCAATCAACTTGGCCTTTTCCCGAACTTCTCTGGTAAATTCCTGGCGTGCCCGTTTATAAATTAAAAAGGCGATTACGCTGTTTAAGGTAACCAACAACACGACCAGGAGGATGACGAGTTTATGTCTAATCTTCATTTAATGATTTAAAAGTTTAAACTTTTTTCCCCGTGTGAGGATTATATCTGCCGGACACTTGTGGGAAGATAAGAAGGCTATTTTGTAATTTTCAAGTAATTGTTTATTTCCTACATATTTCAGACTTTGTAACATGAAAAGCTCGATGCTAAATATTTATTTGATGCATTCCACAAAACTATTTACGAATCTCTTTCAGTCTTTTCCAATTTATCAGAACCGTCTCCTTCTCGGTATCCCCGCTTCCACCCTTTCGGCAAAATCTTCTGCATTGCAGCCTTCCTGTCTAATTTACTGTGTTGTGCTGTTCTATAATTTTCAAGAGGGATTCTTTTATCTTTAAAAGGATATGAGTTTTTACACGGCCAAATACTTTGATTATGATTGACTTGTTCAGTGTGTAGATTTTATCAGTCCGTATCATGCTTGTAACTTTTAAAACGCCCTGCTCCAAATCATCAGAAGTTAAGGTGATTGTGAAATCGCGTGGTTCAGCATTTGAGGTCGGTGCGACAATTACAATGTCTTCATGTGTTTCGTTGTAATTGTCTGAGGAGATTACCACAGCAGGACGTCTTTTTTGGGAGGTCAGGTCTGTAAAAGGGATGGGTATAAGAACAATATCTCTTTGTTTAAGCATTATTCCAGATGGCATCGTCTGTTGAATTTTCCCAGAATTTTATACTGCTTTCTGCCGCCTGCATCATTTCAAAGTTTTCTTCTTCCGGCAGTATTATGACCTCAACCCTTGCACCTTTAGGCAGGGGAATTTTCGGCAATTCAACAATTCCATTTTCTTTTACAATAGAATGATATTTATATGCATTCATAGTATCTCCTCTCTTTTATAATTCTATATCATAAAGAAATCATTTTCAAACTATTTTCATGAAGTGGTTTAACCCGGTGTTAACTTTTTCCTCTATCTCCAAAACCTCAGCAATTATACGAGCAATCATATCCCTGTAATCTCTAAGCAGGGAGCGATTTTCTGGCTATTATCCTATCAGTCCAGTTCTTTGCCCATGCGATACTTAATGTCGTAGTTGATGCCTGTCCTGAGCTAAGCCGTAGGAATGGAATCTAATTCCTCATCGGTGAAACCGTCATGTTCACGTGCTGGGATGCCAATGGTTAATTAAGCAGTTTTTACCGTAATTGCCCATAACGGGCAGCAATTTTCAAATCCAGGTTTAAATTAAAGAATTAGGGACAGCGACCATTATCCTATTACAGTCACCGCAAACTTAAGAATCAAAGCATATTCCTGCAGGTAAACCCCGTTAGAAAATTACATTTCTAAACAGGGTAAAGCAAGGTATTCTCTCCGCGTTTCCAACAAAGTTGCTGGAGTTGTTCAATGACCTTTAAATCTGTGTCTGTCGCTTTGTTGATTTTTAGCACAGTTTTTTAAACACCTCAAATGCCTTTAAATAGTTTTTACTGTAATAGCCCCTAACGGGCAGCATTTTTCAAATCCTGATTTGATATCCCAGTTAACAGCCCTTTCTGCAATAATTTTTGCCTTGTCTTCGACCACATCCATAACCCCCTTTGAGTTCACAACGCAGATTCCACAGCCCACACACTGCCTCTGATCAATACTTACACTAATATTTTCCTTGCCCTTTTTTAAATTTATTTGATCAAGGTATTGGACGTGTTCTCTATCTGAAATTGCGCCTAAATGCGTTAAAGCATGGCTTTTTACTTGTTGTCTGCCTGCTCTATCGTACTTGAATATAGACCGTCCGCATTGTCCGCAGGTGTGTAATTCCTGCAGTTTTTCAAGATAATCCATCACCGTTTGAACGACGGCGGCATGGCTCCATGTCAATGGAGAGACAGATACGGGTTCTCCGGTGAGTGGGTTTATTTGTTCTGCCAGTACGCCAGACGGTAATGCGTGGGATACTGCCCATCTTAAATAATTCACCACATGTTCGAGGTCTTCGACAGATTTGGCTATTGATGCATAGTATTGCGCCAGCCACATTGTACAGATTATCCACGGATTTCCCGGAATCTTGTCGTCCTCTCCTGCACGTTGATACATGTCATGTTCATAACGCGCAATACCTCCAATTTTGGTCTTAACCCATAAGGATTCTTCAATTGCCTTCATTGTATTTCTTACCTTAATATCATTGGGATCGTACACGCCAAAGGCAAACATTCCATACAAACTTGCGTCAATGGTTGCATCTATTTCATATCCACCCTCTTTTTTCGGGTAGATCATTCGCAGGAATCTTTTATGTTTCTCGCTGTAAAGATGTTGATCTATCGCCTTTTTAATTTGTGCGGCAGTCTGTCTGTATAATTTGGATTTTTCGGTATGATAAAATATGTCAGAGAGATTGGCCGCTGCTATTAGCCCGCCATACACGGCAGCAGTTGTAAAGGATAATATGCCGCGCCTTTCCTCCCACAGGTCATAAGATGGAAGAGGCAATCCCGTTTGTTCATCACGATAGCTGACAAGAAAATCTGCTGCCTTTTCAATAAAAGAATGATACAGAGGCCGTATCACCTCGATCTTTCTGTAAAGATCGTAGTATTGCCATATCACCCAGAGAATCAGGGCAGTTTCGTCTTCCTGAATGGGTACGTGTATCTCGTCGCCTTTTACCCATGGATGCCATGAACTGCCAAAAGAGCCGTCCGGATTATATTTGTGCAATAAAAATCCGTCTTCGACCATAACGCTTGCACAGAAATTGTAAGGTGTGATTACATTGGCGCAAAAGTCAAAAAACTTTCGGCACGTTGTGGTGTATCCCGCTTTTATGAGGGCATAGGATACCAGAGCGCCATCCCTTGGCCACATATAACTGTAAGTGTCTTTCGCATACTGTCTGATGTCAGAGTCGTTTGCGGCGATAATAGCGCCTCCGTTATCAATCTGTGTCATAATAATCAGCAGGCTTCTTTTAAAGAGATCAACCACGTCTTGCGGCAGATTCCCAAAATTAAATTCCTCCTTATTGACCCAATGATTCCAATAGCTTGCCGTCCTGTCGAGGATTGTTTGAGGTTTTTCGCTGAGAATGATATCGTTCAGGTTGTCTACTTCCCCATAGTTCCTGCCGGCGGCAATCCAATAATACGCAATGGATTCTCCTAAAGGCGGGATTTTCAGCGAAATACCGATGGTTGAGTCAACGGAACCCTGCGCTATGGGGTTTCCCTCCAGGACGCCGTCTTCAGCATCCCGCCAGGTGCCCTCAGCGCCACGGTGCCGCTTGATTCCTGTTGCGTATTCTCTTACACCCCATACGTCCCCGGCAGAACAATTCATTAGAAAATATCGTGGGCCTTTGTAATGGATAAGACAATTCAGCTTTGCATCGTAAAATACCGTATCGCCAACCTCGTTTTCCATTACGCTCAGGTCCTGATGAAAGAAAAGACGGACTTCTCTTTCATTACTTTTAAGATTTCGGACGGTCACCTTGCGCATGTAGATGTTCTTCTCAAAATCAACAACATCGTTGCAAGTAAGCTGAAGACCAAGCTTTTCATTGAATGCCCGAACATTTGTAACCAGGGTTTCTTTCAGATACCCTAAGGCGAGCTTCCAATCCCGCGCATTGATCCACGAATACCCTTCCCGTGTCCACACACCGAATCGGCAGGGGTTACCCAGTGCGTGGTTTTCCTTTCCTACACGCGGATAATAGAGGTCTCTGATCGTGTAGTCCGCATCGAATACAACCAGTAATGAACCGTTGCCAACAGGTATGTCTCTAGGCATCTTCGCTTTCCTTTGGATATTTTATATTTTCCAGGGTATGTCGTCCTCCGAGAAATGGAGCGATTCGTTCATAAACATTTGTAGTTCCGTTCGGGATTGGTCTGCATGCATTTGCTCCATGGCGGCTAATCTTTCAAACATCCTTTTTTCCTCTGGTGTTCTTGCCAGAACGGATGCCTCTTTATAAAACAGGAACGCCCTGTTTTCTACTTTTGCAATTAGTTTAAGGACATCCATGAATGTGGCGTGCTGTTCTGGTTCAGCAAAGGTCATGTAGTTTTCCTTTGGCTGTGCTTTTGATGAATCAAAGGGGCAGCCGCATGTTTCCTCATACCACGCCTTAAGAATGTCTTCATGCTCCTGTTCGGCTTCCGCCATATGTTTGAAACGAGACTGTGCCTCTTTGTTAGATAGTTGAACAGACATTTTTAAGTAGAATTCCTTTGCCTTTATCTCTTCAATAATAGCCATTTCCAGGATTTTTATAATTGCAGCTTTTTTGTCGTCCATGGTCAAGTTTGTTTCCGAGCATAGTATCAATACGAAAATACCCCTCACCCAGACCCTCTCCCACAAGGGGCGAAGGAACGTTCCCTCCCTCCCCCTTTATCCCCCTCTCAGAGGGGGACAGGGGGAGGGATTAAGAGAGGGTGAAATATTTTCGTGTTCTTTTATGCATAATATTATTCCATTTTCCAGCCTTCTTTGCCGATTAAGGGTACAAAGGCGCACTCCAGGATGTTTTGGCTTTTTATTCCCTGCCCTGTTTTTACTATCTGATGTAATACCTGATTATAAGGATTTCCGATAGGTATTACCAATCGTCCGTCGATTTCAAGCTGATCTATCAAGCTCTTTGGGATGTGAGGCGCACAGGCTGTAACAATAATCCCCTGGAAAGGCGCTTTATCTGGCAGTCCAAGACTTCCGTCTCCCGTAATAACATCCACATTATTACATCCCGTCTCTTGTAAAACAAGCTTTGCTTTTATTGCAAGGGCTTCGTGTCTTTCGATTGTATAAACATGGTCTGCTAATCTGCTAAGGACGGCAGACTGATAGCCTGATCCTGTGCCAATCTCCAATACCTTCTCTTCGCCTTTTAATTCGAGGCATTGAGTCATAATGGCTACCATATAGGGTTGTGAAATGGTCTGCCCTTCTCCTATAGGTAGCGGGCAATCCTCATACGCAGTGTGCCTGTACAATTCAGGCACAAACTCGTGCCTGGGTATCTCTGACATCGCCTTCAATACACGCTCATCATGGATACCACGGCTCACCAACTGGTATTGCACCATGTGAAACCTATCTGCAGCATATTTATCGGTGTTTTGTGAAGTATTCAAGGCAGATGATTTTTAATATAAATTTTCGAATTTCTCAAAATGTCATGAGTGACGTTTTTCTAAGGTAAACTATTAAAATCTTTCTTATAGAAACTATTTAAATTATAATCCTAGCGCCAGGCGTATTCTTTTATCTACTTCAATTAGGTCCACAGTAGTTAAACTTCATGGTTTGTAACGTACTAATTTAGGATTTATAGTGGCTATTTTGATTCTTACCCAGGAAGGTGCTAATAAGTTGGCTGTCCGCCAGTCTTTGACTTCGTAATCATAAGACGTGGATTGAGGTACAGAAGTAATCATAGCAACCATAAAATTTCCCGTTTCTTTCTCGTATGACCCCGTGCTTACTATAACTGCCGGTCTGGTTTTGGCGCTGGTAAGGTCAGTAAAGGGAAAAGGAATTAGAACTACATCACCCTTTTTGAACATGGTAGTACTTCTCCCAATTATCATAAATTGCATCTTTCTGATTTTCCCAATCTTCAGCAAATCCGCTAATAGCAAGGCTACCCCAATGTTTGTCTCTTTGTTCTTCTTCTCTAATGAATTCCTTTGTAAACATCTCGGTTATCGTGATGAAAAGCTCCTCACCTTCTTTAAACTCCACTTTTTCCAAAGGTTCTATTACGCCATGCGAATACCTGGCCCTGATTGTTTTTGCCATATTAGTTCACTCCTTTTTCATAATAGGCTTCTATAGTTTTGTACATAAAATCTTTCCTCCTCTGGAATAGTTATCCTTTAATAACACACATCGGCTTTAGTTGAACGACTTTTTTGCTAATGCCGGCGTGTTCCACGATATCCACTACTTCTGTTACGTCTTTATATGCCTCTGGCACTTCTTCAACGAGTGTGGCCCGGCTATCGGCACGGACAAGGATTCCTTTCGCTTTCAGTTCCTCAGCAATATTTCTGCCTTTGGTTAACCTTGTCGCCTGTCCCCTGCTCATGACCCTCCCCGCCCCATGACACGTGCTGCCAAAGGTATCGGCATATGCCTTCTCTGTACCTACCAGCACATACGAACAGCGTCCCATGTCTCCCGGTATTAATACAGGTTGACCCACCGATTTGTATGCATCTGGTGTATCCGGGTGGTTTGGTGGAAATGCACGGGTAGCGCCTTTACGATGAACACATAACCGCTTCTTCTGACCATCCACAATGTGCTCCTCAATTTTTGCAATATTATGGCACACATCGTACACAGGATGTATTTGGGATTCTTTTGGACTTACGTGTAATGCCCTTTCAAAGGATTCTCGGACCCAGTGTGTAATCATCTGCCGGTTAGCAAAGGCATAATTAGCTGCACATGCCATCGCTGCAAGGTATTCTTTTCCTTGTGGTGAATTTATTGGTGCACAACACAGTTGTCGGTCAGGTAGTTCTATATTATATTTATGAGATGCATTAATCATTACCTTTATAAAATCATCGCATACCTGATAGCCCAGCCCCCTTGAACCAGTGTGTACTACTATGGTGATTCCGTCCTTTTCCAGTCCCAACACTTCGGCAATTTTATCGTCATATATCTCTGATACATAGCCAACTTCAACGAAGTGATTCCCTGAACCGAGGGTGCCTAATTGTGCCCGACCCCTTTCCAGTGCGCGATCCGAAACTAATTCAGGGTCAGCGCCCGGTATGCATCCCTTTTCTTCGATATGTTCTAAGTCTTCTTTTGTGCCATAACCCTGAGATACCGCCCATCGAGCCCCGTTTTTAAGGACATTTTTCTCTTCCTGCTGTGAAAGCTTCAGGTCTTTGCGATGTGACCCGACTCCAGATGGAATGTTGGCGAACAGGGTATTGACCACAGATTCCAGCTTGTTGATAATTTCCACACGATACAGCCCTGTTCTAAGCAATCGCACTCCGCAATTAATATCGTATCCTACACCGCCGGGTGAAACCACGCCTTCGTCCATATCAAATGCAGCCACACCACCGATGGGAAATCCATATCCCCAATGAATGTCAGGCATCGCAAGTGAATGTCCAATTATTCCCGGAAGATGAGCGACATTGATCACCTGCTGCAGGCTTTCGTCCTTCTGTATTTCTTCCAGCATGTGTTCGTCGGCATACACGATGCCATCCACCCGCATCTTGCCTTCTCTGGGAATGCGCCAGCGATAGTCATCTATCTTTTGAATCTTATATTTATCGTCTGCCATAAAACCCCTTTATAATTTATAAGTCAAATATGACCCGTGCTTTCCATTGGTGATTTTCCTGGACGATTGATAAACCATGATATGTGACGGCTTTTATTTCTGTCTTAATTACGTGTTTATCGTCGTTAAACACTTCGCCGCATACGGATGCGGTCAATTGGTTTTCTTTCATGTCCGTAATATGAAAATCCTTGAAAAGCAGGTATTCTACATCATGCAAGTACAACAATTCACTTAACCAGATGACCAGCAGTTGTTCTCTATCTATTCCTGAAATTTTTACAGGGTATTCGACCATGCATTCTACTTTGGACAAATCCGTTATGATATCAAACAGGGCGAAGGCAGCATTTGTAAATAATTCTTCGATTGTTGTCCCAAATACGTCTATTCCTATATCTGCCGTGTGATCTATAAGTATATATTTAGGCATTTTTCTATTAGGACACAGATTTTCTCAGATAACCGCAGATAATTTAAATCCTGATAATCTGCGTGCATCTGCGTCAAAAAATTCCCACACAATCAGGTTAACTTATGGCATTACGAAATCATGTTCAGGATGCCTTACGGTAAGCACAGGGCACGGTGCCTTGCGAACTACCTTTTCTGCCACGCTGCCCATAATTGCATGAGAAAGACCTGTCCTTCCATGTGTGCCAAGAACAATCAAGTCAATCTTGTATTCCTTTGACGCCTTGATAATTTCAACAAATGGAACTCCCTCCACAACAATAGCCTCAAGCGATATCTTGCCGTGTGTATCTTGATTTACACACTTTAGGAGTCTATTTTTCATTTTATTAATGGTTTCTTTGTCTACAACATTTACGTTAAATAACTCCGGGTCGTTTATATCGTAGACACGAATGTCTAACACATGCATTAAGTAAAGTTTTGCCTGATATTTTTCTGCAAACTCTATTGCATAACCTAACGCCTTTTCCGAATAAACCGAATAATCGATTGGACAGAGGATATTTTTTATATTGATCATGCTGTTTTCTCCTTTTATTGTTTTGAACTTAGAACCACCCCTCTTTCCCCTCCTTCGCAAGGAGGGGATGAAGGGGAGGTCTTCCATTACAATTAAATTAATACCGTATTGATGGCATCGTCAATTTTTTGAATATAAACACACTGAATTTTGTTGCGGATCTCTTTGTTGATTTCTTCAAAATCATCTTTGTTTTTTAATGGAAGCACAATCGTTTTTACGCCTGCCCTTATTGCCGCAAGCACTTTTTCCTTTACTCCTCCAATCGGCAACACATTTCCTGTTAGAGTGATTTCGCCAGTGAGCGCTGCTTCCCTTCTGGCGAGTCTGCCTGTGAGTAATGAAATTATTGCCATACACATCGTAATTCCTGCGGAGGGTCCGTCTTTAGGTATGGCGCCTGAAGGGACGTGGATGTGGATTTCAGAAGTGTCGTAGAAATTTTCATCAATGTCTAGTCGTTTTGCATTACTGCGAACATAGCTTAGCGCAGCAATGGCGGATTCCTGCATAACGTCGCCCAATTGTCCCGTGAGTGTTAATTCTTTCTCTCCCTTCATTTTGGATGATTCTACAAAAATGATGTCACCGCCCGTTTCTGTCCATGCGAGGCCGGTAACTACACCGATACGGTCTTCTTCATCGGTAACCTGATAAAAGAACTTTCTTGGCCCAAGGAATTTATCTAAGTTCTTTGCTTCTATTTCTTTTGTGAGTTGTTCTCCGGCAACAATCTCTCTGGCAATCTTTCTACAAATTGACGCAATTTCTCGTTCGAGATTTCTGAGCCCGGCTTCTCTGGTATATTCCAGAATAATCTTATAAATGGATTGATCCTGAAATGTGACGTTGTGCTCTGCCAGTCCGTTTTCATTAATCTGTTTTGGAATCAGAAATTTTTGAGCTATTTTCAATTTTTCATCTTCGCTGTAACCGGAAAGATATATAACTTCCATACGATCTTTCAAGGCAGTATGAACTGTATCCAGAATATTTGCCGTGGTGATAAATAATACATTAGAAAGATCAAAAGGAATATCCAGATAGTGATCCACGAAACTGAAGTTTTGCTCAGGGTCTAGAACCTCCAAAAGGGCGGAAGCGGGGTCTCCCCTGAAATCCTCCCCAATTTTATCAATTTCATCCAGCATGAATACTGGGTTACTATATCCAGCACGACATATTTCCTGCATAATACGGCCGGGTAACGCCCCTACGTATGTGCGTCTGTGTCCCCGGATTTCAGCTTCATCACGGATACCTCCAAGTGAGATGCGAATAAACTTTCTGCCAAGAGCGCGTGCAATTGATTTGCCTAAGGATGTTTTGCCTGTGCCGGGCGGGCCGCAAAAACAAAGAATAGGGCCTTTGAGTTTTTCCTTTAGTTTATGTACAGCAAGGAATTCCAGGATACGCTCTTTAACTTTTTCAAGACCGTAGTGGTCTTCGTCCAGAACTGTTTCCGCCTGACGAATATCCAGATTGTCTACCGTTTTTTTATTCCATGGAATATTAATCAGATAATCAAGATAAGTTCGGGAAACCGGATACTCAGCCGATGCGGGATTAATATCTCTCAATCTATCTAATTCTTTTATTGCCACGCCTTCTACCTCCTTTGGCATTTTAGCTTCTTTGATTCTTTCTTCCAGCTTATTGATTTCCTCCATGTGAGGGTCGTCTTTTCCCAACTCCTTCTGTATTGCTTTCATCTGTTCCCTCAGGAAATATTCCCTTTGTGTTTTTGACATTTCCTTTGCAACATCTTCGTCTATCTTTCCCCGAACCTCTCGTATCTGCACTTCTTTATTCAGGTAATGGAATACGATCCTCAAACGTTTCTGCGGATCAATCATCTCCAACAGTTTTTGCTTTTCGTCAATAGACAATTCTAGATAAATGGCTACCAGGTCAGCCAGCATTGAGGGATTATTGACGTTATCAATCATAGGAATAATATCTTTTGGTAACGTCTTCCCAAGCATAGCGCTCAGTTTAAAAAGTGTTTTTACACTTTGTACAAGCACATCTATCGTTTCAGATTTTTCTGTAAATTCCCGGAGTTCTTCTATCCGTGCCTTATAATATGGCTCGGTTTGCAGATATTCTACGACTTTGATCCGTACTACACCTTCTAAAAGAAATTTTATATTGTCGGAGGTAGATTCAAATACCTGGACGATCTTTGCTGCCGTTCCTACGTCGTAAAAGTCTGTGTGTTTCGGGGAATCAACGTCGTATTTTAGCGCCACAATACCAATGAGCTCATTCCTGGAAATCGCTTCGTTTAATGCCTTCACCGTTTCTTCTCCGGACAGGGATAACGGACGGATCAGATGCGGAAAAACTACATCATCCTTTAGCGGAATGATACTAACAATTTCAGGCAGGATCCCGTCGTCCCGTCTGTGAAAAGAAAATTTTGCTTTCTTCGTCATTTCCAATTTGTTTTCCGCTAGGTCTTTTTCACCGCTTTGGCGGTGTAAAGCGCCTTGCTCGCCTGCTCAATCAGATCGGTAATACTTTTGGTCGTCGTGGTAATGGAACCAGACCCTACCGTTACCCGAAAGTTAATTTTTATATTTTTCTCTTCATCTTTTACGCGACACCTCTCAACCTCGTTTGCCAACAAGCCTGATACCCTCTTGAGTTCTTCTTTATCGATTTCTGGCAAGACGATTAAAAATTCGTCTTCCCCAAACCGCGAAATTATATCAGATGACTTAGTATGCTTTTGTAAGCATCTTGCAACCTCTATAAGTATACGATTCCCCATAAAATATCCGTATCGATTGTTGATCGAATCAAGGTGATCGATATTCATAAGAATGCATGATAATGATTTATTTTGTGTCCGTGCGCGGTTAAACTCATTCTGAAGGATTACGAGCGAATATCGCTTGTTATAGACATTGGTTAAACTATCGCGCACGGCATGGTGATTGACCATATCGTTTAATTGGTGTATTCTCGCATTCAAGCTCTGTAAATTCTTGTCGTGCAATTTTCTTTCGTCAATATTAACCAAAATGCCATTGTAGTGTGTTATGTTACCCCACTCATTCTTGACGCTATTTAGATGATCTGAGACCCAAATATACGACCCATCCTTTTTCAGCAACCTGTATTCTATCGTTTCGTCGCTTCCAGACTGTAACTTTTGGATTTGTTTTGATACATTTTCTTTATCCTCTGGATGCACGAGTTGAAGCAGGAAATTTCGTGTTTTGTAAATTTCGTCCGATTTATATCCCGCCAGCGTTTCTATCCCATCGCTGATATATTTAACAGTGCCGTCAAACATAGAGATGTACACAATTTCAGGGACAATGCTCATGACTCTGTGAAATAAATCTTCAGAAATGATATTTGTCTCTTTTTCGGCTGCCACGCCAAGTTCTTCCTTTTTAATTATGAATTGTAAAGTGCAACAAAAAGCCAGCACTACTAAACCGAATACATAGCCTTCGAGTTTAAAAAGACTTACCGCGGCGCAGCTCAGAGCAAATACAACGCCGAAAACACAATATTTATACTTGCTTAAAAATGTATTTAACATAGCTCTTTCTTCCCATTAGTTTTGTGCAGTTCTTCTAATAGTTTTTTTAACTCATCGCCTTCAATAACTTCTTTTTCCATAAGAGTCTTTGCCATTCCTTGTAATATTTCCTTTTTTTCGGTTAATAACGTTTTTACACGATGAAACGATTCGTCCACGATCTTCTTTATTTCAAGATCAATTTCTCGTGCGGTTTCTTCGCTGTACTCCTTGCTGGCCGCAAATCCTCCACTTAAAAAGAGTGGTCTGTTACCTTGTTCGAACGTTACCAGACCCATTTTATCACTCATTCCATATTCTTTCACCATCATCTTAGCAATTTCGGTAGCCTTTTCCAGATCATTCTGTGCGCCTGTTGATATTTCGTTAAAGATAATTTCCTCTGCGATCCTTCCCCCCAGTAAAATGGCAATGCGATCCAGGAGTTCGGCTTTCGTCATCAAATATCGGTCTTCAGTAGGCCTTTGTAAGGTATATCCAAGCGCTCCGATGCCGCGAGGAATCATAGATATTTTTCGCACCGGGTCTGCATGCGGCAAAGAGCATGCAACCAGTGCATGGCCTGACTCGTGATGAGCAACGATCTCCTTTTCCTTTTTGTTCATCAATCGTTTCTTCTTTTCGAGACCGGTCATAAGGCGGTCAATTGCCTCTTCGAATTCCGGCATCCCCACTGCTTTCTTATTTCGCCTTGCCGCAAGCAGGGCGGCTTCATTGATGAGATTGGCAAGGTCTGCGCCGACGAATCCCGGAGTCATGGCTGCAACGGAGTGCAAATCGAAGTCCTTCTCCAGTTTCACCCCTTTTGCATGCACTTTAAGAATTGCTTCGCGACCGTGGAGGTCGGGTCGGTCAACAACCACCTGACGATCAAACCTGCCAGGTCTCAAAAGGGCAGAGTCTAACATCTCGGGGCGGTTGGTAGCGCCCATAATAATTACGCCCTTATTGGAATCAAATCCGTCCATTTCGACCAGCAATTGGTTCAGCGTCTGTTCCCGTTCATCGTGTCCACCCATAGGATTTATGCCTCGCGCCTTGCCCAGGGCATCAAGTTCATCAATAAAGATGATACATGGTGCTTTCTGATCCGCCTGGTTGAACAAATCCCTCACCCGTGCGGCGCCCACGCCGACGAACATTTCGACAAATTCTGAACCGCTTATATTAAAGAACGGTACTCCAGCCTCGCCTGCAACGGCCTTTGCCAGGAGTGTTTTTCCTGTTCCCGGCGCGCCAACCAGGAGAACACCCTTTGGTATTTTCCCTCCCAGTGCACGGAATTTTTCAGGGGTCTTCAGGAACTCGATAATCTCCTGGAGTTCTTCCTTTGCCTCATCAATTCCTGCCACATCGTCGAAGGTTACGTGCAAGTCTTCCTGGGCATACAGACGCCCTTTGCTTTTGCCAAAGGACATGATACTGCTTGCCGGACCGAATCGTTTAAATACAAAACGCCAGAGTACAAATAATATTGTTAAAGGCATCACCCATGAGAAAAAAAACGTCTTAAACCACGGGCTTTCATAGTATCCCGAATACTTAACGCCCATGGATTCCAGGTCTTTTACAAGGTCTGGGTCATTCACACGGGCCGTGGTAAAAACGGCATTTCTTGTTGTGTCCCGTTCCATTTCTCGCAGTTTACCACGAATCAAATTGTTAGTGATATGGCATTCAATAACATTGCCCTCTTTGATCTTCTTTTTAAAATCACTGTAAGAGATATCCCTTACTCCCGGATTCATTAGGTACATCTGCAGGAGAATGAAAAATCCAAAGGCAAGAACAATATACCACACTGAAAATTTTTTGGGCATTTTAAATTGAATCTTTTTGAAATCTTTGAACATGTACACTCCTTAAATTGAAATTACACCATGTGAATATTCAGGGATCAGATTGAATTGTTATAAATCATTCTATCAGAAAGCGCTGCATCACTCAAAGGAACTTTACGATATTTGTAGAATTCAAATTCAATCCTTCGGCTTTTGATAATTTTTAAGCGTTGCCAGGAATTCTTCTCTTTTCTTTTTATCCTGAGCAAGCCTTCTTTCTTTTTCGGTCAGGGCATAAATCTTTTCCGCAAAGTCAATGGCTGTTTTCCAGACAGGTAAATCCTCAAACCGCTCGTAGGTCATAAAATCCCCAATCTGTAATTTCAAATCTTATATTGTTATTTTGAAATTTTAAATCTCAAATCTCAAATTATCTTCGATTCTGCCCATCCATTTCAGGATATTTCAGGACAATATGATTCCATCACTTTTTTGTGAGTCTGAGAGGGACGTTGTTTCGTGATTTAACAATAATCTTTGTCCTACTTCGCATTATATCCTCTACTCTTCGTCATAAATCTAGCACTCCTTCGGTTCCTCGAAGTGCGTAATTAGCATCGGGTTATCAACTGCAAGTGCCATAATTATCTCGATTATTCACGAAATGTCAGCAATCTACCCAGTGCAAACCTTACGAAGTTATAGCCAGCGTTTCTCAAAAATCGGGACTGTTCATTGGGGACTGCAACGGTATCGTCGAAATAAAACTCGTCAATTCCCTTCTCGTATAGAAGTGCCAATTCGTCATAATCTGAGCCAGACCAGTTGCGTATGCCGTCTAATGCCTCTATGGCATTTTGCCTATTTTTTTCATTTCTCAAATCTTCAAGCAGATATGGCAAAAACAGTTTGCCTAATTCCTCAGTTTGCTTCTTTGTCATTGAAAAATCATCATGCTTAATTTCAGAAATTGATCTAAAAGCAAATTGAAGTTTACTTTTAGCATTAGCAACAAGAATCTTCTTGGCTTCTTTAAATCTAATTTCGTTTGAGATTAATTCTTCGTGAATGTCATATGTAAGAGACGATGCCCTCAGGTTTAAAAATGCCTCCAGACATCGAGAAAATATTTTCCTTGCTAACAGCAGATGATGCCGATGACCTTTAGTTCCTCTACTATGCCTAAACAAGAAAGGAGACAATTCAGTATCACCATGCACTATATCGTTTCGCAGCTTGTAAAACTTGTTTGCCCAGTCTGTTAGTTCGGGAGATTCTCCAAGAAACTGTATAAGACCGCTTTTAACTTGAGCTTTATTGTTTCGTTCATCTTCCACTTTGAATAAAGCTTCAAATGCAGTTACGAGGTGGACCACTGCATCAGCATAATCCAGCTCATATGTAGTGGCAAATGACCGATTGAACCATTCCATTGCTTTTAACAATCGTTTTGCCTCTTTTTCTTTAAGATGGTTTGAATAAAAGTTCTGCAAATATTTATTATCGTCTAAATTACCCACAGTTAGAGAACTAATATTATAGTAAAAGGAAAATGGATTTTTTATATCGTCTTTCATTGTTCTAAATATCATGGTGTATTCTCCATTTAATACACCCACATAGTGGTTAAAGTTGGATGCAATATTCAAATTTGATTTACTTACTGGGAACATGAAATAATCAAAATTACTGAATCTTGCATTATTGTGTGGGTCTGATAATTGACTGGCCTTCCATTTATCTTAAAAAAGCTTGCAATTTTAAAGAGTTGCTGCTTAATCGTTTGTTCCTCTTTGTCAATTAGGTTTTTATCGGATGGTTTGATGACTACCTTATCAAAACAGGTTTCTTTAGCAATAAAAAGATACGGAAAGATTATGATTGTTGGTTGTCTAGTATGCTTCTTTGTTTTTTTTGGGACCATCTCTATACCACCTCCCTTACCACCATTACCTCATTCCCTCTATGGGTCAATGACTTTTACGGCTATGCGTTTTTCCTTGCCGAGTTTGAAAGGCATGGAGCGGGTGCTGGTGAGGAGTTCAAATTTGTCCTCGTCAATGGGGGCTTTCAGCGCCCTCTTTAATTTGTCCCATGCGCTTGAATCCGGAAAGAATGCCTGAGAGATGCAGAATGCCCGTTTGTCATAGTCCGTGTCTATGAACCATGCGGCTATCCTGTCGCCATTGCCCGAATAGACTTCTCCGGTCAGTGGGTCATAGATGTACACGCCTTTAAGCATTACTTCATACTCTATGTCAGAATCTGAAATCTGCTAACTTTATCTAAGTATGCAGGATGATTGAGTAACTGCCATCAGGATTAGTTTTAAGTTTTTCCATTATTTTGATAAACCCAATTTTTCATAAATCGTTTTAAAATCAATTTCTCGCTCCACTACTTCAGCGGCGCGTTGTACTTTAGATTTGCAGTGTAAACTGACGTATCCGGAAAGGTTTTCACAGGTCTCAAGGGCAGCCGCTGTGTCTGCTCGAACCACCACAATCGGCACTCCAACCTCCTGCGCTCGTCCCAAAATTGAAGCATTTGGATACATTTCGCCTGTGAGGATAAGGCACTTTGTGGGTGTTTCGAGCGCCGCTAGTTGAATATCACTGCGATCTCCGCCTGTAATGACAGCCTTGTTTGAAACCTTTCTGAAATAACTCAAGGCACTTTCTACATTC
>Ga0209212_1004464_pt1 | contig 17311 bp, 19 predicted proteins | sample RifGroC2_FD_183996 | JGI IMG/M metagenome (GOLD analysis project Ga0209212, IMG submission 183996) | Groundwater microbial communities from Rifle, Colorado, USA - Groundwater C2 (SPAdes) (version 2) | ecosystem: Environmental > Aquatic > Deep subsurface > Groundwater | place: Rifle, Colorado...
GGCTTGCCGCCGGCCGATCTGTTCGGCGGCGGTGCCGAGGTGGAGTACAGCTGCGAGCCCAAGCTCGACGGGCTGGCGGTCAGCCTGCTGTACCAGGACGGCGTGCTGGTGCGCGGCGCCACCCGCGGCGACGGCAGCACCGGCGAGGACATCAGCGCCAACGTGCGCACCGTGCGCAACATCCCGCTGCGCCTGCAGGGCGAGGGCTGGCCGGCGCTGCTGGAAGTGCGCGGCGAGGTGTTCATGCCCAAGGACGGCTTCGAGGCGCTGAATGCCCGGGCCATCGAGAGCGGCGGCAAGACCTTCGCCAACCCGCGCAACGCCGCTGCCGGCAGCCTGCGCCAACTCGATCCGAAGATCACCGCCAGTCGCCCGCTGGAGTTCTGTGCCTACGGTATCGGCCGGGTCGAGGGCGCGCTGCCGGACACCCACTACCGGTTGTTGCAGGCGCTCAAGGCCTGGGGGCTGCCGGTCAGTCGCGAACTCCGGCTGGCCAAGGGGGTGCAGGGCTGCCTGGACTACTACCGCGAGATTGGCGCGCGCCGGCAGAGCCTGGCCTACGACATCGATGGCGTGGTGTTCAAGGTCAACAACCTGGACGACCAGCAGCAGCTGGGCTTCCGGGCCCGTACCCCGCACTGGGCGATTGCCCACAAGTTCCCCGCCCAGGAAGAGCTGACCGAGCTGCTCGACGTCGAGTTCCAGGTCGGCCGCACCGGTGCGGTGACCCCGGTGGCGCGCCTCAAGCCGGTGCAGGTGGCCGGGGTCACGGTGTCCAACGCCACCCTGCACAACATGGACGAGGTGGCGCGCCTCGGGCTGATGATCGGCGATACGGTGATCGTCCGCCGGGCCGGCGACGTCATCCCGCAGGTCATGCAGGTGGTCCTCGAGCGCCGTCCGGCCGGGGCGCGGCCGGTGGCGATTCCGCAGAGCTGTCCGGTCTGCGGCTCGCACGTCGAGCGCACCCAGCTGATCAAGCGCGGCAAGGGCAAGGCTTCGGTCAGCGAGGGCTCGATCTACCGCTGCGTCGGCCGCCTGAGCTGCCAGGCGCAGCTCAAGCAGGCGATCGTCCACTTCGTCTCGCGTCGCGCCATGGACATCGATGGCCTCGGCGACAAGATCGTCGAGCAACTGGTCGACGTGGGGCTGGTCCGCTCGCCCGCCGATCTCTACCTGCTGACCTTCGAGCAGGTGGTGGCGCTGGAAGGCTTCGCCGAGCTGTCCAGCCGCAACCTGCTGGCGGCGATCGACGCCAGCAAGCGGCCGAGCCTGGCGCGCTTCATCTTCGCCCTCGGCATTCCGGATGTCGGCGAGGAGACCGCCAAGCTGCTGGCCCGCGCCTTGGGCTCGCTGGCGCGCATCGGGGTGGCGCTGCCGGAGGTGCTGACCTGGCTGCCGGACGTCGGTCTGGAAGTGGCCCACGAGATCCATAGCTTCTTCGAGGACGCACACAACCGCACGGTGATCGCCCAGCTGCTCGATCGCGGCCTCCAGTTGCAGGAGGAGGGCGAGCTGCACCCGGAGTTCGCCGCCTGCGCCACGCTGGCCGAGCTGCTCAACAAGCTGAATATCCCGGGGATCGCCGCCACCGGGGCGAAGAATCTCGCCGACGCGGCCGGCAGCCTCGATGGCGTGATTGACCTCAGCCAGGACTGGCTGAGCCTGAGCGTGACCAAGGGGCTGAGCGAGAAGGCCCGGCAGGCGCTGCGCGAGTTCTTCGCCGCGCCGGCCAACGCCGCGCGGGCGCGCGCCATCGAGGCGCAGCTGCGCGAGTTCGGCATGCACTGGCAGAGCGCGAAAAAGGCGGTCGCCGGCCTGCCGCTGGCCGGGCAGACCTGGGTGCTCACCGGCACCCTCGAGGCCATGAGCCGCGACGAAGGCAAGGCGAAACTGGAAGCACTGGGCGCGAAGGTTGCCGGCTCGGTGTCGGCCAAGACCCATTGCGTGGTCGCCGGCCCTGGCGCGGGTTCCAAGCTGGCCAAGGCCGGCGAGCTGGGCGTGCCGGTGCTGGACGAGCAGGCCTTCCTCGCGCGGCTGGCCGAGCTCGGAGGGTAGGGTGCGCTGTGCGCACCTGCGGCGTTGTGGTGCGCGCGGCGTACCCTACGGCTGGGCGTAGGGTGTTTTGTCATCACCGGCCCAGCGTGCTTTGTCGTGCGTGTGCTGCCAGCGCGCCGCGACTGGCGTATACTTTTGCGCTTTTCTCTAGTTCCGCCCGCGAGTGACGCCAGCCATGGAAATCAATCCGATCGTTAACAGCATCAAGGACCTGACCAGCCGCACCCAGACTATTCGGGGGTATCTTTGACTACGATCAGAAACATGACCGTCTGACCGAAGTCAATCGCGAGCTGGAAGACTCGAACGTCTGGAACAATCCGGAATACGCGCAGAATCTGGGGCGTGAACGCGCCCAGCTGGCGCAGATCGTCGACACCCTCGACGAGCTGGCCAGCGGCCTGGCCGATGCCGGAGACCTGCTGGACATGGCCGTCGAGGAGAACGACGAAGGCGCGGTGAACGACGTCGTCAGCGAACTCGATCACCTGCGCGAGATCCTCGAGAAGCTCGAGTTCCGCCGCATGTTCAGCGGCGAGATGGACGCCAACAACGCCTACCTCGACATCCAAGCCGGCTCCGGCGGCACCGAGGCCCAGGACTGGGCCAACATGCTGCTGCGCATGTACCTGCGCTGGGCGAGCAAGCACGGCTTCGACACCGAGATCGTCGAACTGTCCGAGGGCGAAGTCGCCGGGATCAAGAGCGCCACCGTCCACGTCAAGGGCGAGTACGCCTTCGGCTGGCTGCGCACCGAGATCGGCGTCCACCGCCTGGTGCGCAAGAGCCCGTTCGACTCCGGCAACCGTCGCCACACCTCGTTCACCGCGGTGTTCGCCTCGCCGGAAATCGACGACAACATCGAGATCGACATCAACCCGGCCGATCTGCGCACTGACACCTACCGCTCCTCCGGTGCCGGTGGCCAGCACGTGAACACCACCGACTCGGCGGTGCGGATCACCCACATCCCGACCAACACCGTGGTCAGCTGCCAGAACGAGCGCTCCCAGCACGCCAACCGCGACACCGCCATGAAGATGCTGCGGGCCAAGTTGTACGAGCTGGAAGTGCAGAAGCGCAACGCCGCCGCCCAGGCGCTGGAAGACACCAAGTCGGACATCGGCTGGGGGCACCAGATCCGCTCCTACGTGCTCGACCAGTCGCGGATCAAGGATCTGCGCACCGGCATCGAGGAGAGCAACTGCGATGCGGTGCTGGACGGCGATCTCGACGAATTCATCGAAGCGAGCCTGAAGCAAGGGCTGTAATGCACGGCGCCCCCCATCGATCCCGGGGGCGTTCGATCTACCGCGCAAATCCCGGATGTGGCGCAAGCCGCACCAAATTTGGAAAAACGACGACCATGAGCGAACAACCGCTGAACGAGCACGCCATCCACGAGGAAGAGAACAAGCTGATTGCCCAGCGCAAGGAAAAGCTTGCCGCCCTGCGCGACAGCCAGGCGATTCCCTTCCCCAACGACTTCCGCCGCGACAGCCTGGCGAGCGACCTGCAGAAGCAGTACGCCGAGGCCGGCCGGGAAGAGCTGGAGGCGCAGCAGATCAAGGTCAGCGTGGCCGGACGCATCATGCTCAACCGCGGCGCGTTCATGGTCATCCAGGACATGAGCGGGCGCATCCAGGTCTACGTCAACCGCAAGACCCTGCCGGCCGAGACCCTCGCGGCGATCAAGCACTGGGACCTGGGCGACATCATCGGCGTCAGTGGCGTGATGGCCCGCTCCGGCAAGGGCGACCTGTTCGTCGACATGCAGGACGTGCGCCTGCTGACCAAGTCGCTGCGCCCGCTGCCGGACAAGTTCCACGGCCTGACCGATACCGAGCAGCGCTACCGCCAGCGCTACGTCGACCTGATCGTCAACGAGGAAGTGCGCGATACCTTCCGCGTGCGCTCCCAGGTGATCGCCCACATCCGCCGCTTCCTCAATGACCGCGGTTTCCTCGAAGTGGAAACCCCGATGCTGCAGACCATCCCCGGCGGCGCCGCGGCCAAGCCGTTCGAGACCCACCACAACGCGCTGGACATGGCCATGTTCCTGCGCATCGCGCCGGAGCTGTACCTCAAGCGGCTGGTGGTCGGCGGCTTCGAGAAGGTCTTCGAGATCAACCGCAACTTCCGCAACGAAGGCGTGTCGACCCGGCACAACCCTGAGTTCACCATGCTCGAGTTCTACCACGCCTACGCTGACTACGAAGACAACATGGACCTGACCGAGGAGCTGTTCCGCGAGCTGGCGCTGGCGGTGCTTGGCAGCACCGACGTGCCCTACGGCGACAAGCTGTTCCACTTCGGCGAGCCGTTCGCCCGTCTGTCGGTGTTCGACTCGATCCTCAAGTACAACCCGGAAATCTCCGCGGCCGACCTGCAGGACCTCGACACCGCCCGCGCCATCGCCAAGAAGGCCGGCGCCAAGGTGCTCGGCTTCGAAGGGCTGGGCAAGCTGCAGGTGATGATTTTCGAGGAACTGGTCGAGCACAAGCTGGAGCAGCCGACCTTCATCACCAAGTACCCGTTCGAGGTGTCGCCGCTGGCGCGGCGCAACGACGAGGATCCGAGCGTCACCGACCGCTTCGAGCTGTTCATCGGCGGCCGCGAGATCGCCAACGCCTATTCCGAGCTGAACGACGCCGAGGACCAGGCCGAGCGCTTCCATGCCCAGGTGCGCGACAAGGATGCCGGCGACGACGAAGCAATGCACTTCGATGCCGATTTCGTCCGTGCCCTCGAGTACGGCATGCCGCCGACCGCCGGCGAGGGCATCGGCATCGACCGTCTGGTCATGCTGCTGGCCAATGCGCCGTCGATTCGCGACGTGATCCTGTTCCCGCACATGCGCGCCGAGCAATAAGATGCCGCAGTGAAATCGCGTTGAGTAAGGTGCCCCGTGTCGCGGTCGAATCCGGCAGGGGCGCCGAGTCGGTGCGTCATCTCCTGCGTCTGCCGAGCCCGTTCGGCAGCGGGAAACATTCGATGGAAAGGAGTGCTCCATGAACGCCGTGCGTGTGCTTTTCGCTCTGTCCTTCCTGCTGCTGGGCGGCTGCCTGGCCACCCTCAAGGAGCCGATTCCCCTTGGGGAAACGGCGCCGCGACACTTGCTCGGCGCCTGGGCCGGCACCGACGAGTGGGGCGAGGAGCGTTTCCTCGAAATCACCCGCAAAGCCGACGGCGGCTACCATGCGCTGGCCTGGCGCGAGCGCCTGGACAATCGTGACCGGGCACGCGGCTATGACTTCAGCGTGGCCCGCCACGGAGAGCGCTGGTACCTGTCGGTGGCGGCGCCCGAGCGCCTGGGCGGCAATTTCGCCTTCGGCGGCTTCGAGCTGACCGACGACGACGAGCTGGTGCTCTACAGTCTGGATATCCAGCAGGTGCAGGCGGCCCTGGAGGCGGACGAGCTCGACGGGCAGACGGTCGAGACCGAGGAGGGCGACGGCGTGCTGATCGCCAGCCCGCTGCCCAAGGTCTACCGCTTCCTCGACGACCAGGCCAACAGCGATGTATTCAGCGAGGTCGCCCGTTTCGCGCGGGTCACCGAGTAACGGGGCGGGGCGATGAGTCGCAGCAAGGCGAATAGCGAATACCGGCAGACCATCCGCGCGCTGTCCGACCGTCTGGTCGAGGCGCAGACGCCGATCCGCGTGCTCGATGCGATCAAGTGGGACGACAGTATCCGCGCGGACTTCCTCAAGGCGCGCGGCAGCAAGCTGCCGGCGGTGGACCGGGCCTACTACCAGAGTCGGCCGCTGTCCTTCGATGCCGACCAGAAGAAGCAGCAGTTCCAGCAGATCGAGCGCGACATCACCCGCCAGCTCGGCCAGTTCAGCCCGGTCGGGCAGATCATGCGACGCATGTGCAAGGAATACCGCATGGTCATCCGCATGCTCGAGGCGCGCGGCACGCCGGACTTCGGCCTGATCTCCCAGGAGCTGTACGGCTCGGCCTCCGACGCCTTCCATGCCGGCGACCCGACCCTGGCCGATCTCGGCGTGATGTTCTCCACCTATCTGGACAACATCGCCGACCGCAGCGACCTCAAGGACGAGCCGAAGACCCTCAACGCCAGCGAGGCGGTGGCGCTGCTGCAGAGCCGTCTCAACGGCGTGTTCGGCGACGACGAGGCGGTGGTGCGGGTATTCGAGTCCGACGGCATCCTCGCCGATGCGGCGGCGGGCGCCGACTACATCAAGATCCGCGCCGACGCGATGTTCAACCAGCGCGACATCCGCGCGCTGGAGGTGCACGAGGGGCTGGTGCATGTCGGCACCACCCTCAACGGACTCAATCAGCCGATCTGCACCTTCCTGGCCAAGGGCCCGCCGTCGTCGACCATCACCCAGGAAGGTCTGGCCATTCTCATGGAGGTGATCGCCTTCACCTCCTATCCGACCCGCCTGCGCAAGCTGACCAACCGCACCCGTGCCATCCACATGGCCGAGGAGGGCGCGGACTTCCTGCAGATCTTCCAGTTCTATCGCGACCAGGGCTACACGGCGGAGGAGGGCTACTCCAACACCATCCGCGTGTTCCGCGGCTCGACCCCGGACGGCCTGCCGTTCACCAAGGACCTGTCCTACCTCAAGGGCTTCATCCTGATCTACAACTACATCCAGCTCGCCGTGCGCAAGGGCAAGCTGGAGCAGATCCCGCTGCTGTTCTGCGGCAAGGCGACCTTGGAAGACATGCGCACCCTGCGCCAACTGGTGGACGAAGGCCTGGTGGTGCCGCCCAAGTACCTGCCGCCGCAGTTCAGCGACCTCAACGCGCTGTCGGCGTGGATGTGCTTCTCCAACTTCCTCAACCACCTGAGCCTGGAGCGGGTCGAGTCCGACTACGCGAATATTCTCTGACGGGCCGTTCGGCCCGTACCGCCCACTCCATTTGCCTGACCTACCGGATGCCTGCATGAGCGAACGCAATCCCCTCCCACTGATCCTTACCGCCATTGGCAGCGTCGCCGCGACCGTTGCGGTGCTCAGCTACTACGGCTATGTGCATATCGCCAAGCCCGAGGACGCGCTGCTGCTGTCCGACTACACCATGCTCAAGACTGTTCCCGGTGAGGACTACAAGCTTTCCCTCAAGCCCGCTGACCAAGTCGCGCAGTGCATCGACGGCGTGCTGGTGCTGTTCGACATCAACCAGAAGGGCCTGACCGGCGTGCTGGTGGACAACCAGAAGCGCGCAGTGCGCTGCATGGGCCAGGAGACGCCGCAGGCCGGCGAAAAGGCTGCGCAATAGCCCGCGGCGCTGGTCTACTCTTGCCCGGAGCGGCGCTGAGGCGAGGGCAAGGCGGTGATCGGCTGCAAACGGATCTACCTGCCGGCGACGGCGGAAGACGGCTATCGCGTGCTGGTGGACCGGCTCTGGCCGCGCGGCTGCAGCAAGGCCAGTCTGCGGCTGGATGGCTGGCTGCGCGAGCTGGCGCCGTCCGCCGCCCTGCGCCAGTCCTTCGCCCACGATCCCGGGCGGTTCGCCGAATTCCGCAGCGCCTACCGCGCCGAACTGGCCGCCCGGCGGCAACTCTGGCAGCCACTGCTGGAGCAGGCGCAACGGAGTAACCTGACCCTGCTGTACGCTGCCCGTGACGAGCAGCACAACAATGCTCGGGTGCTGGCCGAGTTTCTCGACGAGCAGCTGGCGGCTGTTGCCCGGGCGGCGGGACCGTCCCGATGAAGTCCTGGGGCGCGTGCTGGCTCTCGCTGCTGTGCGGTGGGCTGTTGCAGACGGCTGTGGCGGCGTCCGCGCCGATCAGCGTGCTCGGGCCGTTGGAGGTGCGCGAGATCGCCGGCGGCCTCGAGCATCCCTGGGCGCTGGCCTTCCTGCCGGACGGGCAGGGCATGCTGGTGAGCGAACGCCCCGGCCGCCTGCGCCGGGTGACGGCCGATGGCCGGGTGTCGGCAGCGCTGGCCGGGGTGCCGGCGGTATATGCCGAGGGGCAGGGCGGCCTGCTGGATGTCGTCCTGTCGCCGCGCTTCGCCGAGGATCGCCTGGTCTATCTGAGCTATGCGGAAGCGGGCCTGGACGGTCGGGCCGGCACCGCAGTCGGTCGTGGTCGCCTGTCCGCCGACCTGGGCGCGCTGGCGGATTTCCAGGTGATCTTCCGCCAGCAACCCAAGCTCTCCACCGGTATTCATTTCGGCTCGCGGCTGGCGTTCGACCGGTCCGGCCACCTGTTCGTCACCCTCGGCGAGAACAACCAGCGGCCCACCGCCCAGCAGCTCGACAAGCTGCAGGGCAAGGTGGTGCGCCTGCAAGCGGATGGCCGGATCCCCGCGGACAATCCCTTCGTTGGCAGGCCCGGGGCGCGGGCGGAAATCTGGTCCTATGGCCATCGCAACCCGCAGGGGGCGGCGCTCAATCCCTGGACCGGGCAGTTATGGATCCACGAGCATGGTCCGCGCGGCGGCGACGAAATCAACATTCCCCGGGGCGGGCGTAACTACGGCTGGCCGCTGGCGACCCATGGCATCAACTACAGCCTCCTGCCGATTCCCGAAGCGCAGGGCAAGAAGGTGCCCGGCACCGAGCCGCCGCTGTACGTTTGGGAGAAATCGCCGGCGCTCAGCGGCATGGCGTTCTATGACGGCGAGCGCTTCCCGGCCTGGCGCCACAGCCTGTTCGTCGGCGCGCTGGTCGGCCAGGCGCTGATCCGCCTGACACTGGACGGCGAACGGGTGGTGGGGGAGGAGCGGTTGCTGGAGGAGTTGGATGCGCGCATCCGCGACGTGCGCGTGGGGGCGGATGGCTGGTTGTATGTGCTCACCGACGAGCGTGCGGGGCGGTTGCTGCGGGTGGGGCTGGCTCGGCCGCAGGTGCCGGCCCGCTGAAGGACGGGCCCCCTGCGCAAGCGTCAGAAGCGCTCGTGTGCGCTCAGGTAGCGCCACTGGCCGGGTTGCAGCTTGGCCATCGCCAGTCCGCCGATACGAATGCGCCGAATGCCCAGTACCTGCAGGCCGACGGTACGGCATACGTGGGCGATCTGCCCCGGCTGCGGCGCCTTGAGGGCGAAGCGCAGGCGGGTTTCGCTCTGCCAGCTGACTTTGCACGGCGTAAGCGGGCGGCCCCGGTAGCTCAGGCCGAACTGCAGCTGCTTGAGCTGCTCCGCAGTCAGCGTGCCGGCGACGTCGACGATGTATTCCTGCTCGATCTTGCTGAAGTCGTCGGTCAGCTTGCGGATCACGCCCCAGGTCTGGGTCAGTACCAGCAGGCCGGAAGACTCCGTATCCAGGGGCAGTGGCACGCTGAGGCGCTGCAGGTGGCGCTTGAGCAGATGCACGCCGGAAGCGTCGTCGGCTGCGCGGCTGGCGGCGCTCAGCAATTCGCTGGCGTGCTCGCTGTCGAATCCGGCCGGTTTGTGCAGGATCAGGGTGATCGGTGGCTGGGGTTCGGCCTTGGCACCGGGAAGCAGGGCAATGGCCTGCCCCTGCACCTTGAACTGCGGCTCTTCGACCACTATGCCATCCACCGTGACCCCGCCGTTCTCGATATACAGCTCGGCCTCGCGGCGCGAGCAGGGCAGCAGTTCGGCGAGACGTTTGGATAGACGGACGGGGTCGCTCATGGATTCACTTCTTGCCTATGGTGATCTGGCGCGAGCTGCCGTAGACCTGGCCGCTGACGCCGCGGGGGATCTGCTGGACTTCGCCGCCGGCCTTGAGGAAGGCAGCCATCTGCTCTTCGAGCGCGAGGCGGGCTTCGGCGGAGGGGACGGGGGCAACCTTCTGCTTGGACGAGCCGGGTTTGCTTTGCATGATGATTCTCCTGCCTGAAGATAAAAAGGCTCGTCATTGTACACGAGATGATGGTTGTTTTTTGCTCAACTCGGCGGTATCTGGAAAGTATTTGCGAAAATCAGCCGGCAATTGTCGCGGAAATCGCAACATTAACCGGTTCTGCTTTCCATCTCCGGGCCGGCAGGCGCTAGTGGTCCAGGTGGTCCGCGACGAAAATGGACGAGCCCGCGATTTGCCGCCGCCGAAATGCAAAAGCCCCGCACGGGGCGGGGCTCTCGTCCAGACTGAAAGTCAGATCAGATGATCTGGACTTCGTCAGCCTGCAGGCCTTTCTGGCCTTGGACAACCAGGAAGGAAACGGCTTGGCCTTCCTTCAGGGTCTTGAAACCGTCAGCCTTGATGGCGCGGAAGTGAACGAATACGTCCGGACCGCTCTGGGGGGTGATGAAGCCGAAGCCTTTTTCATCATTGAACCACTTGACGGTACCAGTTTGGCGATTAGACATGGAAGTCTCCTTGAACAGCAGTGTTGACTGCGGCGCCGGAACTGCCCGGGGCCGGAACTGAGTGCAAGGAGCCAGGAAAACCAAAATATGATTGGATCAAGATCTAAACCATGACGCTGCAACACAGTGCGTGCCACCCTACGCGGTAATTTCAGCGGGTGCAAATGCTTTCTGACGATTGTCCCATGGTCTTTTGTGCAATGGCATTTCGCCAGCTTTCCGCAGGTGCCGGTAGCGCCCAATTATCCCTTTTCAAATCAATATCTTGTCGATGAGAGCTGGCTTGGATGAACAGCCGCCGGGTCCGTCGGGCTGGCGGGCGGAGGCTCGGACGATTGTCTGGTGGGGCGGGCCGATCAGCCGGGCAATCTCGGCTAGAATGCTGCCCTTGGCAAACAAGGTACACGACATGGCACAGATCGGGCGGTTCAACACTCTGCAGGTGGTCAAGCACACCGACTTCGGGATCTACCTGGACGGCGGGCCGGACGGCGAAATCCTTCTGCCCAAGCGCTATGTGCCCAAAGGCGAGCCGTGCGAGGTCGGCGACTGGCTCAACGTGTTCATCTACCTGGACAGCGAAGACCGGATCATCGCCACCACGCAGAAGCCCAAGGTTCAGGTCGGCGGCTTCGCCAGCCTCAAGGTGGTGGCGATCAACCACGTCGGCCTGTTCCTCGACTGGGGCCTGCCCAAGGACTTGTTCCTGCCGCACTCCGAGGAAAAGCGCCCGCTGCAAGTTGGCGACTACTGCGTGGTGCACGCCTATCTCGATCCGCGCACCCGGCGCCTCACGGCCACCGCACGGCTGGATCGTTACCTCGACAACACGCAGCCCAGCTACAAGCCGGGGCAGGCCGTCGAGTTGTTGGTGGTCGAGCGTACCGATCTGGGCTTCAAGGCCATCGTCAACGGCAAGCATTGGGGCCTGATTCACAAGAACGAGCTGTTCAAGTTCCTTCGCGTCGGCATGCAGGAAGCCGGCTATATCCGCGAGGTGCGTCCAGACGGGAAGATCAGCCTGAGCTTGCAGCCGATCGGGCAGGGGGCCGCCGACAGCCTCGGCGAGCAGATCCTCGCCACGCTACGCGAGGCGGGCGGTCGCCTGGCGCTGAGCGACAAGAGCCCGCCGGAGGATATCGCCCGGCTGTTCGGTGTGAGTAAGGGCAACTTCAAGAAGGCCATCGGCAGCCTGTACAAGCAGGGCCTGATCGTCATCCTCGACGACTGCATCGAACTGCGCTGAGTGGGCGGCGTCGGCCGCTCAGCGGTGCTCGCCCCACAGCGCCTTCAGGCGTGCGTCGCGCCCGCAGGTGGTGCGGTAGTAGAAGTAACGCAGCGGATTTTTTTGATAATAATCCTGATGGTAGGCCTCGGCCGGATGGAACTCCCCGGCGGGCAGAATCTCGGTGACTATCGGCTGGGCAAACCGTCCGGATGCCTGCAGGGCGGACTTCGAGTCTTCGGCTAGGCGCTGCTGCTCCGGCGTGCGGTAAAAGATCGCGCTGCGGTACTGCGAGCCGATGTCGCAGAACTGGCCGATGGCGGTCAACGGGTCGATGTTCGGCCAGTAGGCTGCCAGCAGCTTGGCATAGCTGGTCTGCGCCGGGTCGAAGTGCACCAGCAGCGCTTCGAGATGACCGCTCCCGCCCGACGACACCTGCTCGTAGGTCGGGTTGGCCAGGGTGCCGCCGGTATAGCCGGAGGTGGTGGACAGCACGCCCGGAACCTTGTCGAAGTCCGACTCCAGACACCAGAAGCAGCCGCCGGCGAAGATTGCCGTGGCGTTGCGGTCGTCGGTCGCTACGCCGTTTTCCTCCGCACGGGCATGTCGTATGCCACTCAGGGCGCTTGCGGCCAGTAGCAGCATCAGCACGTAGTGGCGCAAGCCATCCGAGCGCGGCCGCGCCGGATACGCAATGGCGTGGCTCATCTTCAGCTCCTCAGCTCGGGTAAGGTCTCGGCGCGCGGCACGAAGCGCAGCGCCAGTCCGTTGTTGCACCAGCGCTCGCCGCGTGGCGGCGGGCCGTCGTCGAACAGATGGCCCTGATGTCCGCCGCAGCGTGCGCAGTGGTATTCGGTACGCGGCCAGATCAGGCTGAAATCGCGCTTGCGGCTGGTGTGCCCCTCGATGGGCTGGGTGAAGCTGGGCCAGCCAGTGCCGCTGTCGTACTTGTGCTGGCTGTCGAACAGCGGCAGGTGGCAGGCGGCGCAGACGAAGGTGCCATCGCGGTACTCGTCGTTGAGCGGGCTGCTGCCCGCCGGTTCGGTGTCGCCGTCGAACAGCACCTGGTAGGCGGCAGGCGACAGCAGCGCGTGCCATTCGGCGGGCGATTTGTCGAGCGAGGTCACCCTCGTCGGTTGTGCGGACAGCGGTAGGCGTGCCCCCGCAGCAAAGAGTGGCAAGCCGGGCAGCAGGGCGAAGGCCTGGAGCAAGAGTCGTCGGCGCATGATCGGCGCCCTCGGTCGTGTCTGTGCAAATTTTAGACAGATACGGGCGTGCGAGATTCCCGGGGGGCGGCAAGTGGGCACCGGATTTTGCCGGCGGGCGATGTGCGGTCGGACAAGCGGGGCGCTGCATTCTTCGGCAGGGTGCCATGAGCAGTGCCGGCTGCTTTGGCGTCACGCGCTACAGTCGCGGGGGCCGCTGCCGTTGCAGGTTAGGGGGCTTGCCGGTTACTTGGGAGCGATGTCTGGTGCAGCCGGAGCGAGATGCGGAGGTCGCGAGGCTGGCGCATGGGCGGGTTTTGGTGAGTTGGGGGCGCGAGAGGGCCCGTATTGCGACAGGGTTGCCGTGGCATTCGCCGGGCGCGGTGCTGCGCCGCGCCCGACGTCAGGCTTGGCTTCAGGCGGGCTCGGAGGTTTCGCGGTTGCGGATCATGTCGGTGAGCGCCTGCAGTGGCCGCTCGAGCATGGCTTGCACTTCCGCGCTGGCCCCGACCTGCTCCAGTGCCCGGTTCATGCACAGCAGCCACTGGTCGCGCTCCTTCGGCCCGATGGCATAGGGGCGATGCGGGCCGGTCATGCAGATCGAGCCGTACTTCTGTGCGTACAGGTGCGGTCCGCCAAGCCAGCCGGACAGGTACTCGAACAGTTTCTGGCGGATCTCCGTCAGGTCGGCACCGTGCATGCGGCGAATGTCCGCGGCTTCCGGCAGCTGCTCCATGCAGTCGTAAAAGGCATCGCACAGGCGGCGAACGCCGTCTTCGCCGCCAAGCAGTTGATAGGGGGTATTCATGCCGCACTCCGCAAGCTTCGCAAAGTATCGATGCTGCCATTGCGCGGCGGCGAGGCGTTGATCTGGATCAGTAAGCGGGCTGCGGCTAGTCGGGGCTGTAGACGCTCGGTCAATACCTACGGGCTGCCGATGCGACGGCGTTGCTGCGAGGATTTGACGAGGGGGCGCCCCGCGGTGAGCGCTGCCTTCAGCGCTTGCCCATCGAACGCCGGGTGTTGCGCGGGGCCATGCCCGGGCGCTGATCGTGGTTGCACTTGTTGTTGTGCTGATACCAGGGTTGCTCGTCGCCGCTCTTGGGGCTGTAGGTCGCAGGCGTGAAGGGAAAGCGGAACTCCGGAATGCCGGTCGCTTTTAGGGGCTGCTCGGTCGCTGCGGCCGGGGTGGTGGCGGGGCCGGCGGTCGCGGTCTCGGGGGCGTGGGTTTTCGACGTCATGGGTAATCCGGAAAGCGGGGCATGAGCCGGCGCAGGAGGGGCCGACATGGGCAAGGGGGCATTATACCCAACCTGCCGAGAATGCCAGCAGCCTGCCGAAGCGCGGGGGACAATCATGCGTTATTCTGGGTGCCGCTCCGGCAGCTTGGAGCGGAAGGCGCGTCGCGTCATGCCGACGCGGGGCCATAAAAAAACCCGGCGCGAAGGCCGGGTTTTTTAACAACCAGATCAGCGATTAGCCGATGATCTGGATGTTAGAAGCTTGCTTGCCCTTCGGACCGGTGGTCACTTCGAAGGACACTTTCTGGTTTTCGGCCAGAGTTTTGAAGCCCTGAGCGCGAATTTCGGAGAAGTGGGCGAACAGGTCGTCACCACCGTCGTCCGGCTTGATGAAACCGAAGCCTTTGGTGTCGTTGAACCACTTAACTGTGCCAGTTGCCATTTCGTGTAATTCCTAGGTGTTGATTTGGTGCTGAACCGGAGTTCATGGGTGTGGAATCAAGATATCGAGAATGACGAACTGACGTACTGAATCAGTGCGTTCACAGCTTACGTATTCCGCCTTGACCAACGTCTTCACTTTGCCCGTTCCTGTACGGCATGGCAAACACTTTTTTTTCATGCCGCGAAAAATCCCTTCAAGCCCAGACGAGACGCGGGTTAGGCGCCATTTTTCGTGCTCTTCGGGCGGCGATATAGGGGGCGTCGATCACCTTGTCGGCACGGATCGCGGCCTGCAGACCCTACCAGTATGAGGCCTGATAAAGGTCGCCTCGTCGTAGTTGTAGAACACCCCGCGGCCGAGACGGTAACCCCCAAGTTCTTCAGCGGCATGTCGTCGGGGGAAGATGTTGGCGGCGGCCAGTTGCTCGATCGCCAGGCCGCAGTCGTACTGCGCCTCGCGGGGCTGCGCCGCGCTGGCGCAGGCTGCTCCTGGCAATTTCGGTAGCGGGCCCTCGACGAGGCAGGGCGCCGTCTTTAGGCCGACGCGCGGTCTTTCGAGCTTGGCCAGAGGCGAAGAGATGGGGCGTTTGCCACGGCAGCGCGGCCGGCGCGAACCGGCCGCGCTGGAGCGCTTACTGCTGCAGTTCCTGTTCGCCGAACAGGCCGTCGAACAGCATGGTCGACAGGTAGCGCTCGCCGGAGTCGGGCAGGATTACCACGATGGTCTTGCCCTGCATCTGAGGCTCCTTGGCGATGCGCACCGCGGCGGCCATGGCGGCGCCGCAGGAGATGCCGCAGAGGATGCCTTCCTCGCGCATCAGGCGCAGGGCCATGTCCTTGGCCTCGTCGTCGCTCACCGTCTCGACGCGGTCGACGATCGACAGGTCGAGGTTCTTCGGCACGAAGCCGGCGCCGATGCCCTGGATCTTGTGCGGGCTGGGCTTGACCTCGGCGCCGGCCAGGGTCTGGCTGATCACCGGCGAGCCGGCCGGCTCCACGGCCACCGAGAGGATCGGCTTGCCCATGGTGTGCTTGATGTAGCGCGAGATGCCGGTGATGGTGCCGCCGGTGCCGACGCCGGCCACCAGCACGTCGATGGCGCCGTCGGTGTCGTTCCAGATCTCCGGTCCGGTGGTCTGTTCATGGATCGCCGGGTTGGCCGGGTTGTCGAACTGCTGCAGCAGCAGGTACTGGCCCGGGTGGGCGGCGGCCAGTTCGCTGGCCTTGTCGATGGCGCCCTTCATGCCCTTGGCCGGCTCGGTCAGCACCAGCTCGGCGCCGAGGCCCTTGAGCACCTTGCGCCGCTCCAGGCTCATCGAGGCGGGCATGGTCAGGATCAGCTTGTAGCCCTTGGCCGCGGCGACGAAGGCCAGGCCGATGCCGGTGTTGCCGGAGGTCGGCTCGACGATGGTCATGCCCGGCTTGAGCCGGCCGCTTTGCTCGGCATCCCAGATCATGCTGGCGCCGATCCGGCACTTGACCGAATAGGCCGGGTTGCGGCCCTCGTTTTTGGCCAGGATGGTCACGCCCTGCGGGCCGAGGCGGTTGATGCGGATCAGCGGCGTATTGCCGATGGCTTGGGCGTTGTCTGCGTAGATGCGGCTCATGGTCGGGCTGTCTCCTCCGATGAAAAGCGGAACCGCATCAGCCTATGCCGTCGCAACCGGAGCGTCCAGCATCGGCGTTTCCCGCCGGCTTGCCCGCGCGCTATAGTCGGAAATTCGCCCTGTTCCGCCCTGCGCGCGAGGATTGATCCCGATGAAGTTCGAAGGCACCGCCTCCTACGTCGCCACCGACGACCTCAAGCTGGCGGTCAACTCCGCCATCGCCCTGCAACGGCCGCTGCTGGTCAAGGGCGAGCCGGGCACCGGCAAGACCCTGCTCGCCGAGCAGCTGGCCGAGGCGCTGGGCACCCGGCTGATCACCTGGCACATCAAGTCGACCACCAAGGCGCACCAGGGCCTCTACGAGTACGACGCGGTGAGCCGCCTGCGAGATTCGCAGCTGGGCGTGGACAAGGTCCACGACGTGGGCAACTACATCCGCAAGGGCAAGCTGTGGGAGGCCTTCGACAGTGACCAGCGGGTGGTGCTGCTGATCGACGAGATCGACAAGGCCGACATCGAGTTCCCCAACGACCTGCTGCAGGAACTCGACCGCATGGAGTTCTTCGTCTACGAGACCGGCGAGACCATCAAGGCGCGCCAGCGGCCGATCATCCTGATTACTTCGAACAACGAGAAGGAGCTGCCGGACGCCTTCCTGCGCCGCTGCTTCTTCCACTACATCGCCTTCCCCGACCGCGCCACCCTGCAGCGGATCGTCGACGTGCACTTCCCGAATATCCGCCAAGAGCTGGTGCAGGAGGCGCTGGAAATCTTCTTCGACCTGCGCAAGGTGCCGGGGCTGAAGAAGAAGCCATCGACCTCGGAGCTGGTGGACTGGCTCAAGCTGCTGATGGCCGACCAGATCGGCGAGGCGTTGCTGCGCGAGCGCGACCCGACCAAGGCCATTCCGCCGCTGGCCGGCGCGCTGGTGAAGAACGAGCAGGACGTGCAGTTGCTCGAGCGCCTGGCGTTCATGAGCCGGCGCGCCGGGCGATAGGGTGGAAAACTCGCGCAGCGATTTTCCACCGGGCCGTGGTGTCCATGGTGGGAAAGGCCTGCGGCCGTTTCCCAGCCTACGTGTGATCCCGAGGGCATAGAGAGATGCTGCTCAACCTGTTCAACGCACTGCGTGCGGCCAAGGTGCCGGTGTCGCTGCGCGAGTTGCTCGACCTGCTCGAGGCCCTCGAGGGCACCTCTAAAAACACACATCCGGGCTGAGCCAAGGTGCAAAAGTGCAGCTCCTCGGCTCAGCCCGGATGTGTGTTTTT
>Ga0209212_1004465_pt1 | contig 17305 bp, 17 predicted proteins | sample RifGroC2_FD_183996 | JGI IMG/M metagenome (GOLD analysis project Ga0209212, IMG submission 183996) | Groundwater microbial communities from Rifle, Colorado, USA - Groundwater C2 (SPAdes) (version 2) | ecosystem: Environmental > Aquatic > Deep subsurface > Groundwater | place: Rifle, Colorado...
TATTAGTTTATTTGATTGTCAAGTAAATCTTGGTAAATCATTATAAAAAATGTTGTAGCCAAAGAATTAATATTGAATAAGAATCTTTCATATTCGTTTTGCTAAATAAAACAATTACAGAGTTAATAACAATTGCTATGCCAATTAAAGCATGGTAATTGTATAAGTATTGTAACCGTCTTTCTTAATATAGTTAGCAACGATTATGTTTTAACTATAAGTAATGCGATGCATAAAAAGATTAGCAAAAAGTGTTTTTTAGCGAAAATTTTGCGGAAAACAGGCGCGTTGAACAAAAAGACCTGAAAATATTTCGCTTTATTGTGAGAATTTTTACAGAAATACCAAGGGAAAAGTATGCTTGAAGTATGAGATATCTAAGCCTGTAAATAGCATCTACACAAGATTAATTCTAATATAACTAATAAAATAGCATCGCAATGCCTCACCTCCTTTCCGTTTTATGACGGTATCCCTATCATTTTAAGTACCTGTGCTACATTTCCCAGACAACACGTACCTTGCGGATTCATTACCTCACATTGGCATTTTCCCTCTTTTACCTTTTTTGTTATTTCTTTTTGAATCGTTGAACGACCGTTTATAAGGAAATCTGCTACTATCATTTTTTTTGTATAACCAAAGCAATAACATACCGGTATTGGTTCCTCCGTCTCTTTCAATCCAACTCTCACCTTTAAATCTGCCTTATAGAAGGTATTTGAGTTTCTCGAAAAATATACTACGTCGCAGTGCGGGGTTTGACAGAAATAATATTGAGTATCTCGTATTAAAGAAACACGGTCTTCTTTCAACAAGTGTTCAAGGGTTTTCTTTTTAACGGGCTTACCTATTTTCCCACATGCGTTACATTGGGTTGTGAAATCTCTATGACTATTTTCTGGATTACAACACTCCATTTAATTATATCCTCCTATTCTAAACAACAACTCATTGTGCTAATATCCCTTCTAAAAGCCTGGGCAGCGATCTTTATGGCCTCACAGTCTGATTGGGGAACCTGTCCATTAATAGAATTCCGTAAAAGTTCAAATACCGTGGTTATCTGTCCTTTACGCCTCCACCGCAGTGAATCCAGACTTTTCCAGCGCTTTTTTGATCTGTTCTTCCTGTATCCTTGCCGGCTCATAGCGCACGTAAGCGTGCTTTTGCGGTACCTTTGTTCGGACTTCCTGAATGCCAGGGAGGGATATTAAAATTGTGTTGATCTTTTCGGCACATCCCTCGCAGACCAACTTTGGGATCAGGAATTCCACCTCTGCGAGCGGTGCAATCTCTGGCTCCTCCTCACGTTCCAGATTAATGACACGGATGCGGAGTGTGTTCAGAAGGATAGCAAAGATGCTCAACACCATGACACTGATTGCGAGTATCGGCGAGACCATTCCCATCGCTGCAAGGATCATCCCAAAGATATTGAAGATTACAGCCACAATAACGTTTCCGGTTAAGGTGCGGTAGCTAGCTTTGCCTAATATCAAGGCGCTGAACACATCCTGTATCCTGTCGCTTACCAGGATTACCCCGGCAGATTCAATTGCAACATCAGTGCCTGCACCAATTGCGATACCCACATTTGCCTGTGCAAGTGCAGGGGCATCGTTAATGCCATCACCGACCATAGCAATCTTGCGTCCCTCAGCCTGGAGGGTTTTGATTGCAGAGACTTTATCGGCCGGTGACAGTTCCGCCCTGATCTTATCGATACCGAGCGATTTGCCGATCGCCTCAGCCGCACGTCGGGAATCACCCGTCAGCATTACGGTCTTTACCTTGCGATGCTTGAGTTTTTCAATCAGCCGTGCAGCGCCACGGCGTGGTGTATCCTGGAGTGCAAACACACCAATAGTTTTTCCACCATGCGCTACAACAACTACCGTTTTGCCTTCGGAGCTTAGAGAATCAATATTCGAGCGTACCTCATTTGGCAGGGGAACTCCGTGTTCCTCAATAAATGACGGCTTTCCTGCCAGTACCTCATTACCGTCGATGATTGCAGATACTCCTTTGCCTGGCCATGCCCTGAAGTTTTCGGTCGGCTTTCTTGAAATACCCTCACGTTGTACAAAGAAGCTGATGGCCTGTCCAAGGGGATGTTCAGAATGGCCTTCTACTGAACCTGCATAGGCAAGGAGATATGTCCTTCCTGCATCAAAGGTTACAACATCTGTTACAGTTGGTCTCCCATAGGTGAGTGTGCCTGTTTTGTCGAACACAATAGTATCAGTAGTTGCGAGTTCATGGAAGACCTCGCTTGCCTTGACCAATAGACCGATAGAGATTCCCTTACCGCCTGCTATGGCCGCAAGCATGGGTGTTGTAATCCCCAAGGCACAGGGATAGCCCATGATGATGGTTGTGAGTAAGGCGAGCGTTGCCTCTTTATAATCACCGGTTAAGAGTGCCCAGCCTATGAATGCAAGCCCGGCAACGATGAAGACTACCGGGCCGTAGTAGTTCATAAGCCGGTCTGCGAGCAGTTCAAGTGGTGGCTTACGGTCGGCGATCTGTGTCATGAGGCGTACAATCTGGCTCAGGAAACTGTCCTGGCCAATCTTTGTAACACGGATTTTCAGTAAACCGTCGAGGTTCAGTGTACCACCGATAGTTCCGGATCCTACTTCTTTGACGGACGGAAGCGATTCACCAGTAAAGCTTGATTCATCCACGCTTGCAATACCCTCGATTACTTCACCATCGAGCGGGATGCGTTCGCCTGGCCGGACGATAAGGATTTCATTTACTGCAACCTCACTGGTGAGCGCTTCGACTGTCTGGTCTCCGCGCAGTACTCTGGCGCGCGATGGCTGGAGTGAGAGGAGTTTGCGAACTGCCTCAGATGCCTTTTTTCTGGTCCCGAGCTTGAAGTAGCCAAAGAAGAGGTGGAGCGCCATCAACCATGCGGCAACTGGCAGAAAATTCGGCCAACGATGGTCAAAAAGAGAGAGTGTACCGATAACAAATGAACCCCACGCACCGGTTGAAAGTAAGACGTTTGCATTGATTACCCGCTGTCGGACGGCCAATAACGTCTTGCGTAGAATAGGATACCCTACCCAGAGCAGGATGAACGATGATATCACAAGGCTGAACCATGTTCTGTGTTGTGCTGTAAGCCTGAACAGGTTTAGGGGATCAACAAAGAGATCGACCATCGCGAGCGCCATACCAATGATGCCACGATGCATGATGAGCTTAAATAGCGCTTCATCCGTGGCGTACTGCTGAACTTCGGTCGCAGAGACGTTGTAACCGAGCTTTTCGACAGCGACTGAAAGCTCTGCGCGGCTGATTTGCGCTGTGTCTGCCTCGACCACAACAATTCCATGTACGAGGTTGACCAGCACGCTTTTAACACCTGGATAGCGCTTGAGCGCCTTCTCGAGAGTCATTGTGCAGAACGAACACATCATTCCGGAGACTTTCATCTGAATGGTTTGAACAGTCTCGTTTACCATGTTTATACCCTCCCTTTAATTGTAATTTGCTCATGTTTATTTCTCTTTTTAGCAGCCATTAATAACACAAATTTATAGATGACTGCTACCCCTTTTCACGTTCCTTCGTAGGCCCATAGTTATAGCAGTTTTTATCTTTAGTTCATCTGCCCTTGTTGCGGCCGCAAAACCTGCTGCGCCGCCGCCAATGATAATTAATTCAAACCGCTTGTTTGACATTATTTTTCTCCTTTCTTCAAACCCGTTTTTAGCTGGTTCCTGTAGAATTAGCGCTTTAGAAGAGATAAGGGAAAAGCAATAAGGCGAACGCTATAACGGCGATCACCCACAGAATAATCTTTTTTATCCGGTTCTTTTTTATCTCACAACATGCATCAGCGGTCTTTTTCTTACGATAGGCAAAATAAAAGGCCGTTCCAATAAGTGCAAAAGTTATAAGGATAAATAGAGGCCGATACCTTTCCAGAGAGGAAAAGACCCCTATACTTCCAATCCCTAAACCAGCCAAAATTAACGGTCCGATACAGCAAACTGAGGCTAAAATGGCAGAAACGATTGTGCCTGCAAATGTAACGGCAGATTTTCCTTTCATACAAAAATACCTCCATTAAAACGATATATTTATTCCTGAATTTTATGTTGACTCAGGCTCTCAATGATAGGGCAACTCGATAATTTCCCTTTGCTCAGGCATTTTTTAATTAATTCGTGTAAAACCACTTTTATTTTTTGCAGATCATGAATACGTGTTTCTATATCCTTTACCTTCTCTTCTGCAAATTTACGGATGTCACTACAATTAAGGTTTCCATCTGCCAGCGCAAGGAGTTCTGAAATTTCTCGCAGTGTAAAACCCAGGGTTTGAGCCCGTTTTATAAAACGTATTCGCTCAACGTATTCAGGTGGAAATTCTCTGTATCCTGATGCTCGTCTGGGTGGTTCAGCAATCAATCCTTGACGTTCATAATAACGGATGGTTTCAACATGAGTCCCGGTTTCTTTGGCTAATTGTCCTATCGTTAGATTCTTCATTATTTTTCACCTCAATCAAATTATACACCCTGTACCATGGTACGGAGTCAAGTTTATTTTTAATTATTTATTTTTATTATAAAATTATTTTTACATTTACATAACGGTTACTATAATACTTAATCTAATGTCTGAAATAAACTTGTCTGTCAACTTATGTGGTATTCAGTTAACAAATCCTACCATCCTGGCATCCGGGATATTAGGCACGACAAAGGCATTGTTGAAACGGATTGCACAAAATGGCGCGGGTGCTGTAACGATTAAGTCTATTAGTGTAGAACCTCGGGAGGGACACAAAAATCCTACGGTTATTACCTTTGAGGCTGGCATGCTAAACGCCGTTGGTTATTCGAATCCGGGCGTTGATGCTGCCGCCAGGGAATTCACCAACCTTCAGGATGTCGGTGCGCCGGTAATTGCCAGCGTAATCGGCACACAGAAGGAGGATTTTGTGAGAGTGGTTGAGGGTCTTTCCGCCCAGAAATTCTCAGCAATAGAGATACCCCTTTCGTGTCCACATACGCCAGGATTTGGGCTTCTCGCAGGACAGGGCACACCACAAGCTACCTTCGAAATAACTTCTGAGGTAAGAAAGGCAACCAAATTACCGATATTCGTTAAACTATCTCCCAACATTCCGGAGATTTGTACGATTGCAAAGGCTGCGGAGGATGCAGGCGCTGATGCCATAACCGCTGTCAACTCGATGGGGCCGGGCATGATCATCAATATAGAAGCCCAAAAGCCTATTTTGAGTTTCAAGGTGGGTGGGGTTACCGGTGATGCCCTGAGACCCATTGCGGTAAGATGCGTGTATGATTTATATAAGGCCGTAAAGATTCCTATTATTGGCGTGGGGGGTATTTCTACCGGACGGCATGCTGTTGAAATGATGATGGCAGGGGCATCCGCCGTTGGGATAGGGACGGGTGTTTATTCTCGCGGCATTGATGTTTTTAGAAAAGTGTGCGAAGAGATTCGTCTATGGATGCAGGAAAACGGTTTTGACAGTCTAAAGAGCATTGTGGGTGCCGCACATGATTGAACAGCCAGTAATGGTGAAAATCTGCGATATTCTGGAAGAATCACCGGGTGTTAAGACCTTCTTTTTCAAGCTTGATTTAAATTTTGAGCCGGGGCAATTTGTCATGGTATGGATACCACTCCTTGATGAAAAGCCTTTTACTGTATCTTATATTCAAGATGACCTCTTAGGCATATCTGTTTTAAAAAAGGGTGGATTTACCAATGCACTGCATAGCAAGAAAATAGGGGACATACTGGGAATACGCGGTCCTTATGGTAGGGGATTTAGCTTGAAACCAGATTCCAATTCATGTGTTGTGGGCGGCGGGATCGGGATGGCGTCTCTGGCAACTCTTATTGATAGATTAGATCTCGCTGTCGAGAAACATTTGGGAAATGTGACTATAATACAAGGGGCAAGAACTGCTCAAGAAATACTTTATCAGAAACGTTTTAAAGATATGAAATTGTGTACCGAAGATGGAACTGTTGGATTCAAAGGGACAACCGTTGATTTGCTCAGAGACTTACTTAAAAAACAACGCTTCCGGAAGGTCTATGCCTGCGGTCCGGAAAGGATGTTGTACAAGGTAGTTGAATTATGTAAAGGGCACGGTGTCGAATGTGAGGTTTCTTTGGAGAGGTATATCAAATGTGGTTTTGGCGTGTGCGGACAATGCGATTGTAGTGGCCAGCGGGTCTGTATTGATGGTCCTGTCTTTAATACGGAAGAATTAAGCCGTATGGAGGACTTTGGCAAGATAACCATAACGAAAACAGGAGAAAGGGTTATTCACAAATGAATCACAAACAGTCAAAACGACGGGACACACTGCGAAAATTGATGCGTCACATATGTCGTACCATGCTGCGTGCTGTGGCAAAGACAGCGCCGGACGGTACTGAACCCCTTCCTGATTTAAGGGTGGCAAAACGGATTCTCCTTGTGCTCGTGAATTACCGCATGGGTAATACGGTATTAGCAACGCCCGCTGTGTCTGCTTTGATTGATGCGTTGCCTATGGTAGAATTTTCTTTTGTTGGTGGACCTTATGCACCTGGTATTCTTAAAGGATACAACCTGAAGCACGTTTATACCGTCAGTCGTCAGGACTCATGGTCACCCTTACGGATGGGGCGGCTTATTCGCACACTGCGTCGGGAACGTTACGATGTTGCCATTCACCTTAGTATGGCAACTGCTTCGCTGGGTGCATTCATTATGTATGCTTCTGGCGCCAAACATCGGATTGGATGCCGCGGTTCAGTTGGCAATATTTTCTTTACGTCCGCCATGGAACACCCACACTCATCCCACAAGGTAGATCAGGTCAATGAGTACGTGAGATGGCTTGGTATCCATACGTCGGGCGAGCGAAAGCTGGTGCTCAGTAATGAGGAACGGTGTTGGGCCGAAAGTTTTTTCAGGGAAAGAATCCATAGTTCCAGTGGTCAACCAATTGGCATTTTTGTTGGCAGCCGTCAACGCAAGGGCAAGTTCTGGGATATTTCAAACTTTGGTGCCGTAGCCAATGGTCTCCGTTCGCACGGTTTTCCCGTTGTAGTTTTCATTGGGCATGAAGAAGCATCACGGGAGGAACTCATTCGTGCTTCGCTGGGTGAGGCCTTATATATAAAAGAGCCGGACGTTCGCAGGGTTGCGGCGCTCGTTTCCGGCTGTCGGGCTGTTTTTACTCCGGATTCCGGCCCAATGCACCTCTCGATTGCTGCGGGGACGAAAACAGTAGCCCTTTTTGTCAAACCGAACTTCGATCGTTATGGTCCACGCCAACCGCAAGGGGAGGTAGTCTTTGACCCCCAGGGAACATCAGCCGACCGTGCGCTGCAAACAATCTTAAAGCTCTGTACTCAGCCATGTGCTGCGTCTTCAACCACGTAAGTGTTTCATAACACGCAATTTTTAACAAAGGAATGTCTGAATTTTATTGACTTCATAAAATAAATATAGTATTTTCTACTCATAAATATTTGTTATAGGTAGTGCCTTACAAGTCTTTATAATTTCCTTGCATTATCATGCCCCCATCGTCTAGTGGCCCAGGATGTCAGGTTCTCAGCCTGAAGACAGGGGTTCAAATCCCCTTGGGGGTACATATAATAGCGGCAATGGATGCAATGGAAACAATTCACCCAATAAAAAGAATATCTTCTCGTATTTCTTCCAAAACAATCCATTTGAAATCCAGACATTGTGATACATCGTGATTGAAAAAAACCAGCAGTTTACGTAGAGATACTACGGATTTCTATTGAGTAATGGTATTCGTAGGTTTGACGGAGCAAAGGAAGTCCCATAACTTAAAATATAGTTTTTTTAATATAAGGGGGGGATATGTATAAACGAACTGCTAAAACAAAATGCTTTATGGCTTTTCTGCTGTTTTTCCCATTTTTAATCCTGTCTTCTCTACAACAAGAAGCATTCAGCAAAACGCATGATGAGTCCTTAGGAAAAATCCAATGGCATGCAATCAGAAATGCAAATAGTAACGAAAAATATGCCACGGCGGGCGATATTGTATTGATGGGGGCATTTGCCACTTCTGATGAGCCTGTATCGTTACCCATATCCCTTGAATTCGAGTTCTCAACGTATAAAGAATTTTATATGGGAATTGTTATAATTAATGACAGCGGGGATGATAAAGATATAACCGTCAGATTTGAACTTACTGGCCCAAGAGGTGGAAAGGAAGAAGAAGATATTACCGTTCCTGCAAATTTTACCTATATTGCTTATATCAAGGATATATTTGGCAGGCCGGATATTTATACCTTTAAAGGAAGCATTAAGGACGTTGGAAGCTCTAAAATAAAAATGTTGTTTACCGAGTAATGTGTAGTATGAACATCAACAGGAAAAGATTATTAGTCCTGCTCTTGATGAATCTCTTGGTCGTTGTACACATCATCCTGTGGTATAAATTTGGCTGTCAAAAAGTCGGGACGTTCAGTCTAAACGGGGTTGTAAGCCTTTTCGGAATGGGTTTATTAAACTCCGCCGCAGTGTTTTTCTTTTTTGTGGTTCTCATGACGGCCATTTTTGGAAGGCTCTTCTGTGGGTGGGGATGCCACTTTGCTTTCTTTCAGGAATGTGCCTTCAAAATTTTTGGTAAACTTGGAATAAACCCCAAAATCATCCACTCGAATGCAAGTATCATCCAATACGTTTTTCTTCTGAAGACATTAACGACTATCTATGAATTCTGGCTTATATACGGCCCTCCGCAATTCCAAATAGGGTTTGGTGACACGCAGGTAATGACCGTAGACCTGCCCAGAAGTCCCGTTATCATAGTGTTATTTGTCTTGTTTGATGCATTTCTGTTTATTTATCTTATGGGTTCGAGGGCATTTTGCCGGTATGTATGTCCATGGGCACCCATGCTTGCAGTCTTTGACAATTTCAGCTTCCGGCGTATCCGTAAGGTTAATGAGTGTAAGGGTTGTATGAGTTGCACCAAGAGTTGTACTATGGGGATTCGGGTGCATCATGAGATTGCCCAATACAGTGCCGTAGTAAATACAAACTGTATCCGATGTCTTGCCTGTACCAATGCCTGCCCGAATGGAACATTAAGTTACAAATGGGGTTTGAATGCAATAACGATTGCCGGAAGGATCAGATGGCTGATTCCGCAGCAATGGAATTATAACCGGTATTACGAGCTTATGCTCATCTTCTGCGGGTTAATCGTTGCGTATTTCACACAAAGGTGGCTGGGGAGTTTTCAGACATTTCTCGGCGCTGCATGGGGGTTGTGTTTCGGCATGTTAATTATAAAATTCCTTGAGAACAAGCGTGTTCCATTGTTGGAAACTATTCAACTGAAACGAAGGTTTTTGCTCGTGAGTTTAATAACATTATCCACCTTAACGTGGTGTTGGATGACAAGCGCTTCGTATGATATTCGCTTATTGCTGAGGGGGAATAGATATATGGATATCCTGGAATACGACAGTGCCATCTCAATATACAATCAAGCGATCAATGAATTTCCGTTAAATAATGAAGTCCGTGCCGCACTTGCGCTGGCGTATAAAATGAAGGGCGATTATAATCGTGCAGTTACTGAGTATAAGACTCTCATTAGCGGCAATCCAAACAATGCAGCATTACACAACAATTTAGGCGCCGTTTACTATAGAAATGGAAATTATGACCTGGCTATTGAAGAATATAAAAAGTCTATTCACTTGGATGAGGATTTAATTGCTGCATACGGTAATATAGGACTCGTTTTTTTAAAGCTGGGGAATGTTGAGGAGGCCATTCCCTTTTTAAGAAAAGTCTTTCCAAATGAAGAAGAGATGTTAAAATATATCTTAATGTTATATAATTTTAATCAGGAAAATAATGGATAGAAAGGGAGGATAATTATGGGTAATGTTTATAGTTGTCAGACATGCGGACTGGTAACAACTAACAAAGGTCACCTGTGTAACCCGGTAGTAGCAGAGAAGGTTGTTGCTTGCAAATTTTGTGGGACGGTCTCAGGTGATCCCCGACATGTGTGCGCCCCCAAGGTTGTTAGTTTGAAGTACGTTTGTGATTCGTGTGGTCGGCTTGCCCCAAAACGCGAACTGCTCTGCCGTCCTGCGCCTCTTGCTAAACCAAAGAAAGCAGTAAAAAAGTCCGTTTCAAAAAAGGTAGTGAAATCTAAAAAGAGAAAATAATAACACGCCCGATAGCAATAGCTTTACAGTCTGGCTACAAGCCAAACAAACTACTCTTCAACCATAAACCGTCTACAAAAGGCTGGCCAATGCTGTTTTGTTAGATGTTGTTGCATTATTATTTCAAAGGGTGGGTAAATTGACGGATGATGTATAGTGGTCGGGGCGAGAGGATTTGAACCTCCGACCTCCTGCTCCCAAGGCAGGCGCGCTAGCCAAACTGCGCTACGCCCCGTTATTTAGAAAATTAAGATGCTTATTATACGCTACATCTCTTTAAATACAAGTAAAAATAATATTATGTTTAAGTAGCGGAACCATTTGAAGTTAGTATGTATTTTGAAAAATAATTTAACTATTTGGAACAATATTGTATATAATTCTGTTTTTTAAGCTAAAATTGTAATTTTATATTTTAACCTTTTTAGGAGTCCATTGTGGTGAGTGTCCAGCAGAAAGAAAAACCAAGGCGTAAAATTCTCAAAAAATATAACGAAAAGAATCTTTCCTTGAAAAATGTTTATGCCGATAAAGCAGAAAGGAGTTGCCTTATGTGTGGGAAAAGGTTTATAAGCCGGGGTCCACACAACAGAAGGTGCCCAAAATGTAATCAAAAGATAGATCAAGCCGCGGAAAATACCTTTTACATGCCAACCGTCTATACAAACGATGGCGGCACCTCCGGAGAATTTATACCTATTGTTGAATAGATAGCGGTAAATCTATAATATTAAATAATCAAAAGGGTTGCGTAGTAATAACTACGCAACCCTTTTCCATTTATCCCCTTTTAATACCTTCCTTTTAAATTACTCGAAATATTTATTTTTTAAAATATGCTTGACAATTTATTAAATTTATTTATGATATTGAGACTGAGTCTCATTGATGACAAGTAAATCCATGGTAAAAGAATCCGAAATCAGAGACCCGGAAGCAAGTTCATGGTATAATCTAGATGAAAAGTTGAATGTGAGATGTGATTCTGAACTGATATTGATATTTAATTTACTCTAAAGGGGGCCAAGCATGCGTTATTTTATTTTTTTTGTAATATCTTTTGCTATGTCATTTCTTGTCTCTGATGTCTTTGCACAATCTCCGGAAGCAGAGACCTTAAAAAGCAAGGTGGAAATGCTTGAGAATGAATTGAAAGAGATAAAGGATTTACTCAAGCAACAGGTTGAAAAGGATGTTCAAAAAGAAAAGGAGATCGCATCTTTGAGGGAAGAGGTACAGAAGAAAGAGGTAAAAATTTCTTCAGAAGAAACTTCAGCGCAGATTCAGACTGTTAAAGAAGCAGTGGTGAAAGAGGATGTGGGAGAAGTGCCTTACTTAGCCAAAAAGGGGAGTGAGTTGGCGGAAAAGAAGCTTGCCCCGTCTTTTGGTGGCATCTATACAAAACCGTTTCTGAGGAGATTTGGGCGAAATACCTATGTGGGTGGTTATATGGACTTCGAATATAGGGCTACGGAAAACGAGGCCGATCCCCAGGGTTTTACTCAAAAGAGATTTATACCTTTTATATATTCGGACATCTCAGACCGTGTAAAACTTGCCGCAGAAATAGAATTTGAGTATGGCGGTGTGGGAGGTGGCAGGTCTGGAGAGGTGATCTTGGAATTTGGTACTATAGATTTTTTGTTGACCGATTGGATCAACTGGAGGGGTGGATTTCTTCTTACACCGCTGGGAAAGCTCAATTTAGTGCACGATTCTCCATTGCAAGACTTTACTGACCGCCCACTGGTAGACCAGCTCATCATTCCTACCACGCTGACTGATTTGGGAATGGGATTCTTTGGTACCATGTATCCTTCAGAATTGAGCAAGCTGGATTATGAGATTTATGTTACGAACGGTGTTTTTCGTGGTTTAGATGCTAATGGTGAATCGCGTATCGGGGAGGTGAACGGGTTAAGAAGTGCGAAAGGTGGGTACTTTAACGACAGTTATAATGAAAGCCCAGGCGTTGTAGGACGAGTAGCCTTCAGCCCATTTATAGGTTTAGAGGTTGCTGGTTCTGCTTATACAAGCCGATATGACGAAAATAATGATAATCAACTGACCATTCCAGCATTGGATTTTACCTATCAAAGGGGTCCATTTGAATTTTTGGGCGAAGGCGCTTATGCCTTTATAGATACGAACGAATTGGCTGAAGATGCTGGTATTACCGATGATATGTGGGGATATTATCTGGAGGCACGATACCACTTCATGCCCTCTATATTAAAAACCTGGAGTCCTAAAATATTCACAGAGAACTCGACTTTTACGGGTGTTCTTAGGTGGGACCAAGTACAAACAGCTGGTTTGGAAGATGGAGAAGGAGTCCATTGGTTAAGAAATCGAATTACACCCGGATTGAATTATCGGTATACCGAAGATACGGTCTTTAAATTAGATTATCAAATTAATATGGAAGAGAAAGACATGCCTGGCATAGCCAATAACGCCTTCTTGTTTTCTGTCGCAACATATTTTTAAGGAGTGTTAAAATTGAAGAAAAAAATACTTGTGCTTGGCGGTGGGCCTTGCGGTTTATCAGCAGCCTGGGAATTATCCAAGTATGGATACGATGTTACCGTAATCGAAAAAGAATCTAAGGTAGGGGGGTTATGTATTACCAATGAATATAAAGGCTATCGGTTTGACCTTGGGGGTCACCGTTTTATATCTAAAAACAAAGAACTTGTTGAGAATGTTTGCAGGATAATGGGTGACGAACTCCTGACCTCTGACAGAAAGAGCGTCATTCTCTTGAAGGGCAAGACCTTTGATTACCCGCTATCTGCCAGGGATATCTTTCTAAAGATGGATCTTTGGACAAACGTTAAGGCCTTTACATCGTACTTGATAGCCGTTTTTACCAAAATTGTCTTCCGAAAAAAAGATATTTCTTTTGAGGATTGGATTGTCAATCGCTTTGGACGGACGTTATATAATTTATTTTTCGGTCCGTATACGGAGAAATTATGGGGCATATCACCTAAGCTTATCTCTTCAGATTGGGCTTCTCAGAGAATTTCGTTGCTGAATCTGAAAGACGTGCTTTTCCGGCTTTTGAAATTGAAGAAAGGCATGCCGCGCACCTATGCCAAAGGTTATTTTTATCCGAAAAAGGGTATAGGGCAGATGTTCGATATTATGAGTGAAGAAATCTCCAGAATGGGCGGAAAAATCGTCCTGAATGCAGAGGTTTCGGGGATAAATGTAAACAATAATGTCGTTGAGAGTGTCTGTTACGTCCAGCGTGGTGTTACCAGGACGATTGATTGCGACACAATTATTTCTACAATTCCATTGTCCGATCTCGTAAAGGCATTTCCAGAACGCTTAACCGAGAACGTTATAAATCACGCATCTGTCCTAAAATTCCGTGCGGTGAGATTCTTAAATATCCTGGTTGATCAGCCCAATATTAGTGATAACACGTGGATGTACGTGTCAGAAGGGAAATACATCATGACGCGTATCCAGGAGCCAAAACGCCGGAGCCCTTTTAGCGCTCCCGAAGGGAAGACGTCTGTTATGCTTGAGATACCATGCAATGAGAACGACGAAACCTGGAATTGCCCGGAGGAAACCCTGCTGAAACGTTGCCTTGCTGATTTAAAGGACTTGGGGATTGATATCCAGGATAAGGTTACGGGTTATTTTACAACGAGTGTGACCCACGGCTATCCCGTTTACAGCCTTGATTATTCAATGCACCGGCAAAAACTCTTTGATTTTCTGGCTTGTTACGAGAACCTGATTACCTGCGGCAGACAGGGGACGTTCAGGTACATCTTTATGGATACGGCTATGGAGATGGGAATTGCTGCCGCACAGACCCTTATGCTGGATAATTTGTGTAAAAAAGAAGATGTACAATCAATGCGTTCAGAAAAAGAGTTACTGGAAACAACCTCTGTAACTGCATAAGCCAAAAATATATCGTATAGAATTTCATTACATTTAAGCGGATTTTTGGGTGACGAGAGGCATAAAAATCCCCCTTAAAAAAGGGGGCGAAGGGGGTTGTAAAATTGCCCGGAAAAACACAACCCCCTCAATCCCCCTTTACTAAGGGGGATTAACTCGATTACTATGCAAGCAACAGTTAATTACAACGAATTAACAAAGACCCGTTGTCAGACGAAAACAGTTTCCTTGCGGGGTTATCTCGTTCCGATAGCTGCTGTTTTTGTCTGCTTGGTTACCAGGGTATTATTTTTCGGAAAATACATTGATGAATGGGACAGCGTCAACTTTGCCTTTGGACTCTCGAAAGGTTACGATATTTTGCACGATCAGCCTCACTTTCCCGGCTATCCGGTGTACATGTTTGTGAGCTGGATTTGGTACAGAATTGCCGGGTCTGATATACAGGCATTGATCTTTTCCGGTGTTTTGTTTAGCAGCTTTGCGGTATTTCCGCTGTATGAACTGGCAAGGCGTGTTTTTTCTAAAGAAGCGGCTATCCTTGCTTCTATGTTATACATTGTTAATCCCCAGGTTTGGTTGCAGGCAGAAAAGCCGCTCTCGGATGCCTTCGGGCTGTTCTTTGTCATTACAGCCGTATTGTTTTTTTACCTGGCGGTTGAACACATTCATGGGATTCAGAGGAATTGTTTCCAGTCAAATGGGAAAGCAAAGGATGAGGATAAAATTTCCTTGTGGTGTCTGGCATGGGGTGGTCTGCTCTTAGGGCTGGGATTGGGTATACGAGTTACCTACCTGGCATTGATACCTACCATGGCGTATGCTGCATATCAGGTAAACAAGAGGGTGAGCGGTAAGAAGATCACCCTGTGGGGAGGAGCAGGGCTGGCTATTGGTGTCTTTTTGTGGTTGGGGTATTTGATTGTTCAATTTACTCCGTATAAGGTTTACAGAAAATTGTTGAGCCATGCAGATTACCACTTTTACAGGGAAGGGAATTCTATTATCACAACTGATGATTATAGTGAACGTTTTCTCGATATCTTTCACAACCTGAGTGCGCATAGTTTAGGTACGTGGTGGACAGATACTCCCTTTTTAAGGATTGTTCCAACGATAATAATAGCGCTTGCCTTCGTGTTCTTTTTTATCCATGGAAAATGGAATTTCCAAAATAGGTTTTTGTTGGTTTTTTTTATTCCCTATTCTTTGTGGATTGCCTTCGTACAGGACGCAATCCGGCAGATTATGGTGCTTGCGCCTTTCTTGCTGATTATTATCAGTGCGGGGTTAATGTATGGGTTTACTCACTATTTGAAAGAGAAGAAACAATGGTACCCGGTATTCCTTGTCGTAGTATCTGTCTTTGTTATTACGCTGGCCATTGATTCACTAAGAATTGTTTCTATTAACAGGAATGAAGAGCCGCCGTCCGTCTCAACAATAAACTATATAACGAAAAATTATGAGAGAGACGACACGAAATTTTACTGTTTGAACGACTGGCGTTTATTCCAGTATTATGCCCCGGAGTGGTGTGATAAGAAAAGTAGCCATGTTTATTTTGTGTCAACTATGAGTAAGGTAATAAAAGATCTTGAACGCTCGAAAAATAAACCAAAAAATATCCTTATTTCGTCCAAGCTTTTTGAAAGGCATAAGCACAAAGATAGACTCAGGAAACTGGCTGTATTTGAAAGGAATAGATATGCCGTTGCCGATTACAACTGGCTGTCTTTGTATAGTTTTGAATGGAGGTGAACTTTTAACTGGAGAGACGCAAAAAGCCAGAAAATACCAGTAAAATCCGAAACACGATATTCTAATCTCTAGATAAATTAAAAATTGTAAAATTAAATCTTTTGATACAGAGGAGGATAAGATGTTAAAAAATGCATTTTTATCGCTATGTTTTATTATGATAGTTAGTTGTTTATTCGTGCATAATCGTGTAGATGCTCAGACATCTACTGGCAGTATATCTGGTATTGTGACAGATGAGTCTGGAAGCCCGATTAGCGGCGTGACGGTGTCCGTAAAAAGCAAAAAGCTGAAATTTAAGGACAACGGTACAACCGGAAGTAGCGGTCAATTTGAATTTTCAGACTTGAGCGCTGGTAAGTACGTCTTAACGGTAAAAAAGGATGGTTATTCAAGTGCAAAGAAGGGCATTAAACTTAAGGCAGGACAAAATAAAGTCGTTAGTATCCAACTGAAGGGGACGGGTACAGGAAGCGGTAGTGGCAGCGGCAGTGGAAGCGGGAGCGGTAGTGGTAGTGGAAGCGGTGGTGGCAGTGGGAGTGGTTCAGGAAGTGGAAGTAAATAACATAACTAGCGCAGCTACGCCGCAACCAAAGCAGTGAAGGTAAGTGGCGTGTGACAGGCGGCGGGTGACGTTTTTCCCGTCACTCGCCATTTATCACGCGTCACCATTTTATAAAAGAGGTTTTTTAGTGTCAATGCTATGCGGTTATTCTAATATAAGCGGGAATTCAGATGTGTCCGGGGGGATGGAATGGGTTACCGCTTACATAAAAGTGTCAATAAACTGAATAAATTTTTTTAAATTTTAATTGAGAATGAGTCTTAGTAATTGAAAGGAGTTTTATGAAGCATTCATTTAACAAGCTGTTTATGTCGTTGGGAGTTGTCTCTTGTCTCTTTATTGGTGCTCAGGTGTTGGGGGCAAACGTTTCTCCCGTTCTGGCGGCATCGATTATAGGTGTTGTTACAGACGAAAACGGCGATGCCATAGAAAATGTCGTTGTAAAAATTAAAAATAAAGGGAAAAAAAAGACTGTTTCGACAGACTCGGATGGTTTGTATGAAGTTGCGAAACTGAGGAAGGGAAAACACAAACTCACGGTTGAGTCCGTTGGTTACGAGACGGTGTCGGAAATCGTGACCATCAGTAAAAATAGTGAAGAAGTAGAAAAGGATGTCACCTTAAATTTTTCTTCATATACGAAAACGAATGATACCGACACAATAGATGCAGCGGTATCAGCTTTCACTGAAATAGGCACCCTGAGGAGAGACGACCCGATTGATGGAGAATCGATAGCCTCTGCATATGAAGGTGAGTTGCAGGATTTGACAAAAGAGATGGATACAGAATATGGCCTGATCCTGGATAG
>Ga0209212_1004468_pt1 | contig 17293 bp, 12 predicted proteins | sample RifGroC2_FD_183996 | JGI IMG/M metagenome (GOLD analysis project Ga0209212, IMG submission 183996) | Groundwater microbial communities from Rifle, Colorado, USA - Groundwater C2 (SPAdes) (version 2) | ecosystem: Environmental > Aquatic > Deep subsurface > Groundwater | place: Rifle, Colorado...
CGAAGGGGAAACCGGGAAGGGGGTCCCCTTTCCCCCGGGATGGAGGTCGACTTCTGGCGCGTGGTCTCCGTGACGCCGCGGCGGGAGCTCCGGCTCCTGGCGGAGATGAAGCTTCCGGGGGACGGCGTTCTCTCCTTCCGGTTGCGGGAGGCGGATCCCGGAACCACCCGGCTGACCCAGACGGCCCAGTTCCTTCCCCGCGGCCTCGGCGGGATGGCGTACTGGGCGATCGTCGATCCCTTCCATCGCCTGGTGTTCCCCGGCCTGATTCTCGGGATCGCGCGGCGCACGGGGAAGCCGATCGTATCCGGTCCCGATCAAATAAATCGAATCTCCGATTGAATCCTGCGATACCATGGGGTCCGGCAGCCCATCGGAACGACTCGGTGAATCCGGTCCGGGAGGCAACATGAGCTCAACTCCATCCATCCCGTCTCCCATCGCGCCTGAAAAAGAGGGCTTGTTCCTCGATAACGGATCCCGCGTCGCCGTGATCGGCGGCGGGCCCGCGGGCTCCCTGTTTACCTATTTCCTCTTCGAGATGGCGGAACGGATCGGGATGGAACTGGCCGTGGACATCTACGAGCCCAGGGACTTCACGAAAACCGGCCCCATCGGGTGCAACATGTGCGGGGGGATCGTCTCCGAATCGCTCGTCCAGCTGCTGGCCACCGAGGGGATCAACCTCCCTTCCTCCGTCGTGCAGCGCGGAATCGACTCGTATGTCCTCCACATGGACGTCGGAACCGTGCGGATCGAGCCGACGCACCGGGAGAAGCGGATCGCCGCCGTGCACCGCGGCGCGGGCCCGCGCGGACTCATCGCATCCCGCTGGCACAGCTTCGACGCCCACCTCCTCAACCTGGCGAAAGAACGGGGCGCGCAGGTTCTTCCCGAGCGCGTGGAGGGGATCGACCGGGACGGCGGGAGACCGCGCATCACCACGAAAAAGGGAACGTCGCCCGGGTACGACCTTCTCGTCGGCGCGGTGGGCGTGAACACGGGCGCCCTCAAGCTCTTCGAGGAGATGGGCGCTGGATACCGCGCCCCCGGGACGACGAAGACGTACATCTGCGAGCTGTTCCTCGGGGAGAAGACGATCAAGACGTACCTGGGGAACGCGATGCACATGTTCCTCCTCAACCTCCCCCGCCTCGAATTCGCCGCGCTGATCCCGAAGGGGGATTACGTGACGATGGTGATGCTGGGCACCGGGATCGACAAATCCCTCGTCGAGGCGTTCTTCGCCACTCCGGAAGTGCTCAAATGCTTCCCCCCCGACTGGTCCCCGCCGGCCGATTTCTGCCGCTGCGCCCCCGCCATCAACATCTCCGCGGCGGCCAAGCCGTTCGCCGACCGGCTGGTGCTCATCGGCGACAGCGGCGTGAGCCGGCTCTACAAGGACGGGATCGGCGGGGCGTACCGGACCGCGAAGGCGGCCGCAAGGACGGCGGTGTTCGAGGGGGTGGCGGAAGCCGATTTCCGGAAGGGGTACCTCCCTGTCTGCCGTGCGCTCTCGACGGACAACGGGATCGGAAAGATCGTCTTCGGGATCACGGGGCTGATCCAGAAAACGACCGTGCTCCGGAAGGGATTGTTGCGGATGACCGCTGCGGAACAGGAATCGCGCCAATGGCAACCGCGGATGAGCGACGTCCTGTGGGACACGTTCACCGGGAGCGCGCCGTACGGCGATGTCTTCCGGCGATCGCTCCACCCGGTATTTCTCGGACGCCTTCTCTACGAAACGGCGATGGGAATGCTCCCCGCCCGCCGGGAGGGCGGGAAGAAGGAGGACAAGGTGCCATTCGGAAAGATGGGCGAACTGGGGAAGATCTACAATTCGGGGGAGATCATCGTCCGCCAGGGCGACGTCGGCGAGTGCATGTACTTCATCCAGTCCGGCAAGGTCGAGGTGATCCGGGAGAGCGACGGGAAGGAAGTGAAGCTCGCCGAGCTGGGGCACGGCGAGTTCTTCGGGGAGATGGCCCTCTTCGAGAAGGGGGTCCGCTCCGCCACGGTCCGCCCGCTGGGGGAGGTCCGGGTCCTCTCCGTCGACAAGCGGCTGTTCCTGCGGAAGATCCACGAGGACCCGGCGCTTGCCTTCCGCATCATGCAGAAGATGTCCCGCCGGATCCGGGACCTCGACAAGGAACTTGGGAACCTGCGCTCGGAGTGATCCACCCTCTCGGACAACGTCAGAGGCAGGAGGAGGTCGAGGTTGAAGATCAAGGTGTTGGGATCGGCCGGGTCCGAGGTCCCCGGGCACAACTGCCCCGCCTTCCTGATCGACGGGAAGATCCTCCTAGACGGGGGGACGATCGCCCTCTCCCTGAACATCCGCGAGGAGCAAAGTCTTGGGTGGATCCTCCTCACCCACGCCCACCTCGATCACATCAAGGGGATCCCGTTCCTTCTCGACAACCTGGTGACCCGGAGCACCGGGAACACCATCACCGTCGCCAGCGGGAAGGACGTCCTGGACGACCTGAAGAAGAACATCTTCAACGACAAGATCTGGCCCGACTTCTCCCGGATCCCGACCCCCGAGCGCCCGGTGCTGCGGTACAAGAACCTCGGCACGACACGGCCCTTCCTGATCGACGGGTACAAGATCACGATGGAGAAGGTCCACCACACCGTCCCGGCATACGGGTATATCGTCGAGAAACCGGGGAACAAGGCGATCGCCTACACGGGCGACACGGGCCCCACCGACCGCTTCTGGGAGAGGATGGCCGCCCACGACGTGAAGTACCTCATCACGGAGACCTCCTTCCCCAACCGGCTGGAGAAGCTCGCGCTGACGACCGGCCACCTCACTCCCTCCCTGCTGGAGAGGGAGATCGCGAAGATGTCCCTGCCGCCGGAGAAGATCTTCATCATGCACCTCAAGCCGCAGTTCCTGAACGAGATCGAGATGGAGATCCGGGCGCTCGAGCGCGAAAACCTCGAGTTCCTGAAGGACGGCGAAGTGATCCTGGCCTAGCGCAGCATCCGTCAGGCGCTGTCAGGAGATTCCGAAGAACCTCCGCAGCTTCTGCAGGATCGCGTCCTGGGGGGGCGGGTGCTCCGCTTCTTCCGCGCTCGCCCGACGGGCCGCCGCGATCTGTTCGAGGCGGCGCTCGAGGCGATCGCTCAGACCCGTGAGGATCGACGGGTGGGAGGAGATGACCGGGGACAGCGCCTCCTTCGACACCTCGATGAGGCGGACCTCTTCCGCGGCGACGACGGTGGCGTGGCGCTTTTCACCGGTGAGGAGCGACATTTCGCCGAAGAACTCCCCCTCGGAGAGCTTCCCGACCTTCTTCCCGTCGAAGCGCACCTCCAGTCCGCCCCGCAACACGATGAAGAGCGAGTCCCCCTCCTCCCCCTGGCGAACCACGGTCTCTCCCCTTCCGTAGACGCACAGCCGGACGTGCGGGACGAGGGAGTCGAGGTCCTCCTCCCCGAGGGGGGAGAGAATTTCGATCCTGCGAAGGTTCGCGCGGATCGCGGCGGAGTCCATTTGGAACGTCGGCGCCGGCTCCTTCCGGACGATCTCCCGGTGCGGGTAGGGGAAGGTCTGCCCTTCGCGCGTGACGGCGTACCAGACGCGCCGCAGAATCCGGTCGCGGGCCTCGAGAAGGGTCGCGTACTCCTCGAGGTAGAAGCGGAGGTTGTAGTGGATACCGCTGTCCATGAACCCGTCGACCTTCACCCATGGCGCCGGCTCCCGCAGGATCCCCGGCTCGTCCCGGAGGGCGTCGAGCAGGATCGCCTTCGCCCGTTCGGGGGAGAACGCGTAATCGAGGAGTACCTTGAGGTTGACGGGCTGGGGCGCGCCCGGATGGGTTCCGATGGAGTGCACCACGTTCTGCGTCATGTAATGGTTCGGGACGTGGACCAGGTGATCCTCGAGGGTCCGGACCGTGGAGTACCGGAAACCGACGTTGACGATCTCGCCCGTGATGTCCTTTTCCTTGATCCAGACCCACGTGCCGCGCCGGAACGCTTCGTCGGCCTGGATCTGGAAGCCGGAGATGATGTTGGCCAGGGAGGTCTGCATCGCGAACGCGAGGGCGGCGGTGAGCACCGTGGTCGTCGTGAGGATCGACGCCATGTTGATGTCGAAGATCACGCGCAGGGCCGTCGCGCCGAAGAACAGATACACGCCCAGCAGGAGAAGGTCCCGGAGGAAGGACGGGACCTTCCCCTTCATGCGGTGGTGGAGGTAGAGGTCCACGAGCAGGTAGGCGACCAGGTTCGCCCAGCAGAGGAGCATGATCAGCCCGTGGATTTCCAGGATGTACGGGGTGTACTCCACCGGGACCTTGAAGGGTCCTATGACGAACGCCAGGAAGATCCCGAAGAGGGCCGCCTTGATCGTCCACCAGACCCTGGACATGGGCAGGTCCTTCCCGGTCACGGCGCGGACGATGGCGACCAGGAGGAAGAACCCGAGCGGGACCAGCAGCAGGAGGGTCACGTTGGACAGGAGGAATTTGAACGTCATGGTCCGATCCGCTTCTCCAGGGGTGGTAGCACGGATTGTCCATCATTCGGATGGAGGAAAGCAAGGGCGGGTGGAGAAGCGGCCACGTGGAATCGAGATAGAAACCTAGGCGCCCGGGTGGAACAAGCTCTAGTTCATGAAAGACGGTGAAGTGATCCTGAATTAGGAAAGAGAGAAGGGTGAGGGCGGCAAAGCTACCCTCACCCGTACGTCCCCTATTTCAATACTTAATACAGACGCCCCCTATATAACGGCAGGGATCTGAGCCTGTCGTTTTGATATCGCAATTTTCGGTTGCATATGAAATAGTTTCACAACAATATGATCCAGCGGAAGGGCCGGAAGCAACCGAGAAAGAAGGTGTTTGACCATCAACACATGGAAGGCAAAGCTTAGTTTTTTCCATGGGTACGATACTGGCGGTTCCCTGCGTAATGGTCACTCCACCACCCCGTATTGCATAGGTAATTGATGTGCCTTCCGATGTCGTTAACGTTGCTCCGCTTTGCTCAACAGGGAGTACTGATGCAACAGGTCCAACAATGGAGGCGCTATATACCTCTTTCCCAACCTTGACCGCCCAGGGCAAGGGTTCAGCCCTATCAAAAAAGCTTCGATCGGCCGCAATATAAAAATTCGCATCAGAGGGCGGTATAATCGGAAAAGACGACGCAGTTGGTGCTGTTCTGCAGACTCCGAACGTGGTGAAATATTTCCCGAATCCTGTTGTGGGGTCTCCGTTACCGTCAGTGATCCACTGCGAGCAACCTATCTCTATATTATTATTCACGTTTGTAGTGAGGTAGAGTGGGATAGCGACATTTATCTGATTCGTCGCGGGTCCAGTATATTTATAAAAATATACTGAGCAAGGAATACTTCCTGATGGATTCCCCCCTTCGTAATTTGTGCACATCCCGTCGTTCGCTCCGAGGAACTCTACCGCGCTAGCCCCGAAATATGCACACTCGTGATTCGCTTCCTCAGTTGGACTACAGGAACCGTTTCCATCAGCAACAGCTCCAGCTTCTTGATTGGAGAAAAACAAAAGGACTGCAACTGCCAGCAATAGAATCATGAATGTTCTTTTCAACATCTTCCCCTCCTTCGTCAGGTTGTTTCAAAGAGTCCAAATTCAAGGCGTCTACTGGAACGAACGTCAATTGTGGACCGCCAGTTGTATCAACCTCCTTTCCTTCTTTCATCGTTTCATCGTTTGATATTGTTCCAACCACCTGCCAAAACATAAAGTGCCTTGAAACTTTACGGGCCGAAACTCATTGTGAGCTTTGTATAGATGACCCTGCCGGGTTGCACTGCGGGATTGTTTCTATCAAGCTCAAAATAATTGAACTTCTCATCAAACAGGTTGTTGACACCAACCGTAACGAGACCGTACCTTTTCGGCAAACGGTAATTCATCGCCGCATCGACTAACCAGAATGTATCGTCTCCGGACCGGGATGCTCCGCCACTGAATCCTTCAAATTCCCCGTCTTGTCGTGTATACGTTGCCTTCAGCAATGCGCCCAATCCGGACGGATGGAAAAAGTTGGCCCCCAAAGGAACGCGATGCGTTTTCATCTCTATCGGTCCATCCGGTAGATTCGCATCCCTCTCGACACGCTCGTAAAAATATTCCGCCTTGAGCGCAAACCATGAATGGGGCGACCAGTAGAGGTACGCACGGCCCAGTTGATCTTTCCAGTCCACTGTCGTGGAGGTGGGGTTTGATGGATCCGCGGAGAAGTCCAAAAATGGAACATCGAGATTCCTCCAAGAAAACTCTGCTCCTCCAAACAGGTTATTTGAAAATTTCTGGTCGAGAGCGACCCCGTAATTCCATGCGTCCGTTCCGTTAAAATCGTCAAAGAATTGATTGAATCCAGCCACTTGGGTGGGCTCGAGTGTTTGGTTTGCAACGAGCGTCCTCTTTAATATCCGAAATATGGCGCCTCGCAATGTCGTGTTCGAGAAAGGAGACCAGGTGATCCCAAATTTCGGGTTGAACTGGTTTACATCATTAAAATTCAGGTTCTCTCCCGTAATAAAATCTCCACTGGCGCCAACGGTGAGCGTTAGATTTTTAAGAAGGTCGATATTGGAATAAAGATAGATATTCTTATGCTTTATATCTGTACTGCTGCTCGCTGATATTAGGTCATCAGGAGAGGGAAAAACAGTCCCAACCGTAGAAGTAAGGTCCCCGCTTATTTTTGCGTAGCTCGCCCCGCTCGTAATGCGAAAGCGGGATGACCGGAATAGATATGCAATTTCCCCAATCCCAGCATCCTGTGGCAATTTAGTGTCTATGAAAGTTAGGATTGGCTCCGTAGGCTGCCGATCTTCAAGACTGAAATCTGCCTTTTGATATATAAAGGAGCCCAGGATGATGGAACCTGGCGAAAAAGCGTGCCGCAGGCCAACACGGTAGTTATTGTATTCTTCTTTGTTTCTCTCGCCGGGGAAAAAGTCTTCCGGGAAAAACCTGAGTCTGATATCGCCTTTCTCTATGTTCCTGTATCGGTATTCGCCTTGGATGCTCGTTTCAGGAGAGAGTTCCATCTGGACAAAGACATCTGCGATATCGTCTTTCTGGTCAGCGTTCGCTCGCCACCCGTCCGTCTCAAAGTGCGTGTAACCAAGACTGAAGGAAGCCTTCTTGTAAATCCCCGCGAGGACACCTTCCCCCGACCAGGTGCTATTTTCGCCGACGAGACCGCTCGCCTGGAGGGTAACACCATCCCGGTTGAATAGAGGATTGAACTCGTTGAAGGAAACAGATCCGGGCCCCCCAGCGCTGATGAGTAGCAGGTTGCTCTCCGAAAGACGAGGCTGGATAGGGGTGATATTTATTGGTTGAAGCAGTTGGGACTGGAGCAGTTCACTCACCCTCGCGACCTCGTGGCGGGGCAAAGCGGAATAGGTGTCGGCCAGGAACCTGTGGCCGGAAAAGTCCGACGGGTCCATGTTGACCGATTTCCAGCCTTCCACCAGCGCGCGCTGCTGGAAGCCCAGGTCCGAGTAGATCCGGGCAAGGCTCGCGCTCCTCGCGGCCAGGTCCTGGTCCAGTAAGAGGCGCGACCGGTAGACGGCCCGATTGTCGTTCAGTTCGATCGACTTTTCCAGGTCATTCAATGCTTCGACGGGCCGGTTCGTGGTCTGCTTTTCTATCGCCTCGTAGAAATACGGCGTTGGGTCCGACGGATCCAGGCTCTTGGCCATCCCGTACTGGCTGGTCGCCAGCTTGTCGCGCTTCTCTTCGTAGTAGGCCTTCCCCAGGTAGCTTCGGATCAGGGAATTGTTCGGATCGAGGCTCATGGCGATCTCGATCTCCCTTCTTCCCTCCTCCAGGTGGCCTTCCCGGATCTTCGCCAGGCCCAGGCCAAGCCGCGGGAGAGGATCCGCATCGTCGAGCTTGATCGCTTTTTCAAAAGCCCCCGCGGCCTCTTTCGTCTCGACCCGGGTCAGATAAGAGAATCCCAGTACCGTCTGCGTCCTCGAGAGTTCGGGACGCAGCGCCGCCGCCTTTTTCGCCGAATCCAGCGACTTGTCGAGTTCACCGAACGACTGCTGCAGCTCGGCCAGTCTCGCCCAGGCGAGTGCGTTCCCCGGCTCCACCTTCACGGCCTCTTCCAGGCTTCTCAACGCCCCCGGGAGGTCGAAGTGGGCCTGCTGCGCGTAGGAGAGGGCGATCCGCGCCGTCGCGGACTTCGGGTCGGCCGCCACCGCTTTCTGCCCGAGATCGAGGGCCTTCCCCTTCTCGTTCTGCGTGACGGCGATGATCGACTGGAGCGCCAAGGCGTCGCTGTTTTTGGGGTCCAGTTTTTGCGCCCGCTCGATGTCCGCGGCTGCCTCATCCACACGTCCTACGGTCAGCGACTGGGATGCGCGATGGGTGTAGAAGCGCGGATCGTTGCTGTCTCCCTTCAGATCCTGGGGACGGGCATCGAGGACGGGCGGATAGTACAGCGCCCACTGGACGGCATCCCGGGGACGCACGACGACCCGGTACACGGGGGCCTTCCCCGCCTCGGCGACCGCCGACTGCCCGGTGGTGACCGGGAGACCACCCGCCGCGTTCGCGGCCAGCACCTTCCCTTCGAAGACGGTCAGGTCGGTCTTCCCTTCCTCGACCCGGAGGAAGAACTCCGTCCCTTCCACGCCGGCGTTCACGGTCGCGGTGCGCACCTCAAGGTTCCGGGTAACGCGGCTGAAGAAGAGCGCGGCCCCGCTGATCATGTCGACAAGGGAGGTCTTCTCGTCCTTCATCCCTCCCAGGGTGACGGTGCTGTTCTGATCCAGGCGGAGGATGGGGTGGTTGTACAACGCGATGTCGGCCCGGCTTTTCCTGTCGGTCCGGACCGTGTCTCCCGGACAGTACGTCTCATTGAGTTTTGCCGGCTCCCACAGGGTCTGCCCCGCCCTCTTGACTTCCACGACACCCTGGGCCGAAACCACCTTTCCGGCCCATTTCTCGCACGTCGCCGCATGCGCGATACCGGCGCACATCATCATCGCGATGGCCGCGCAAGCCAGAAGAACAGGTATGTTCCCACGCTTCCGTTTCATCACGCCCCCCTCCTCCTGATACTCCTCTCCGTTCGGACCGTGTTTACCGTCTACTTCGCATCCATGTTGACCACCCCGTCCCACGTTTCCGCGGGCGGATGGTTTTTATGCTGCTCGCACAACCTCATGTAGAAGCGGGAAGGCTCGTCCCCGGGCAGGCTCCCCATGCAGCCGCGGAACTTCTCCGCCGCCTCGTCCCAGGACCTCTTCCGGAAGGCGGCAATGGCCTCAGCGAACATCGCGCACCCCGCCTTCTGTTCCCCGTCGGCCACCTCGAGGCGGCAGACAAGTTCGTGGACCACGATCGCGGTAGTTTTTCCCTTCAGGCGGAAGCCCCCGAGCTCCCTGGACAGAAGGCCGCCCAGACGGTCGATCACCTCGTCCGACACCAGGAGCCGCGTTCCCAGGTGCTTGTTGAGACCTTCGATCCTCGACGCCGTGTTGACGATGTCCCCCATGACGGAGTGCTGGTAATGGTCCCCGCCGCCGATGTTCCCGAGGAAGATGTCCCCGTAATGGAGACCGATCCGGGTGTTCAGGCGGTGCGGGTCGGAAGGCCCGTACAGCCCGCTGAGAGCCTGGTTGATGTCGATCGCCGCTAGGCACGCCTTGTCCCGAAGAGCCGCGTCGGGCGTCGCCGAGACCCAGATCGCCAGCATGGAGTCCCCGGCGAGGTTCGATACGACCCCGCCGTGCTCCTTCACCGGTTGGAACATCGCTTCGTAATACCGGTTCATGAACGCGCCGAGCTCCTTTGGATCCAGGGTCTCCGACAGGGTTGTGTAATGCTCCGCGTCCGTGAACAGGCACACACCGTAGACGGTCTCGCTGACGGCGCCGAGCTCCCCGAGGTTCTCCACCAGTTGGTCGACGACGTTTTTGGGAAGGTAATGCTCGAAGGCCTTCCGGACCTTCTCCTGCTCCTTCTTCGCGTCGAGGTAGTTCCAGATCACGCCGCCCACAAATGCGAGCGGAGCCTGGAAAAAGAGCGGGACCACCACGGGATACCAGACGTTGCCCGTCTTGAACCGGTACCATCCCACGGCAAGATAGAGGACGCTCAATCCCACGACCCCCAACGCGGCGATCCCCACGTGGAAGTACCGGCAGACGAACCCCGTGGCGACCCCCCAGAGAGCGATGATGAGGAAATAGGGAAGCAGTCCGACCGGCTTCACCGGCGCGTCGTACAGGATGTTGGAGAACGCCGTGGCGGAGATCTCCACCCCCCCGATGAAGATGCCGTTGGCCTGGGAGAACACGGTGTAGAAGCTGTCCTTCCGCTCCGCCAGCATCGCCTCCGAAAGCCCCACAAAGACGGCTTTGCCCCTCAGGTCGATCTTCCTGTCGCCTGCGGCGCCGTCGCGGATCTGCAGCGCCTCGTGATACGGGATGGTGGTGATCGTGCGGGGGGGGCCGTAGTAGTTGATGTACCGGTTGTTCGACCCCTCGTAGATTCGGATCAGGGCGTCGACCATCCGGCGCTTTTCCGAGTCGCCTGCGAGTTCCTTCGAGCTCTCCAGTTCCCTCCGCATCCTGTCCGCGATCGACGGGTCGCTCGAGAACACCTCCCGGATCTTTTTCATCTGATCCCGGACGGCCCCGGTCTCGAGGGCCGCCGCCGGATCCAGGGGAAACTTCCCCGCCTGCGTCGGGCTCGCCTTCTCCAGGAGGCGGATGAAGTCTCCGTAAGCCTGTGCCCCGCAGAGCTGGAGCATCACCATCGGCACCGAGGGAGAATCCCCGGCGCCCGGTTCGAAGGTGAAGAACCGGCTCACCTTGAAGGGGATACGGGGCAGCGTGAACGGCGCCGTGGCCACCGCGGCTACGGCGAACATCTCGAGCGGCGGCATCACTCTCACGATGTTGTGGCTCGAGGATTCGGAAGTCCCGTCCCCATCCGGCAGGAGGATGTCCTTGGTCCGGATCGGCTCCGTGAGGACCACGTTGCGGGTCCTCTTCAGGGCCCCGGCAAAAGCGATGTCGTCCTTCGCGACACGGGGTTCGATGAAATGGAGGTCGAAGGAGACGACCCTGGCCCCTTCCCGGGCGAGTATCTCCGTCAGGCGGGCATGGAGCGAGCGGGGCCACTTGTCGGGATTGTCCGGGATATTCAGCTGCTCGGAAGACTCCCGGTCGATGCTGATGACCACGGCATCTCGAGGAGCCTGGCGCGCTCCCCTCAGCTTGAACAGCAAACCGAGCCCGATGTTCTCTTCCATGCCGAGCGTAAACCCGAGAGGGCTTGCGATCAATCCCGCGATCCCAACGAGAAAACCAAAAAGGATCACTTTCCACCAACGGGACATCAACAGACATCACGGGGATCAAGTTCTCTCTCCGGTCCACCGTTTGTCCAACGCAGCATCTTCCACTCACCCCGGAAATGGCAGATGGGTGACAGATTCAAAAATTGGTTGTAAATAATCGACCTCGCCTGTCAACTGTGCCGATGCAAAAAACCTAATCCAATGGGCATCCCGTGGTCCAAAGAAACTCTACCGACGCCCATCCGATTCAACCATCGTTTCCCGATACCGATCCCGTCCGGGATGTTCCCCCACGACGGATGGATAAGAGTTCGTTCCCCCCTAACCTCAACGGAACGAACCACTACTTCCGGAACGTATCTGGATGCGCTGGGCGGTCGAGAATCCGGGCCTGGCTTCGCCCGGTGGACAGGGACACACCTCCACGGGTTCAGAGCGACGGGGAAGGGGACCTGGAAGCTTACCGACGATTTCAACGCACGGTCCATCGGCGGGAAGAGAGCGGATCGTTGACCTCGGTGAGCGACAAAAGCAGGATGACGCGGATTGAGAGAGTGACGACCCTCGAGAAGTCGAGTCTTGCCTTCATCTCATCATCCGATCCCCCCCTGCGGTTGAAGGGGCGCCAACAGATGCGAGCCTTGGAGTGTGATGGAAACATATGAAATTGCTTACTACCTGTCAATAACAACCTTTAAGACAACGGATCTCAGGTTTAGATAATTTCAACCGACGAGGAGATTGTGGATCTTGATGCAGGGCCTTCGCTCGAACTCCCGGATTCTTCCTGTGATTCTTCCTGTTGCGAATTGGAGGTTTTATGTATAATATATTTGACAAGTAAAGGGGGTCTCAGGCGCGTTGGAGCTTTCCGAAATCGGGAACCGGATCCGGTCGGAACGCAGGAAGAGGGGGCTAACCCAGGCGCGCCTCGCCGAGGAGGCCGGCCTGTCCCGGGCGACACTGAACGGCCTCGAAAAGGGCACCGTCAGGGAACTCGGCTTTCACAAGCTCGACGCGATCCTCGGAATCCTTGGGCTCGAACTGGCTCCGACCCGGCCGAGAAAGGGGACCGGACCTTCGCTCGCCCTGATGCATCGGATGGCGCAACGGTATATCTGGTGGCAACCTCCCGAAGTGTCCGCCAGGGATCCCCGGAGAGTCATCGCTCAGGTGATGGATATCGGAACGCTCGAAGACATCCAGTCGCTGGCCGACGCGGTCGGGAAAACCACGCTGTTCGGCGTATTGAAATTTGCGCGTCCGGGGTGGTTCCGCCCAAGGTCCTGGTCGTTCTGGCACACCGCGCTCGGACCGTCATCCGCCGGTCGCATCCCCCCGATTCCCTCAAGGAGGCCCGATGCCCTTCCGGACCCGGCGTGACATCCTCCCCCTCGGTCAGAAAAAACTGTGGCCGCTGCTGGCCCCCCTGAAGGATATGGGGTATTGCCTCTACGGAGGAACGGCGTTGGCCCTGCGCTTCGGCCATCGCCGATCGATGGATTTCGATTTCTTTACCGAACGCTCGCTCGACAGGAAGGGCATGGAAACGGCTCTTCCCTGGTTCCGTAGCGGAACTGTTCTTCGGTCTGAACCGGATACGCACGTCTTCCTTGCCGCCGTCCCGCGATCAAGAGCCGAGGTGAAGGTCTCTTTCTTCGGCGGGCTTCACATCGGGAGAGTCGGTACTCCGGACCTCTCCGACGACGAGGTGATCCTTGTCGCTTCCGTCAGGGATCTTCTGGCCACCAAGCTCAAGTCGCTCTTCGATCGGGTCGAACCGAAGGATTACCTGGACATCGCGGAAATACTTTCCCGCGGGGGCGATCTCCTGCAGGGCCTCTCGGATGCCGGGACGCTCTTCGGAAAACCGTTCTCGCCCGCAGAGTGTCTGCGCATCCTCTGCTGGTTCGGGGAACCCGAACTGGGCTCCCTGCCGGCCGTTTGCAGGAGAACGCTGGAAACCCGCGTGAAGGCTGCTTGGAACAAACCACTGCCCCCCTCCCGGAGGGCCGCCTCGTCCCTCACCTGAATCGGAGTAATGGTCGCTTCATTCGCCGCGCCGGACGTGGGAGAATATTCCTGTACGCGGATAAAGCCGGGGGAGGTCCCCGCCGGATTCGCAGGAGGCGCGCCGATGCCGGAAATCACCAGGGAGCGGCTGGAGCGGTACCTCTCGGGCCTGTTCCGCATGCCGGTCGCCGTCACGGCGAGGATCCCGCTGAGGGAATCGAAGGCGTCCGGGGCCGCCAAGGAGTACGGGTACGGGCACCCCTTGAAGGTGGAGTTCACCGTCGGCGGGGAGCGGTACGCCGCCGTGCTCGAAACGACGAGCCCCGGTCCTTTCGGACATGAGCACATGGCGGATCGCGCCCGGATGATGCTTTGGGACCACAGGGCGTACAACGCGCTCCCGAAACATGTCCGCTCCCTCGACGTGGGCGCGTTCGACCACGAGGGGAATCTTCTCTCCGTCGCGAACGCGGAGGAGTTCTTCCTCCTGGTCGAGCACGTCGAAGGGGCGGGGTACATCCTGGACCTCGCCCGCCTCCAGGAAGGCGCGGCGCTGCGCGACCTGGACCTCTCGCGGGCGGACGCCCTCTGCGATTACCTCGTCGGGATCCACTCCGTCCGTGGGCCGGACCCGGGGCTCTATGTCCGCAAGATCCGCGAACTGCTCGGGGACGGCGAATGCATCATGGGAGTGTGCGACAGCTACCCCCTCCCCCACGGATTCATCACCGCGGCGCTGCTGGAGGAGATCGAACGGCGTTGCGTGGCATGGCGCTGGCGCCTGAAAGGGCGCACCGATCGGCTGCGCCAGGTCCACGGGGACTACCACCCCTTCAACATCCTCTTCCGGGAAGGGACCGACTTCACCGTGCTCGACCGGTCCCGCGGCGAGTGGGGGGAGCCCGCGGACGACGTGACCGCCCTCACGGGGAATTACCTGTTCGCGTCCCTGCAGGCGTCGGGTCGGCTCGAAGGGCCTTTCGAAACGATGTTCCGGCGGTTCTGGGACCGGTACATCGAGCGGACCGGCGACGCGGAGATCCTCGCGACGGCCGCGCCGTTCTTCGCGTTCCGCTGCCTCGTGATGGCCTCCCCCGTCTGGTATCCGTCCCTCGACGAGTCGGTGCGCCGGAAACTCTTCTCTTTCGTCCTCTCGGTCCTCGACGCCCCGCGTTTCGCCCCGGACCGGGTCAACGGTTGGCTCGATGCCCTCTGACCGCGAATCCGCCTTCGCGGTCTGGCTCACGGGGCTCCCCGCTTCCGGAAAGTCGACCGTCGCGCGGGCGCTCGCGGCGGAGCTGGCCGGAATGGGGGTCCGGGCGGCGGTCCTCGAATCCGACGCCGTCCGGCGGGAGATCACTCCGGATGCGACCTACGGAGAGGCGGAGCGGGACGCGTTCTACGCGACCCTCGCGTACCTCGCCCGGACCCTCGTCCTGCACGGCGTCCCCGTGATCGTGGACGCGACGGCGAACCGCAGGACGTACCGTGACCGGGCCCGGGAGGGGATCCCCCGCTTTCTCGAAGTGCACATCCGCTGTCCGCTCGATGTGTGCCGGGCGCGGGATCCGAAGGGGATCTATCGGCGCGGGGCGGACGGTACGGCGCAAAACGTTCCGGGCATATCGGCAATGTACGAGCCGCCGTTGCTGCCGGAGGTGGTCATCGACGGGGAGAGGGACGATCCCGCGGTTGCCGCCAGGCGCATCGTGTCGGCACTGGAGAAGAACGGATTCCTCCCGCGCGGTCCGGGGGCCGCGACGGAAACGGGGTAACCGTTACAATGCTTCGAGGGCCCCCGCGTAGGTGGCGAACGTCACGGGGTCGAAGAGGACGAAGCGGACGCGGGAGGGGGCGACCGGTTCGGAGGAGAGGAAGAATGCGACGGAGGCGAGCGCGGTCTGGGCCGCCAACGGAACCGGGTAGCCGTAGATCCCGGTGCTGATCGAGGGGAAGGCCACGGTCCGGAAGCCGTGCTCCGCGGCGATGCGCAGGGCGTTCCGGTAGCAGGAGGCGAGCAGACCGGGCTCTCCCTGGTCCCCGCCGCGCCACACCGGCCCGACGGCGTGGATCACGTAGCGCGCCGGCAGCCCCCCGCCGCCGGTCAGGACCGCTTCCCCGGTGGGGCATTCGCCGCGTTCGGCGCGGATCGCGCGGCACTCGTCGAGGATCGCCGGTCCCCCGGCGCGGTGGATCGCGCCGTCGACCCCTCCGCCGCCGAGGAGCGTGGAGTTCGCGGCGTTCACGATCGCATCGACCGCCTGGCGCGTGATGTCGCCGAGGACGAGTTCGATCACTTTCCCGGAGACGGTTTTTTCCATGGGGAACATTATACGAAAAAAACGTCCGGGTGGGATGCGGGCCGGGACGACAAAACCCGGGGCATCCCTGCCTGTCCCGGCACCAGGCCATCCATGGCCGTCGGATGCGTTGCAAGCCGCGCTGCGCCGCAGACCTTCCCTGCGACGTCTTCTCAAGAAGCTCACCCTGGCGGTTTCGGACGCCGGAGGGAAGCTTTATCTCGTCGGGGGATTCCTGCGGAACATCGTCGAGGGGAGGGATCCGGGGGACGTCGACCTGCTGGTCACCGGGATATCGTACCGGCGGACAGGAGACGTTCTCCGGGCGCTTTCCGTCGAGGTCCCCGGCATACGAAAGGTCGTGGCGGCGGGCAGGCATTTCCCGGTGCACCGGATCGCGGTCTCCTGGGGGAAGGAGTACATCGACGTCTCCAACGCACGCGCCGGCGGGCGCTCCCGCCCGTCGCGGCCCGGGGACGCGCCGGACTCCGGCGACCGGGCGGCCGTCGATGACGCGGCGCGGCGGGACTTCACCATCAACGGACTCCTCTTCCGGCTCGACCCCGACCGCTTCGTCGAAGGCGGGCGCCTGCTCGATCCCTTCGGCGGCCTCGAGGACGTGCGCGGGAAACGGATCCGTTGCGTGGGGGAGGCGGCGGACCGGTTCCGGGAAGATCCGCTCCGGATCGTTCGCGCGATCCGGCTGAAAAACGAACGGGCCGGATTCGTTCTCCACCCGGCCACCGCGTCCGCGATCCGCCGTCTCGGGCCGCGCCTCCTGCCTGCCGCATCGCCGGACCGCCTCTCGGTCGAACTGGTCCGCTCCCTCTCCGCGGATCCCTCCGGGACGATCGATGATCTGCGGCGGCTCGGGCTGCTGAAGATCCTCCTGCCGGAGTCGGGCCGGAATGCGAATCGGGCAGGCGAGAGAATCGCGGCCCGGTACCGGTTCCTTCGACGGTCGCTCGGCGCTCCCCTGCCGCTCCCCCTCCTCCTCGGAAACCTGCTCGCGGATCTTCCGCCGGAATCCGCACTCGCGGCCGCGCGGCGGCTTCGCCTGCCGGACCTGCGGTCCGTCGCTTCGGCGCTTCGATCCCTTCAGATCCTGACGCACCCGGAGGCGTTGCGATTCCCCCGGGCGGAAACCGAATCGGCCCTCCTCGCCATGGAGGACGCGAGAGGAGGGATCGCACTCTACCGGGCGGTGCGGCACACCGGCGGACATCCCGCAAGAGACCTAAACCGGTATATGAGGAAGTGTCGTACAAGGCCTTTTTTCATCAATGGTATCTGGCTTGAGAAAAACGGAATCCCCGAAGGACCGATGCGAAGGGAGATTCTCCTTTGCGTCCGTGAAAAGACCCTCGCGGGCAAGGTGACGCGCCGCATCGAGGCGGTGCGCCTCGCGGAGTCCATGCGTTAGGAATATAATCGAAGACAGGAGCGAACCGCCGGGAAAGGAGACGACATGAAAAACCGGGTCCGCGCTACGGCGGCGTTCGCGGCATGCGCGTTCCTGACCGCCTGCGCGGCAACGCTTCCCGAGGCGGCGAAGGAGGAACCTCCAGGCCTTTCGGTCCGTCTTCCACTCGCCGACGCGGCGACGATGAACATCGAATCCCCGCCGTTCCCCGGTCGCCAGG
>Ga0209212_1004476_pt1 | contig 17274 bp, 22 predicted proteins | sample RifGroC2_FD_183996 | JGI IMG/M metagenome (GOLD analysis project Ga0209212, IMG submission 183996) | Groundwater microbial communities from Rifle, Colorado, USA - Groundwater C2 (SPAdes) (version 2) | ecosystem: Environmental > Aquatic > Deep subsurface > Groundwater | place: Rifle, Colorado...
TAACAACCTCAAATTCCAGGAACTCCTGGCCCAAAAAGGCTTCAGGGTTTTTGTCATTTCCTTGCCCGGATTTGGCGACAGTTCCTTGCCGACGCTTAAAAGCAGCGAAGACGAAATTACCGAGAGCGTGGTTAAATTCGCCGATAAATTAAAGCTGAAGCGTTTTTTCATTTACGGGCACTGCTTCGGCGGCTTAATCGCGATTAAAATAGGCCGATTACATCCTCAGCGAGTCAGAGGGATAGTTCTTTGTGCCGCGCCTTCGCCTTTCGCGGTAAGGGCTATGACGAAAATTGGCCGTCCGGGTTTAATTTTATGTTTACTTATCGCAGAGCTTTCGCAGCTTTTTCTGCCGCCCGTATTTTTCTTCAGAAGACTGCGGAGGTGGCTACACCGGCAGTTCAAGTTTTACTGGCGCAAAAGAGGTACAATGTGGCGGGCCTGGCAAAGAATGATCAATAAAGACTTTAAGGAGATTTTCGTTGATGTTGAAAAAATGACTCTGCCTGTTTTGATACTTTTGGGCACAAAAGAAAACCCTGTTATCAGGAACGGAGCCAACTTTTTCAGAAGAATACCTCATTCCGTATCAAAAATCATCATTGGGGCCAACCACAGCATCCAAATTGATGCTCCTGAAAAACTGGTTAAAGAAATTACTCAATGGCTTGACAAAAGGGTTAAACCGGACTATACTTAGAGCAGTAGATTTAGTAGCAGAACGCTGTTTAAAGGTCGGGCTACTACTTAGAGGTTTAATGATAATAGAATTTTAGCTAACATGGCAGACAAAAAAACTGTTGACGAATTATTCCTGGATTACGTCGTCAAAGCGTTGGTTGACCACCCGGAAAGCGTTAAAGTCGACCGCAAGGTTGATGAAATGGGAGTTTTGCTCTCATTGAACGTTCACGCCGAAGACATGGGCCAAATCGTTGGCCGCGAAGGTTCAACCGCGAGAGCCATCAGGACTTTGGTTCGCATTATCGGTCTTAAGAACCACGCGAGAGTGAACTTAAAGATCGAAGAGCCAGAAGGTGGCCGAGGACCTCGCGTCAGAAGACCCGAGGAATCAGGATATGAAAGAAGGCCCGAAGGATCGGGACTCGATGAATTAAAACTCTAAAACGTATCCTTGACGTTTAACAAGAACTGTACTATGAATAGTAGTGCAGTTTTTGTTTACGCTTTAAGCCGTGCTATTATAATAGGGTAGCGCGGCTTTATTTTTTCTATGTTGAAATTCGACATTATCACCATTTTCCCGAAGATTTTCGACTCTTATTTGAAAGAGTCGCTGATGGCCCGTGCCCAAAAAAAGCGCTTCATTAAGGTTAGTGTCCACAATTTGAGGAAGTGGGCCAAAGACCGGCACAAAACCGCCACGCCCGCATTCGCTACGCGAAAGCGTTGCGGGCGGGTTGACGACCGGCCTTTCGGCGGGGGACTGGGCATGGTTTTTAAGATTGAGCCGCTTTTTAAAGCCATTAAAGCCTTAAAGAAAAAGGGTACTAAAGTAATCCTGTTCACCCCTCGCGGTAAGCAATTTGACCAAAAGACGGCTTATAAGCTTGCTAAAGCTAAACATCTTATTTTTATCTGCGGCCGCTATGAGGGCGTGGACGAAAGAGTGGCTCAACACCTGGTTGACGAGGAAATTTCCATCGGAGAGTACGATTTGATGGGCGGAGAATTGCCGGCCATGGTGGTGATTGAGACGATAGCCAGGTTGATTCCGGGCGTCTTAGGCAAACCTCAATTACTTAAAGAAAGAATCACTAAAAACAAAGGTTTTATCGAATACGAGCAGTATACCCGCCCCGAAGTCTTCAAGAACTGGCGGGTGCCCAAAGTTTTGCTTTCAGGCGACCATAAAACAATAGCAGAGTGGCGCAAAAAACATCAGAAGGCTATTGAATAAAGTTTATTTTTTTGTTAAGATACTTCTGAGTTTCGGGTAGGTACCAAAGCGGTCAAATGGGGTTGACTGTAAATCAACTGTCTTCGGACTTCGGGGGTTCGAATCCCTCCCTACCCACATACTACGCCAAGATAGCTCAGTTGGCAGAGCACGTCATTGGTAATGACGAGGTCGTGGGTTCGATCCCCACTCTTGGCTCACACTTTAATAAATTTAGTGTAATATAAATATATGGCAAAAAAACCATTCGTCAAAATGCAGTGCCAGGTCTGCAAGAGAACCAATTATTTCACCCACAAAACCAAAGCTGTGGTCGATAAGAAGTTGGAATTGAAGAAATTCTGCAAGACTTGCAAAAAACACACTGCCCACAAAGAAAGCAAGAAATAATTATGCCAAAAATCAGATAAGAGATATCAGAGGTTTTACGAAAAACATCAGGAAGTTTTTGGATATTTGCATATTGACAATACAATAATTGGATAATAGAATAATAGTAGTTACGGTAATTCATTATAGGGGTTCTATGAAAAGATTTCAAAGAAAATACTTAAGTGCGGTAAAATTACGAAAGAAAGGATATTCTCTCGACGAAATAGGTAAAAGATTAGGTATCGCGAAGAGCACCACTTCGTTGTGGTTGAGAGATGTAGAATTGCCTCCGCCCGCTATCGAAAGACTGGCAAACCGAGGCAATTTAGGCAGAGCAAGGGCCCAGAAAACTAGAGAATTAAGACGTAGGATATTTGACCAAATATTAGAAAACCGAGCAGAAAAGTTAATTAAAAGTGCTCCGTTAGCGAGAAATCATCGTAAAATAATTTGTGCTTTGTTGTTTTGGTGCGAAGGGAGCAAGAATACTAAAAGCGGAGTACATTTTGTAAATTCCGACCCATCTTTGATTAAAACATTCCTTGCTTTATTCAGATCATCTTTCAAGATAGATGAAAAAAGATTGAGGATTTGTCTACATCTACACGAATACCATTCTACCAAGAAACAAATATCATTCTGGTCAAAAATAACAGATATTCCAATACGCCAATTTATCAAACCATATAAAAAACCGCACACCGGAAAAAGAATAAGAAAAAATTATCCGGGATGTGTGAATGTCGCTTATCATGATTCCGCTTTGGCGAGAGAATTAACTTCAATAGCTAAACAAACATTGAACAATATAGGGGCGTAGGCTAATGGTAAACTTCTTCTCTCCAAAAGAAGAGTTCTGGGTTCAAGTCCCGGCGCCCCTGCCTTCGCTCGCCGAAGCGAGCTACGGCAGGCAAGGCCTGCTTAGTAGCTTGCGAAGGCGAGAAACATTAATGTATTACGTTTATATTCTAAAATGTGAAAATGAAACAGATTATGTTGGTTGCACCAATGACCTGGAAGATAGAATTAAACGTCATATAAGGAAGAGAAGTTAGTTCGACCAAGGATAGATTGCCAATAAAATTAGTGTGTTATATAGCGTTTGAGGATAAATATAAGGCCTATAAATTTGAAAAGTATTTAAAGTCCGGTTCGGGTAGAGCTTTCTCAAAAAGACATCTATTATCGCAGGTGGTTTGAATCCAACGAATCGCCAAACAGGCGGTTTTTTGGTTGGGCTTGACAAATCAATAGTTTATATGATATAATATAGATAGAAAATAACTTAAAAATAAAGGAGAAAGATAGAATGGAAATTCAAGAGTGGCAAAGGGCAGTTAATCAAGCAATCCGTTTTGTGAGGAGCACCCTGGCAATCGACATACTGTTTATGGGAAAGATTATCGAAGAGGAGCTGCTAGATAAAGAAGAATTAAAGGAATATCAGCGACTCAAGTCTGTTTTGGGGGAAAATGTAATCAACTATCTCGGAAGTAAATAACTCGGTTCGATAAGCGGAGGCGGAGGCTTACCTCTAAAAACTATCGCTAGAGAAGAGAGGGCACGCAAGAAAGAATACAAGAGAATACGAGCCTTAGGTCCCGAAGAGCTTCGTCAGGAAGCGGAAAAGTATGCGACAGAAATGCGTGAAGAAGAAAATAAGCAATAAGCTCAAGTATCAAGTCTCCTGACAGCCAGTCAGGAGACTTTTTCTTTTAAGCTTAAAAATATTGTTGATAAAACGCTGTTTTTTTGATAGGATTTATAATATGAAAACAAAAAAAATCGCTCTAATTGTTGTGGCCGCTATCGTAATCTTTTTTATCGTTTACAATGTTTTTCTGAAAAAAGAAGAGGTTAATTTTACCTTGGCTGATGTTGTTAAGGGTAGCGTGGTCCAGGAGGTTTCCGAGACGGGCCAGGTTCAACAGGGCGAAGAAATCAAGCTTAATTTCAAAACCGCCGGTACTATTGACTGGGTTTACATTAAAGTCGGCCAGGAAGTTTTACCGGGCGCAGCTTTGGCGAAGCTTGACACCAAGCAGCTTAATATTGAATTGAGTGAAAACCAATATGCTTTGAAGGTGGCCGAGGCCAAGCTTAACCAGATATTGGCAGGCACCAGCCCCGAAGAGATCCAAGCGGCCCAAACCGACGTAGATAACGCGCAAACAGCCTTAGAAGACGCGAAGGCAAAATTAACCGAAGACGTTAACCATGCCTATGACGACGCCTTAAACACGCTGGACAACGCTTATTTGAAAGGCGTGGGCGCTTTCAATACGGTCCGAACCATCCAGACTACTTATTTTTACGGCGGCGACCAAGAATCAACAGCGGTCAAAAACGCCAAAACCAGTATTGAGAACAACCTCGCTCAAATTAAAAACTACCTTGACGATGCCAAAGCCGATCCGAGCCAAACTAAAACAGACACCGCCCTGAGCCAGTCCAGAACGCTGTTGAGCAGCATTTACGGTTCACTGAACACGGTACGCGACATGACCGAAGCCGGCCCCTATCAAGATATCGTTTCTGCCGCCAATAAAACAACTCTTAATACCGACCGGATCAACGTAAATACGGTCATCACCAATGTGACCGATGCCCAACAGGACATCAGTTCCGCCAAGTTAACCAATCAAACCAAGGTTAACGTAGCTGAAGGCGATTTGAAAGAAGCCCAAGATGCGCTGGCTATTGAAAAAGCCGGCCCCCGACAAACCGACGTTAATTACTACCAAGCTCAGGTGGATCAGGCTCAGGCCAAAGTCAACTTGCTGGAAACTCAAATTAAAGAAGCTACTTTGCGCAGTCCAGTGCGAGCTCGCGTCACGGAAGTCAACAAGAAAGTAGGGGAAACCGTCCAGCCGGCCTCCAGCGATAACGTCATAATTATTTTACCGACCGACCCCTACGACATTAAGGTTGATATTTACGAAGAAGATATCGTCAAGGTCAAACTCAACGATCCGGTAGACATCAAGCTTCCCGCCTTCCCGAATCAAGTCTTCCCCGGCAAAGTAATTTTGATAGATCCTGCCGAAAAGATGGTGGAAGGGGTGATTTATTACGGGGTTAAAATCAATTTTGAGAATCCGCCCCAGGAAATAAAACCGGGCATGAGCGCCGACATCACCATTAAAACCGCTCAAAAGGACAATGTCTTGGTTGTCCCCGGAGCGGCTATTGAAAAGAAAAATGACAAAACGTTCGTGCAGGTTGCCAAAAACGGGGAAAACCTGGAAGAACGAGAAGTTCAGATCGGCTTGAGCGGCAATAACGACCTGGTTGAGATAATCTCAGGGTTGACAGAGGGTGAACAAATAGCCGTCACAAAATAAATTAAGACGATGGCCGATCCGGTAATTAAACTAGAAAATGTCTGGAAAATCTACCAATTTGACCGGGTAGAAATCGCTGTCTTAAAGGGCATCACCCTCGATATCAATCGGGGCGCTTTTGTCGTAATCTTGGGGCCTTCCGGTTCGGGCAAATCAACTCTTTTGAATATGCTGGGCTGCCTGGACCTGCCTTCCCGGGGCAGGGTCTTGCTTGACGGCCGAGACATTTCGAAAATGTCGGAAGATGATTTGGCGCAGGCCAGAGGGAAAAAAATAGGATTTGTTTTCCAGCAGTTCAACTTACTGCAAAACCTCAACGCCCTTGAAAACGTCGTGCTGCCCATGATTTTCCAGGGGAAGTCCGAAACCGAAAGAAAAAAACGGGCAGAATCCCTGCTTGCTTCTTTCGGACTGCAAGACAGATTTTTACACCGGCCGGCCGAGCTTTCCGGAGGCGAGCAGCAAAGAATCGCCATTGCGAGGTCCCTGTCTAACAATCCGGAAATCATCGTGGCTGACGAGCCCACGGGGAACCTTGACTCAACCACCGGCCGAAAGATCATGGAAATTCTGATCAATCTCCATAAAAACGAAAAGAAAACCATTGTCGTTGTTACCCACGATCCGACCATCGCCGATTACAGCAGCCAGGTGGTGCATATCAGGGACGGAGAAATCGCGACCAATCATTTTAATGAAGCAAAGGTTTTGTGGGATAAATAAGAACCTCGTCTTTCAGCGAGAACCTTGATTCTTTCAGAATTAATCATGTTTAAGGAATATCTTAAAATCGCGGTCAAAAATTTAAGAACCAGGCAATTGAGAAGCTGGCTCACGATTTTTGGCATCGTCATCGGCGTATTCTTAATCATGTCCTTACTTTCTTTGAGCCAGGGATTACAATCCACGGTTCTACAACAATTAAAAGCGGTAGGCACGGATATCGTCATGATCATGCCTGGCAGCATGTCGGACATCGTGACGACGATGATGGGCGGGGTTGAATTATCGAAAGAAGATCTGGAGGTTATTGAAAAAACTCCGGGCGTCGAGGTCGTCATCCCCAACGTTTATAAAGGGGAAGTCGTCAAATACCAGAATAAAAGCAAAACAGCTATTCTTTACGGTATTGATCTAAGGAACGCTTTGGATGTTTACATCAACGACATGGGTATGAAAATCGCTTCTGGCCGATGGCCCGTGCCCGGCAAAAGAGAAATCGTGGTGGGAAGCTTGGTGCCGACCGATATTTTCCCGGGCATGAAAATAGATACCACAGCCAATATCAAGGGAAAACAATTTGAGGTTGTGGGAGTGCTTAAATCATTGGGCAGCAAGCAAGATGATTCGATGATCGGCCTGGATTTGGAAATTTGGCGCGATTTGACTGGAGAAAGGGAGGGAGCACCCCAAGCCGTCGCTAAAATCACCGAGGGCTACTCCGTAGACCAGGTTGCCCAAGATATTAAAGAAAATCTTGAAGCGCAGGCGAAAAGAAGGGCGGGGCGCGGTGGAGAAAGCGCCTATTCAGTGTTAACGAGCGACGCCATGTCGGGAATCGTGGGTAATATTATGGGCATCATCCAGGTCGTAGTTTTCGCTTTCGGCAGCATCGCGGTTTTGGTCGGCGGCATCGGCATCATGAATACGATGTACACTTCCGTCAGGGAGAGAACTAGGGAAATCGGCATTTTAAAAGCGGTGGGAGCTAAGAATTCAACTATCGTTTTGATCTTCCTCATCGAATCAGGGATTATCGGGCTGGTCGGCGGGCTGGGAGGCATGATACCCGGCCTGGGCTTGGCTAAGTTAGTTCAATTATATGGACAGATCCACCCGGTTTTCTATATTGAAGCCTCTGTTACACCGGGTATCATCCTCTTTGGCTTGTTATTCTCTTTCGGCGTGGGGTGCTTGTCGGGTTTCTTCCCGGCGAGAAGCGCCGCTAAATTGAAGCCAGTCGAAGCCTTAAGAAGATACGAATAATATGAAAATTTTATTACTTTGGCCAAAATTTCCCGCTACTTTTTGGAGCTTTAAATCGGCCCTGCCTTTTATCGCAAAAAAAGCGGCCTTACCGCCGCTGGGACTTTTGACCGTGGCGTCATTGCTGCCTCAAGACTGGGAGAAAAAACTGATAGATTTAAATATTGAAAATCTTAAAGATAAAGATATTCTTTGGGCCGATTTTGTCTTTATTTCGGCTATGGCGATCCAAAAAGATTCGGTTATGGAATTAATTGACGCGGCTAAAAAATTTGATAAAAAAATCGCGGCGGGCGGGCCTCTTTTTACCACCGACTACGAAGATTTTTCAGAAAACATCGATCATTTTATTTTGGACGAAGGGGAGGAAACCCTACCCTTGTTTTTAGCCGATATTAAGAGGGGGGAGTTAAAAAAAGTTTATCGATCCAGTCTTCGGCCAGATATAAAAAAGACGCCTCGGCCTTCTTGGGAGTTGATCAAACTTAAAAACTACGCTTTGATGTGCGTACAATATTCCCGAGGGTGCCCTTTTAATTGCGAATTTTGCGACATCGTATTTTTGAACGGCCGAGTGCCCCGGACTAAAAATAAAGAACAAATTCTGGCGGAACTTGATGCTTTATACGAACAGGGCTGGCGGGAAGGCGTCTTTTTTGTCGATGATAATTTCATCGGCAATAAGGCGGAGTTAAAGAAAGAAGTTCTTCCGGCCATTATCCATTGGCAAAAAGAAAGACATTTCCCTTTTTCTTTCAACACTCAAGCGTCAATCAATTTAAGCGACGACGAGGAATTAATGGATTTGATGCTCAAAGCCGGGTTTGAAACGGTTTTCATCGGCATTGAAACGGTGGAAGAAGAAAGCCTGCAAGAGTGCCAAAAACTCCAAAATGTCAATCGCGACCTCCTGTCGTCGATAAAACTTATCCAGAATCGCGGCTTCCAGATACAGGGCGGTTTTATTTTGGGCTTTGACAACGACACTCCATCGATTTTCAACCGCATGATTGATTTTATCCAGAAGAGTAAAATCACTATGGCAATGGTGGGACTTTTACAAGCCCTGCCTGAAACAAGACTGTGGCAAAGGCTAAAGGAAGAAAAACGTCTTTTAAGCCGGGCCAGCGGCGATACATACCAAGGCGCCTTAAATTTTATCCCGAAAATGAATAGGACATCTTTATTGGCTGGATACAAAAAGGTCGTCGATCATATCTATGCGCCTAAACAATATTACCAAAGGCTAATCGCTTATCTAAAAGAATACAAGCCTAAAAAACATAAAAAATATAAGATGAATTTCAGCCAATCCGTCGCTTTACTGAAGTCATTTTGGGTTTTGGGGATTAAAGAAAAAGAAAGGTCTTACTTCTGGAAGCTCCTCTTCTGGTGCCTCTTCCGAAAACCGAAAACACTGCCCATGGCCGTAAGGCTCGCAATTTTAGGCTTCCACTTCCGCAAAGTCGCCGAAAGATAAAAAATCAACAAATTGTTTCATAATAACAATATGGCTTTGGTAGAAGAATTAATTGTAGACAATTGGCTGAAAACGCCTTATATCATTGAGGCTTTTAAAAAGATAAAGAGAGTTGATTTCTTACCGGAGGAAATGAAAAACTTCGCGGAACTAGACGAAGCCCTACCTATCGGCCAAGGGCAAACTATTTCTCAACCCAGCGTTGTTGTTTTCATGCTCGAAAAACTTGAGCCAAAGCCGGGCGATAAGATCTTAGACGTGGGAAGTGGCTCGGGATATTCGTCGGCCCTTTTAGGCGAAATTGTCGGCAAAAACGGGAAGGTAATCTCTCTGGAAATTGTCCCCGGTTTAAAGGAATCTGGCGAAGAGAATACATCTAAATATAATTTTGTTAAACAAAAAAGGGTTGAATTTATTCTAGCCGACGGATCAAAGGGCTATCTTAAAGAAGCGCCTTTTGATAGAATATTATGCTCGGCTTCGGTTCAGAAAGAAATACCCCAAGCCTGGCGGAAGCAATTGAAAGTTGGGGGCAAAATAGTCGCCCCCATCGGTTCCTCCATCTGGGTTCTCACCAAGAAATCGGAAAGTAACTTTGAAGAAATCGAATACCCGGGGTTTACGTTCGTTCCTTTGATTACCAAGAAATGAAAAAAAGCTCAATCGTTTTAATTTCAATAATCGGCTTTTTCGTCCTGATGATCGGCCTGCCTAAAAATCCTTTTTCCTCAAAAGAAGCGCTTTTTATTATCGAAAAAGGAGAGGGCTCCAAGATCATCGCTCTTAACTTGGAAGAAGATGGCATGATTTGGTGGACCCATCTTTTTCGCGCTTATGTGCTGGTCAGAGACACTTCTGACAAGCTACAGGCCGGCACCTACCGAGTTTCTTCCTCAATGAGCATTTTTACGATCGCTGAAAAGTTTGCTGCGGGCGACGTGGCTAAAGAAACAATCACCATTCCCGAAGGTTTTACTGCCGAGCAAATCTGGGGAAGACTCCAGGTGTTGCCCGGCTACGGCAAGGCGGCTGATTTAGCGGCCCTTAAAGAGTTTGAAGGCATGCTTTTCCCCGACACTTATCAGATTCCTTACGGCTTACCCCTCGATAAGGTCATCGAAATGATGATAGATAATTTTTGGAAGAAGAATGAGGGACTGGACACTACACGTCAGGTGATTGTGATGGCCTCCCTTCTGGAAAAGGAACTTAGGACCAAAGAAGACAAGGAAATTGCTTCGGGAATCCTGTGGAAGAGAATCAAGATTGGCATGCCTCTTCAGGTTGATGTCGATATGTGGACGTACCAAAATACGGGCTTGCCCGCAAAGCCCATCTGCAACCCCGGATTAGACAGCATTGAGGCCGCGCTTTATCCCAAGGAGAGCCCTTATTGGTATTATCTTTCAACGCCGGATGGAAAAACCATATTTAGTAAAACCCTGGAAGAACACAATATTGCCAGGGCTAAATATCTGAAATAGGCCTTGACATGGTTTTAGAGATAAGATAACATTAACGTATCCAGAGACAGTGGGCGAACACTAAGACCCACCGAGGAGAAGCATATTTGAGGTTCGACCTCCTTTGTTATTTGTCTGTGGAAACACAGATTTTTTGTTCTCGCAGAACAACCCTTCCGAAGCTCGTAGGGCGAAGGAGGGTATCAATTTTAAATATCCGGTAGCTAAAAGAGGGAGTTATCCTCCTTCGCTAAAGCTACGGAGGACACAGTGGCATTAACCAAAGCAAAAAAACAAGACATCATCAACGATTTGAAACAAAAAGTCGAAAAGCAAAAAGCGATCGTTTTTGCCGCGATTACCGGCCTTAAAGTCAAAGACCTTTCCGCTTTGCGGAAGCAGATGAGGGGGAAAGATTGTGAATTGAAGGTAGCCAAAAAAACTCTGGTCGCTAAAGTTTTCCAGGGCAAAAAGATCAACTTTGACGCCAAAAAGCTGGAAGGGGAGGTGGCGCTGGGATTCGGCTACAAAGACGAGATCTCACCCTTTAAAACCCTCTACGATTTTGCGAAAGACCACGAAAACCTAAAAATCTTGGGAGGAATTATGGGCGCAGAGATCTTAGAGAAAGGCAGGGCCATTGAGTTTGGACAAATGCCGACCAGAGACGAACTTTTGGTCAGACTGATGGTCAACGCCTTACAGGGCAGTTTAAGAAAATTTGCTTACGCATTATCACAAATTAAAGGTCAGTAATAACAATTATTTACAATTATTAATTAAATTAATCTTATGGCAGACGAAATCAAACCTGCCCGCAATGCTGCGGATAGCGCTGCGGGCGGGGAAGTTTCCGAAGACGGGAAAAAGATGATCGAAATCATCAAGGGTATGAAGATTGTCGACTTGAACAATACGGTCAAGGCAATCGAGCAGGAATTCGGAGTTTCAGCGCAAGCCCCGGTGGCCGCCTCCGCCTCCGCTGGAGCTACGGCGGACAAGGAAGAAAAATCCTCTTTCAATATTGAATTAAAAGAGGTCGGAGCGAAAAAGATTGAAGTAATCAAGGTAGTCAGAGACTTGACCGGCAAGGGCTTGAAGGAAGCCAAAGACCTGGTTGATGCAGCCGCGACCGCGCCTCAGATGGTGAAAGAAAACGCCAAGAAGGAGGAAGCGGATGAGATCAAAAAGAAATTTGAAGCCGCCGGAGCCAAGGTAGAACTGAAATAATTACTTCAGATACTGCTTAATTGAATTTTGCAGAAAGAGGGCGTCGTCTCTAAGAGGCGACCCTCTTTTTGTTAGAGGAGAAAGAATATTTAAGGTTTCTTCAAAAAGCGCCTTGGCGTGAGCATCTTCATTTAAAATCAGGAGGCTTTCGGCCAGCATGGCTTTTGACTGGGCTTCGTTTAATCTCACTTGCGCATCTTTTAACTCTTTAACCCGTTCGCCTTGGAAAAGATAATAGAAAGCCAGGAGAACCAAAATCAGGCCTAGGACTAAAAATATCTTTTTTCGGGCAGCTTTGAAATTAATCTTGGGCAGGTGCGGTAAACTTGGCTTGGTCAGCTTGGGAACTTTAACTTTCGGAACCTTTAAATTGGGGTGGGGGAGATTAATCTTAATTTTGATCCGGGGCCGTTTCCAGATTTTAGCGAAAAAGCGGACAAACGGCTTAAATAAATTCAAAGATAAAGAGAAGCTGGGCAAATCATTTTGTATGGTCACGGTCTGCTTTGATCCGTCCTTGCCGGCTGCCATTAAAACGAGGCAAATGCCTGAAATATTGGTCAGGGGAGCCTGGTAGGCCTTAAGGACCTGTTTTAACTCTTTTTCGCTGGAAGCTTTGGCCAATTCCCCCAAAAACTTCTGCTTTTTGCCCAAAGCCCTCAAAATCCTCTTATTCAGAATAATAATTTTATCTTCGCCGGATATTTTCCCGCCAGCCATGCTGTTAAAAACCCTTAAAGGATCGGGGTGACTTCCTCCCGGAAGCCCCGTTTCCAGATTTTGACTAAGATCCATCAGCTGGTTAGCCCTGACTAAAAATATTTTGATGTCACCGGCTTTGGCGAAATTCAGCACCGGATCTTTAAAGCTGATAACGCTGAAGTTCAAATTCCCCAGCCAACCGACATTGCCGTTCTTGGACTCTTGGTCTAAAAATTCGTTGCCCTTTTTTAATGCCTCCTGCAAACTTGCTTCGCAGGATTTTTTGAGGCCTGACGAATAATATTCTTTCTTGATGGCTAAAGAAAGATTGGTTAGAAAGTGGGAATTTTGCGGCAGAGCCTGGGTCAACTCTCCCACCACGTATAAATTCCCCAGCCTTTGTTCATAGATATTGGTTGGTTCGTAAACGGAACTCGTCAAGAAAATGTCGTCCATTTTCCTAGGATTGAAGTACAGCTCAAAAGCTTGCATATGCGAATATTATTGAGCACCCCGCCCCCTATGCTGTTTGAAATCAGCAAAAAGCAAATTGGGTGGGAAATCACTTTTATTACATTTCACCAAACTTTTAGTAGCTTAGGGGGCGGGGTTTCGCTTCACTCAACCCTTCTCGTATATTCTCCGGTTTCGGTGTTGACTTCAATCATATCGCCTTCTTCCACGAACAGGGGAACGGAAACTTGGACACCGGTTTCTAAAGTGACAATTTTAGTACCTCCTTGGGCGCTATCGCCCTTTACTCCCGGAGGGGCTTCGGTAACCTTTAACGAAATTTTAATCGGCAGAGAGACGCTGACAATTTTTTCGTTGAAAATATTAGCCTCAACAAGCCCGTTCGGTTTCAAAAAGTTGGCTCGGGTTCCTAATAATTCCTCGCTTAACTCAAATCTTTTTGAAGGATTTTCTTCTTCGCAGAAAAAGTAGGTCCCCCGGTGGTTATAAAGGAATTTTGAACTAAGCTTGGTCAGTTCCGCTTCTTCAAAAGCTTCGCCCTGATGAAAATTCCTCCCTAGAGCATTGCCGGTAAGCAAGTTCTTAAGCTTAGTTTGTATCACCACCCTTCTCTGAGCTTTTTTCATCGGGTTGGAATCCAAAACCTCGTACGGTTCGCCGTCAATGAGGATCCTCACGCCTTTTCTTAAATCGCCTAATGATAACATACCCCGTAGTAGAAATTCGACAGTTATTTACCGGGTAGTAGAAATTTGACAAATTATCATTTGCGTAGCAAGTCAAATTTTCACTACCTGGTTTAACTCGGTTAAACTAACTATCGTTTTTAATTATTATGACGTTTATTAGACTTCATACCCTGTGGTTCTATTCACAACTCGAGAGTTGTCGAATTTTCACTACGGGGCATAATGTTTCTTTTTTATCTTTATTTTGCTTATTTGGCCAGGCGCCATTCAATATCCTGCTCCCTCGCCGCAAATTCCAGCCAATTGCCTTCGCTGTCGATCACGTACCATTTCTTTTTGGTTTCTGACCAAACCATGGGATTATTCCGATAATACGGCTTTTTAATAATCTCTTTGGGTTTCAGCCTGTCCAGTTCCAGCCATTTCTTAAAAACGGTTTCAATGGCGTAGTCCAAGCCGCGGGACTTAGCCCATTCGGCCACCTTATCAATAGCGAGTTTGGCGCCTTTGACTGAACCGGCTAAGGTCAGAAGCTGCTTGGCCGGACGGGTGAACCTGGAATAAATGATCTTTTTCTTCTTAGCGTCCTCTTTGATCTGCCCTAAATTCAGTCCCTTGCCGTAAAAGTAATGGTTGACGATCTCCTGGATTGCGGTTTCCCTTGCCCGCCGTAGCCTTGGCGAAGGCGGGTTTTTCTTCTTATTCTTCATACTTTTCAACGGTAAACTTATAGATGGCGATCTTTTCTTCCCGGGGGTCAATGCCTCCTTTTTCACAGGCGATTGATATTTGCTGTTCTTTGGTATTAACGCCTTCCAAGTCCGGCAGCAAAAGCCCGGACTTTCTGCCAGCTTTGACAATTATACCAAATTTCCGGGGGTTTAGCTCACTTTCGTCCTTAACTTCTACCGGAGTTTGAAGAATATGGACGCTGTAACTTAAAGAATCCAGTTCTTCCTTTCGGATGGAACCAAATCTGTAATCTTCAGTGGCGGCTGCTATGGCATTCTGAATGATTTCTTGGGCGATATTGTCTTCGGTCGGCAAGTAAGTGCCGATGCAGCCCTTTAATTCCTTACTCTTCATAATCGTCACGAAAACTCCCGCCCGCCGTTTAAATTCCGGAGGCAAATTGCCTGAAGGCGAGATCACCTTTCTTTCTTTAATGTAGTTTTCTACGGCCTCTTTGGCCAATTCAGAATATGGGTTCATAGTAGAGTACGAGAACCGTTCTCGTACCGGCATTAAGTTCGAGAACGGTTCTCGTACTTTTACGTTTAGTGGTGAAAATAGATTTTAAAATTGAGTTTGTTTTTTCTCCCATAATCATCAATTTCTTTTTCGACCTTATTCCAGTAGTTATTTTTAGTAAAGTAAATTTCTTGGTATTTCTTAACCAGTTCGGGGTGATGGTTTTTCAACCAACTATAAATGTTATTCCTTAAGCTGGGGTATAGATTCAGATTTTCGAACCAAAATTCGCCAGCAAAATTTTTAGTTTTCTCAATAATTCCCTGCCAATCCGTCAAAAAAGGAAAAATAGGGGATAGAAAGACATAGGTTTTAATTCCTGCTTTTTTTAACTCTTTAAGGACTTTTATTCTCCTTTCGACCGACGTAGCGAATGGTTCCACTTCTTTTCTAACCCTATCATCCATTGTTGATAAAGAAACGCCAACAACACACTTTTTAAATTGCTTTAATAAATCGATGTCTCTAATTATTAAATCAGATTTTGTGAGAACCCATAAGTCTGGCTGTAGGGTAATTAGGTTTTTTAAAACCCCTCGCGTTAATTTATATTTTCCTTCAATCGGTTGATAGGCGTCGGTTACCGAAGAAATACCAATCGATTTGTCTTTATATTTTTTAATGTTTCGAGGGACTAAGTCTGGTGCATTAACCTTCGCGTCTATAAATTTACCCCAAGGCTCTGGATGATTTGTAAATCTTTTCATAAAGCGGGCATAACAATAGATGCAACCGTGGAGACAACCGATGTAAGGATTTATGACAAAATCTGATCCAGGCAATGCCGATTTCTGTATGATCGATTTTGCTTTAATTTCCTTGATTTTCAACATAATTAGTACGAGAACGGTTCTCGGACTGTTTATTTGCCGGCCAGCTGCCCGCAAGCCCCTTTAATTTCTTTGCCGAACCCGTGGCGCTGGGTAACGGCGAGGCCCTCTCTTTCTAAGATTTCCTTGAATTTTTTGATTTTCCAGCCGGGCGAAGGTTTAAACTCGCAATGCCCAGTAGGATTATAAGATATCAGGTTGAGGAAATACAAGGGTTTTTTCAGAAGCTTAGTTAAAGATAAGGCCTGCTTTTCTCCGTCGTTAATCCCGTCGATCATCAGATACTCAAACATCACCCTTCTTTTGGTCTTTTGGATGTAATTATCCACCGCTGACAGAACTTTTTCAATAGGATACTTTTTATTTAACGGTACTAGTTTTGAGCGCAGAACATTATCGGGGGCGTGCAAGGAAATTGCCAAATTAACCTGCATGTCCTCTGCCGTAAATTTTTTAATACCTTCGATGATGCCGACGGTAGAAACCGAGATGTGCCGGGCGCCCAGGTTAAACCCGTCCTTGTCGTTGAGCGTCTTGATGGCGGCCAAAACATTGTCGTAATTTAAAAACGGTTCGCCCATGCCCATAAAAACGACATTGGTAACCCTGATCCCTTCTTTTTTTAAAAGCCGAGCGAAATATAGAACCTGATCAACTATCTCCGAATCAGATAGATTTCTTTTAAAACCCAGTTCGCCCGTGGCGCAGAATTCGCAGCCCACCGAGCAGCCGACCTGCGAGGAAACGCAAACCGTATTCCTCTCATCGATATGCTTCATCAAAACCGACTCTATTTTTGAACCGTCTTTGGTTAAAAAGAGAATCTTAAGCGTTTCGCCGTCTTTAGAAGTCAGAGTTTTTTCCGCCGCCAATTCGCTGAGAGGGCAGTCTGCCTGCAAATTTTTACGCAAAACCAAAGGTAAAGTAGTCGCCTCGTCCCAATTCTCAATCAGGTCGCCAAAAACCGCCTTCTTGATTTGTTTTGAGCGGAAAGCTGGCTCGTTTTGTAAAATTTTAGCTATTTTTTGGATTTCCATGACGATAATTTAAAATTGGCGACGAGATACCCGACACCCCAGGGCCCTTCGTAAGAAAGAATCTGGGGCTGGTAGCTTATTTTTGATTCTTCCAGTATCCCTAAGATAAAGCAAATGGATCGAAGCCCGCATTCGCCGGCCCCGGGATAATCTTCGTCTAATTTCATTAATCTGTCGATGTCTTTATTTTTTAAATACTTGATTAGGTCCTGATCGAATTTCGGGCCATGAGGATGAAAATCATAAGGCCCGTCTTTTTTCAGGCAGTGGGACAAATCACCCGAAGCAATTAAAGCAATTTTATTCGAGGCCGAACCTTGAACAATCGCTTCTCTGTAAGTTTTTCGGCCCTCCTCGAAATGAAAAGCGGGGGATTCTTCGCCGGTGACGTATTTTATTATCTCTCCCTTAAAATCCGGGGCAAGAAAATGCAGGGGAACGTTAAAACCCCAGTCTTCGTGCGGAGAAGAAATAATGATTGATTGAGGTCCGACC
>Ga0209212_1004477_pt1 | contig 17273 bp, 17 predicted proteins | sample RifGroC2_FD_183996 | JGI IMG/M metagenome (GOLD analysis project Ga0209212, IMG submission 183996) | Groundwater microbial communities from Rifle, Colorado, USA - Groundwater C2 (SPAdes) (version 2) | ecosystem: Environmental > Aquatic > Deep subsurface > Groundwater | place: Rifle, Colorado...
CTTTGCAGAGATCACCGGCAATTTGCTGCAGGAGCGGCATCCGTGTCGCGATTGCCGCAGCCGAATCGCGGCGGGACTGCCACTCCAAAGGTGCCGGAAAAGGGAATCCGCAACGCAAGAGGCTACTCCTATGGACGGTTCAAAATTGGCAGAAACCCTCCGGCTCTTCGGGCTGCGCCCACCCAAGACGCTGACCGTCGCCATTACCGGCGCCTGCAACCAGAGATGCGGTCACTGCTGGCTCGCTGCGGACGGATCTGACGCCAGCCGCCACGTCCCTGCCGATACGCTGCGCAGGGTGATCGGTGAGTTCGCCGCGCTCGGCGGCACGGGGGTGCGCCTGACCGGAGGGGAGCCGCTTTGCCACCCGGACTGGCTGGAACTACTCCGTTTTGCCGTCAGCGCCGGCTTTGCTGGCGTGTCGCTGCAGACAAACGCCACGCTTGTCGACGATAAGAGCGCGGCGGCAATGCGGCAGTTGGATTTTCCTGGTCTTGGCATTCAGGTCAGCCTGGACGGGGCGACGCCTGAGACGCACGATCTGGTACGCGGGGCGGGAGCCTTCGAGTCCGTCATCCAGGGGCTGCGTCGACTGGTCCGGGAAGGGCTCGGTCCGCGCATCTCCATCTTCTGCACCGAAATGCGCCACAACGTCGGGGAGATTCCGGCCCTCATGGCGCTTGCCGATGATTTGGGGGTGGCATCCGTGGCCACCGGCACCATGGTTCTTTGCGGTCGGGCTGCCGAAGATACGCCGGTTGCGGTTCCCGAGCCCGCTCAGTACCTGCAACTTCTGGAGCGCTACCACGCCGACCCCGAGTTCAGGAGACTCTACGAGAAATTGGGGAAGGTGGCGGCGCTTGAGTGGAGCTGCGGCGACACCCCGCGCGGAGAGGCGTGCAGTTTTGTGGAGAACCCCTACCTGACTGCCCAAGGCACCCTCTACCCCTGCGTTCTCTGTCATGCCGACCCGTACGCCGTGACCGGCAGCTTCGAAAAGGCCCTCGGCGCCGTTTTTGCCGAGGGGGCGCCACTTTGGTCGAAGCTGCTCCAGGCGAGCAAGCGCCGGCCGCAAGAGATTGCCCAATGCCGGGAATGCCCGGAGCTGCTGACTTGCGCCGGCGGCTGCCTGGGGCGGGCCTGGGGCAGTCTGGGCGACGTCATGGCGGCCGATGACCGCTGCCAGATCAGACGGGCCGTGCGTAACTGGGCGAGAGCCAAGAAAGGCCGATGATCCCCCGCCAGGTTTCGACAGCCCCGGCCTTGCCTTCTGTTGCATTTCACTTCTACTGCGCATGACACCCCTGAACGGTTTTTTCCAGCCGGGGAGAATTTGCCCGGCCTCCCGCACATCCCGTGCGGGGCGAATTTCCTCACTGTGGAAATTCGCCATAGCTGCGAAGGGCGCAGAATCGACTCAAACCCGAAAATTGTTACTTAATTCCCCGCTTCTGCTCATTCCACTGATCCCGTCGACCCCCCGCAAACAGCCTGTTTACGCGTTTATAAACCAATGTTACGTTTTGGCACTCGCCTTGCTATAGGGTTAAAGCATGCGGTTGCACGAAGTTTAGTAGTTGCTTCAAAGAGGTTGAAGGTCCGGTCTCCCTAAAAGCGTATAACAATTTTTTAGGAAGGAAGGACTGCCAGAGTGATGGTTTCAGAGGTTGCATTGTTGGAATGTTTTATTTGTTGAAGCAGGAGCGCAAATCAATAACACACACCACAAAGGAGGAAGTACCCATGTCTCACAACAAAGACGTAAAACGCACCCTCAAGAACGAAAGACTGGAATACCCCATCAAGATGATGCACGCATATCCTTCCGTTAACGTCGGTTGGGGTGCTCATACCATGGTTGGCAACGACGCCAAGGCGCTCGGCATGACCAACGCGCTGATCGTGACTACCGGCCTTCGCGGCACGGGCATCGTCGAGACCATCCAGGGTGTATTGAAGGCTGCCGGGGTTGCTTCCGAAGTGTTCGACAAGGTAACTCCGAACCCCAAAGACTTCGAAGTCATGGCAGGCGCCAAAGTGCTGGCAGCCGGCAAGTTCGACGGCATCATCTCCCTTGGCGGCGGTTCCTCCCATGACGCCTGCAAGGCGATCAAACTGGTGCACAGCCATGACGGTCAGGACGTAAGGAGCTTCGAAGGCGCTTTCAAAGCTACCAAGGCTAACACGATTCCCCAGCTCGCCATCAACACGACCTCGGGTACCGGTTCGGAGATTTCCTGCTTCTCGATCATCAACCACACCGAGAAGAAGTACAAGATGGCTCTTTTCGATCCGAACTGCACCCCGAGCAAGTCGATCAACGACCCGCTGATCCACCAGTGCATGCCTGGCGACCTGGCCGGCTACACCGGCATGGACGCCCTTGCTCACGGCGTTGAAGCAATCACCTCCCGTCTGGGCGTCATCTCCGCTTACGGCCCGGGCCTGAGCGCGATCAACCTGATTTTCCAGAACCTGCGTCAGTCGGCATGCAACAGGAACAACGACAAAGCAGTAGAAGCCATGGTCTGGGCAGAAATGGCCGCAGCCTACAGCTTCAACAGCGCCGGCCTCGGCCTGATCCACAGTATGGCTCACGCCCTGGGCGGCATGTACGATGCTCCCCACGGTCTCTGCAACGCCATCGGCCTCGGCCCGGTCATGAAGTTCAACCTGCCGGCCTGCCCGGAGCGCTTCAGGATGATGGCTCAGGCTGCCGGTATCGACACCAACGGCATGTCCGACATGAAAGCCGGCGAAGCGTTCATCCAGGCTTGCCTGGAGCTGAAAGCCGATCTCGGCATCACCAAGACCTTCACGGATCTCGGTCTGCTCGAGAAGGACGTCGAAGGGCTGTCGCGCTTCTCCGTGAACGACATCTGCACCGAGGGCAACCCGACCGATACCGGCCTGCAGGACATGATCGGCATCTTCAAACAGTGCATGTAATTTTCAGCTGATTCAATCTGTTTCATTGTAAAACCGTGCCGCCGGCCCCGATGGGAATGACCCAACCCGGGTGCCGGCGGCATATTTTGTCCAGATCAAAAAAAGTTTGAAAACTTTCTTGCCAAGGTGCAAGCTTTGCAAGAGAAGACAGAAGAGTTGCTGAACGCTAACCAGAAGATAAGAGGCTGTCATGATTACCGAACAAGGGGTTAAGGATTTTCTCCACCAAGGCGGCTACATTGCCGACGATGCCATTGCCACCGCCGTTTTCCTGGCCCTCCGCATGGAGAAGCCGATCCTGATCGAGGGGCCTCCCGGAGTAGGGAAGACCGGCCTGGCCAAGGCCCTCTCCTCGTCCCTCGATTTTCCGCTGGTCAGGCTGCAGTGCTACGAAGGGATCGACGAGGGGAAGGCGCTTTACGACTGGGAGTACGGCAAGCAGCTCCTCTATACCCAGCTGCTGCGTACCCAGCTTGACAGCTACCTCTCCGTGTCGGCGGACCTGCGGGAGGCGGTCGAGCGGCTGTCGGCCGAGGAAAGCCTGTTCTTTTCCAAGAATTTCCTGGTGCAGCGCCCCATCCTGCGCAGTTTCATGTCCGAGAAGCGCTCGCTGCTCCTGATCGACGAGATCGACCGCTCCGACGACGAGTTCGAAGCGCTGCTCCTCGAGTGCCTGAGCGACTTCCAGGTCTCGATCCCCGAACTGGGGGTGATCGAGGCGAAGCGCAAGCCGTTGACCATCCTGACCAGTAACGGCACGCGCATGATCTCGGACGCGCTGCGCCGGCGCTGCCTGTATCTCTATATCGGTTACCCGGAGCTGGATCGGGAAGTGGCCATTGTCCGCGCGAAATTTCCCGACCTTTGCGAGGTGCTGGCACGGCAGATGGTGGAGTTCCTGCGCAAGGCCCGCGAACTGAACCTCCGGAAGCCGCCGAGTGTCTCGGAGACCCTCGACTGGGCCCAGGTGCTTTCCATCCTGAAGGCAACACAGCTTACCCCCGAACTGGTTGCCAGCACGGTGGGGGTGATTGCCAAACACCAGACAGACCTGCAAAAGGTGACGGAACTGGCAGCACAGGAATTGAGATAGCCTATGGAACGGATAATCGCACGCTTCGTCGCCGCCTTGCGTGAAAGCGGCATCCGGGTCTCGCCCGGCGAAAGCCTGGACGCGGTCCAGGCGCTTGCGCTGGCCGGCATGGAGGGGCGCCGTTCGTCAAGACAGCTGCTGCGCCTGACGCTGGTGAAGAATTTCAACGACATGCCGGTGTTCGACGAGGTCTTCAACCGCTTCTTCAACCGCTTCCAGTTCAAGGACGAGGACTTGGATGTCCCGGGGCTCATGGACGCCGCCATCATCAGCATGGAGGGGGAGTTCAACTACCTGGACCAACTGCCGACCGACGACCACGACGAGCCCGGCCCCCTGCTGAAACTCGACAGCGACATCGATCCGGAGGATCTGCAGGATCTGAAGAGCCTGACCGAGATAGACCCGGACGATTCGGACGGCAACGAGATAGTGGTGCAGATGAAGGGGTTTCGCGGCAAGGCGAAAGGCCCGCGGCCGACGCGGCGCTACACGCAGAACCCGCTCACCATCGAGCTGAACAAGGGGAACGCGGTCGACAGGGGTATCACCTTTACCGCTGAAGAGCAGGCCGCCATGCAGGACGTGGTCTCCCGGATGATGCTGCGGCTGCGAAAAGACATGCGGCGCATGAAGAACAACCAGAATCGGGGCAAGCTCCACGTCATCAAGACCATCCAGAAGAACTACCGCCACGACATGGTGCCGTTCCAGGTGGCGCTGCGCCGCAAGCGGCGGGAAAAACCGCGGCTCGTTGTGCTTTGCGACGTCAGCTTCTCGGTGAGCCATGCCTCCCGATTCATGCTGTTGCTGCTGCACACCCTGCATAACCAGATGCTGGACGTGCGCAGTTTCATCTTCAACCGGGAACTGGCGGAGATCACCGAAATGCTGGCCAACATGCCGGTCAACGACCTCATGGCAGCGATCGACCAGGGGGACATCGTCGATCTGGACGAAAACAGCAGCTTCGGGCAGGTTTTCCTCAATTTCAAGAAGAGGTACCTGGAAAACCTGCGGGGGAGACCGGCCTTCATCATCCTGGGCGACGCACGCAACAACTACGACGAGACGAACGACTGGGTGCTGGACGAGATCCGCGAAAAGGCGCGCTACATGCTCTGGCTCACCCCGGAGGAGCGCGAAACCTGGCGCCGCGGCGACTGCATGATCGAGACCTACGGCGCCTACTGCGACAAGGTGGAGGTCGTGAAAACGGTGGACGACCTGAGCCTGGTGGTCGAAGACCTGCTGCGGGACGTTTACGCCGACGTGGCCCATCCGCTGGACAGAAAACGCCTGAGGGATGCCAAGGAGGCGCAAAGCTACGACTACCAGGATTATTACACCCGTGGCGCGAGCGGCGCCAGCGAGCCGAGCTTCGATCCTGGCGGGCGCAGCCACTGGTGACCGCCCGGGTCCCGAAGCCACTTGCGCCCGGTTCCCGTACCGGGAACGCCGACCCTTGCAGGATCACTAGAATTTAATGCGGTGACCATACTTTGAAACAGACCCGGAAGAAGCACCCCCACCAATCCGAACTGGAAGCCAAGATCGAGGAATTGCGCAAGTTCCATGAGGAACTGGAAGCGTCGAGGAACAAGTACGCGCTGCTCTACGATTTTGCCCCGGTGGGCTATTTCACCTTCAACCGGGAAGGGGTGATCCAGACGGTCAACCTGACCGGTCTGCGTCTTTTGGGGCTGGACCGCTCGAGCGTGGTGGGGAGGCTCTTCGAGGAATTTGTCGCGGGCGCGGACCGTTTCGTCTTCGTGAATTATCTGACCATCGTGTTCCGCAGCCAGGGGAAGAAGACCTGCCGCCTCGGGCTGGCCCAGCGGGACCAGCAGACGATCTATGTGAGGATCGAGGCGATGGTCACCGAATCGGGAGAAGAGTGCCTGGCCGTGCTGGTGGACATCACCGAGAAGAAGCTGGCGGAGCGCGCCCTTTCCGAGAGCGAATACAACCTGGCCAAGGCCCAGTCCATGACCCATGTCGGCTCCTGGAGTTTCGACCCGGCCACCGGGCAGGTGAAGGCTTCCGACGAGCTGCTGCGCATCATGCGTCTCAGGCGCGAGGACGCCACCCAGGAATCCTTTGCCGACGTGGTGCACCCGGAGGACCGGGAGAAGGTGATCGGCCACCTGCGTCTGGGCGCGGAACATGGCAGGAGCTACGAGATCGAGCACCGACTGCAGTTTGACGACGGCAGCTGCCGCTGGGTCTATTCCATCGTGGAGCCGTCGGTGAGCGGCGCCGGCCAGGTGGTGCGGCTCTACGGAACCACCCAGGATATCACCGAGCGCAAGCGGGCCGAGGTCGAACTGAGCAACAAGACCAACGAACTGCAGGCGATATTCGATTCGATCAGCGACGGCATCACGGTCTACGACCATGAAGGGCGCCTGCAGCATCATAATCAGGTCATGCCCGAGCTGTTCCCGGGCAGGATCCTGCCGGGCCAGCAGTGTCGGGAGATCTTTCACGCCGACCTGCCGAGCATCCCCAACGGCTGCCCGGTGGAACGGGCGCTGCGTGGTGAGCGGGTCGAGACCTCGATGCTGTCGATACGGGAAGGGAAGAAGACCCTCTACCTGGACATTACGGCCACGCCGATCAAGGACAGCATGGGCGAAAAGAGCCGGGCCCTGGTGTTCTTCCGGGACATCTCCGAGAAGCGCCTGCAGGAGATGCACCTGATCCAGACCGATAAGATGTCCAGCATCGGGGTGCTCGCCACCGGCATCGCCCACGAGATCAACAACCCGCTGGCGTCGGTGGCCGGCTGCGCCGAGGGGCTGCTGCGGCGCTTTCGGGACACCCCGGAGCTTACCGAGGACGCCAGGCTCGATGTCTTTCCCAACTACCTGCAGGTCATCGTGCGCGAGACCTATCGCTGCAAGGGGATCATCGACAACCTGCTCAGTTTCGGCAGAAAGTCCGACGGCCTCTCCGTCAACGTCGACCTGAACCGGATCCTGCAGGAGATCATCGAACTGATCAGCCACCAGCCGAACTACCGGAAGGTGAAGCTCAGCGCGAGCCTCATGGATGGGCTCCCCTGCGTGCACGGCGACCCGTCCGCCCTGCGCCAGGTCTGCATGAATCTGCTGATCAACGCGCACCAGGCCATCACGGGAGAAGGCGTGGTCGAACTGGCCACGTCGGGTCCCAAGGCGGACATGATCGCGATCACCGTCCGGGACAGCGGCTGCGGCATCGCCACAGACAACCTGGACCGGATCTGGGACCCGTTCTTTACCACCAAGGAGGCCGGCAAGGGGATCGGTCTCGGCCTGGCGCTCACCTACAGCATCGTCAAGCGGCACAACGGAGAAATCCAGGTGAAGAGCAAAGTGGGGGAAGGGACAGAGTTCACCGTACTGCTGCCGGTAAGCCGGAAGTAAACGGACAGATTAAGATTAAGGTTGAGGTTGAGGTTGAAGAACGCATTTCTGGTAGGAGCGGCATTCCTGCCGCGATCAGCTGCTGATAATCGCGGCAGGAATGCCGCTCCTACAGGATCATGCAAGCCGTACTTTGCGTACATCGCGCCTTTGCGGTAATTTAAATTTTTTTTAAAACGGAGATCTGATATGAGTTGTGACAGCGAGAATCACCAGATGCATATGTGCGTTTTGAAAAGACAGGGGATGCAGGAGTGCATCGAGGCCTTTTCGGACAACCCCACCGTCGAATGCAAGACTTGCGGCGCCAAGGCGAACAGCTCCAAGAACCTGTGCGCTGCACATCTGGTCGGCGCGGCACCCAGCGTGGAAGGCGGCCACGGCAGCGTCGGTATCGAAGAGGTCGGCAAACCTCACGCGGGGTAGGAAGCTTTTTAAAACATCAGCAGATGCAGCACCCCGCGCAGCAGGATGCCGAAGGCCGCGCCCACGATGGCCGGACGCGCCACTGAACTGCAGCGGGTGCCGGCCGAGACCAGGACGGCGACGCCGACGATGTCGCACGGATTGGTGAGAAAGCCTGCCATCCGGTTCAGTTCCACCGTGGTGATGGCCCCCTCCTTCAGCAGGTTGAGCGTTACCCCCATCATCGCCGTGCCGCCGGCCAGGTACTTGGTGGCAAGCGGCAACACCGCCACCGCCGGGAAGCCGATCAGGCTGAAGAACGGTGCCAGGGCGGTCTCCAGGAGGGCGATGGCGCCGACCGCCTTCAGGACGTTCACCAGGAAGATGGCCAGGATCAGGATCGGTATGGCGCCGATGATCACCTGGACCGCCTCCTGCCCCCCGACGATCATCAGGTTGAGGGCGGTGCTTTTCTTGCCGCTGACAGCGGTGACCGGCCGGCCCTCATGGCCGCTCTCCTTTGCCAGCGTTCGGGTCAGCAGGTAGTAGGTCAGGGCCGCTGCCGCCAATCCCCCCACCAGTGAGGTCAGCAGGATGGCGCCGATGTTGAGGCCGACTGCAACCATCGGAAAGACCACGTTGGCCTGGGACATGGTGAAGACCATCGCCAAGGTTGCCGCGATGGCGCGCCTCGGGGTATCGTCCTTCTCCATGATGGACAGGGTGGCGACCGGAGCGGCGAAACTGACCAGGAGCAACTGCAGCATGGCGAAGGCCCCAGCCCCCGGGATGCCGAACACCCGCAGTACCGGCTGTAAGAGACGGGCAACCAGGGCGAGGATGCCGCGCGCCTCGACCAGCTTCATCAGAGCCATCATGACAACCAACACCGGCAACAGCGTATAGAGCGCCAGGTCCAGTGCCGATTTCCCCGACACCAGTATGATTCTTACCGCCTCTTCCATTCGGTTACCACTCCATCTGCCCTGAGCCATTAAAAGATGTCGGAATATACAACCAAATTTCGCTCATTGCCAGAAAGATTAATGATAACCGGGACGCTGGAGCTTTGGAATGATGGGAATGATGGGAATGATGGGAATGATGGGAATGATGGGAATGATGGGAATGATGGGGGCCACCCCCTTGAGGGGGGCCCCTTTGCTAAAGGGGGGAAAGGCTGGAAAGGATCATGCGCCCGTCATCTTTGCCTGCAGGCTCTGCTGCGCGAAGTACTTTGCCACCACCCGGGTGTGCATGGCGAAACCGAGTTCGATGGGGCGGTCGATCAGGAGCACTTCCTGGGTCTCCTCGGAGCTGAACGGCTCCAGGACGCCTGGCGGCTGCGGTGCTGCCAGCCCAAAAATGACCAGGGTCCCGTCGAGCCCGTTCATGACGTCGTAGAGTTCCAGCTCGCCGGCCGCGATCTCGATGCCGGTTTCCTCCAGCAGTTCCCGTTTCCCCCCCTCCTGCCAGCTCTCCCCCATATCGATGAAGCCTCCGGGGAGGGTGACGGTCCCTTTTTGCGGCTCGATATTTCTCCTGATCCCTATGATGCCTCCCCCTGCCGGCACCATGACCACGACCACCGGCAACGGGTTCAGGTAGCTCCGGTTGCCGCAACCCTGGCAGTCCCTGGGCCAGACCGACTCGGACGGGTACCTGGTCCCGCAATAGGAGCAATAACTGTTCTTCAGATGCATGGCGTCCCCCTTTCTTTCCCCATAATGACTCAAGCTGCAGATTAGCACCAGGTTTCACTGCCTCTCATGCAGCTGGTGCTTCGCTCGGCATTCCGCGGCAGGTCAACTCTCTGACGCTTTTTTTCAATTATTCTCGCCTCTGGTCTCCTTCCTCTCCTAATGAACGGTATAATCGCAGAACAATAGTTTATTTATCTGTAGACAAAAGCCACGTTGTGGAGAAAAGCGTCAATCTTGGTGCTCGCCGGAACGCTCCGGTTGTTGCGGGTTGCCCCATTACTCCACACTTTTGGCGGTAGCATCCCGAAACATGCAACGGGACCGCCTCTTAACCCATTCATAAATCAGCGTTTTAGAAGTTGGCACCGCGGTTGCAATAAAGCGTATACCAACGCCGCACGATCACGCTGCGGCAAAACAGCAAGCAAAGGAGAAGCAAAATGGAAACCAAGATTGAAGCAGTAGAAGTGTGCATCGAAGAGCCTTGCATCCTGGAAGAAATCAATGTCGAGGAACTGGCAATAGACGGCATCTGCGGGGTGTACTGAGATGGCGGCGGCAGGCATAGCGCTCCATCCCGCCTGCCGCGTTCGGCGTGAGGGGTTCGGCCTCCTGTTTTACGATTTACGGGGGCCGCGCCTACTCTTCGCCGAAACCGGCGACCTGATCCCGGTCGACTTCTTCGGGACCGTAAGAGGCAGGGAAGAACTCCCCGAAGGGGTGTCGGATCGACAGAAGACGGTGTTGCGAAAATTCGTCACGCAACTTTTAGAAAAAGGATTCCTCCGTGAGCAATAAATACGTCGAGAAGGGGCTGACCGCTCCGGTAAACCTGACCTGGGAAGTTTCGCTGGCTTGCAACCTCCGTTGCACGACCTGCCTCTCTTCTTCGGGAGAGCCGGCACATGGGGAACTGACCACCGCCGAGGCGCTCGACCTGGTCGAGCAGGTACACCAGGCCGGTGTGTTCCAGATCAATTTCGGCGGCGGCGAGCCGTTCATGCGCCCGGATTTCGACCAGATCCTCGCCGCCTGCCACAGCCGCGGCATCATGACCTGCATCTCCACCAACGGCACCCTGATCGATGCGGCGCGCGTGGCCCGGCTCTCGAAAAGCAAGGGACTGGTGGCGATCCAGGTCAGCCTGGATGGCGCCCGCCCGGAAACCTGCGACGCGATCCGCGGCAAGGGGGTGTTCAACCGGGCCATCGAGGCGGTCAAGCTCCTCGCGGCGACCGCCATCCCCACCAGTATCAACACGGTCCTCACCACCCAGAACGCGAGCGAGATCCCGGCCATGTACGAACTGGCCCGCTCCCTCAGCGTCTCGCTCAGGGTGAGCCGCTTCCGTCCTTCGGGGCGCGGCGCGGAAAACTGGGAGAACCTCCGTCCCACACCGAGCCAGCTGATCGAGTTTTCCGAATGGCTGGCGAACAGCGGCGACGTCAGGACCGGCGACAGCTTCTTCTCGCTCACCTCGCAGGAGCGCCAGGGGCTGGGACTGAACCTCTGCGGCGCGGCGAAGCTCACCTGCTGCGTGGGACCGACCGGCAACATGTACCCCTGCGCCTTCCTGCAGACGGACCGCTTCCATGCGGGGTCGCTAAGGGAGCGGAGCTTCCAGCAGATCTGGGACGACTCGGAGATTTACGACTCCTTCAGGAGCCTCCGGATCCATTCCTGCGAGGAGTGCACGCGCTTCGACCAGTGCCATGGCGGCTGCCCGGCTGTGGCGTACCATCTGAAAAACGACATTAACGGCGGGGACCCCGAATGCCTGGAGCGCTGCGTGACTTCCATCGCAGACTCGGCCAGGGACGCGGCAGCCGCCTGATGCAATGCAATGCCTCCCTTTTTCCAGACGGAAAAGGGCCGGGGCCGTGAAGAAACTGAACTGCCGCAGACCGTCCCCCTGACCGTAGGTGGGAGACCAAACTTCGAGGAGCTAATACCATGATGTTTCCGAACCTGTTTTCACCCCTTAAGATCGGTACCGTAGAGGTGAAGAACCGCATCTCGTTCCAGCCGCACCTGACCAACTTCGCGGTGAACCAAATGCCCAGCGAACGCCAGATGTACTACTGGGGGGAGCGCGCCAAGGGTGGGGCCGGCCTCATCATCACCGAAGAGATGAGCGTGCATCCGACGGACATGGCTTACGAGAAGCTGATCGACGTCTATCACCCCGAGGTGATTCCCGGCTTCAGGAAGATCACCGACTACGTGCACCAGTACGACGCCAAGATCTTCGCCCAGCTGAACCATAACGGCCAGCAGTGCGACGGCGCCATCTCCAGGCTGCCGGTCTGGGCCCCGTCGCCGATGCCGGACGTCCTGTTCCGGGAGACCCCGAAGGAGATGGAGCCGGAGGACATCGAGGAGGTGGCCCGCTACTTCGCCAGGAGCGCCATCCACGCCAGGGAAGGTGGCTTCGACGGCATCGAGCTGCAGTTCGGGCATTCGAGCCTGTCGCGCCAGTTCCTCTCGCCGCTCACCAACTTCAGGACCGACGAGTACGGCGGCTCCCTGGAAAACAGGATGCGGGCGCCGCTCAAGTTCATCAGCGCCGTGCGCCGCGCCGTCGGGAACGACTTCACCCTCGGCATCAGGATGTGCGCCGACGAGATGATCCCGGGGGGGCTCGACCTGGGCCAGGTCCAGGAGATCTGCGCCCGCTTCGAGGCGGCCGGCCTGATCGACTTCATGGATCTCTCCATCGCCACCTTCTACAACCTGTACCTGGTGGAAGGTTCCATGCACACCCCGCTCGGCTACACCATACCGCTTGCCGCCGGCATCCGCGAGAAGATCAAGCTTCCGGTGTTCTGCACCGGCAGGATCAACGACCCGGTCATGGCCGAGAAGGTGCTCGCCGCCGGCCAGGCCGACATGATCGGCATGTGCCGCGCCCTGATCTGCGACCCGTTCATGCCGAAGAAGGCGCTGGAGGGGAGGCTCGAGGACATCCGCTACTGCATCGGCGACAACCAGGGGTGCATCGGGCGCATGGGGGTGAACAAGTCCCTCGGCTGCATCCAGAACCCGGCGGTCGGGCAGGAGAAGCAGTGGGGCGAGGGAACCCTGGAGAAGGCAAGCGTCAAGAAGAAGGTGACCATAGTAGGCGGTGGCCCGGGCGGCATGTGGGCCGCCAAGATGGCCGGCCGCAGGGGACACCAGGTCGATCTCTACGACCGCAACGAGACCCTGGGCGGGCAGGTGCTGACCGCCATGAAAGGGGCGGGGCGCGACGAGTTCGGCGTCATCATCAGAAACGAGAAGGGGCAGGTGGACAAGGCCGGCGTCGCGGTGCACCTCGGGAGCGAGATGACCTGCGAGCAGGTGCTCTCCGACCACCCGGACGTGGTGATCGTCGCCACCGGGAGCGCCCCCAAGGCCCATCCGGTGGGCGGGTCTGACGGCCCTGCGGTCTACAACGTCTGGGAGGTGCTAAACGGCGAGGTGGAGCTGGGTGAGAAGGTGTGCGTCATCGACTACGACGGCCACCACCGCGCCTCCGCTACCGTGGAGTTCCTGGCCAACCAGGGGAAGAAGGTGCACGTCATCACCCCGAGCCTCTTCATCGGCGCAGAACTGGGGCCGACCCAGGACCTCTACCTGACCAGGCAGCGGCTCTTGCAAAAGGGAGTGACGCTCACCCCGGACATCGCGGTCATGGAGGTCGCGGGCGAAGCGGGCGCGAAGACCGTGAAAGGGTTCAACGTCTACTCCAACGCCTGGGACGAGTGGGGTCCCTTCGACGCGCTGGTGCTCGCCATGGGACAGAAGGCGGACGACGAGCTGTATCTCTCGCTCAAGGGGAAGGTTCCCGAGCTGTACCGGATCGGCGATAGCGTCGCCCCCCGCAAGGTGGATATGGCCATCTGGGAAGGGCACCGGGTCGGGAGGGAAATCTGATGGCGGAGCAGGGCAAGATTCTCGTTTTTGTCGACCTCCCGGAAGGGGCGCTGGACGAAACCGGCAGGGGACTCCTCTCCTACGGGGCGCGCCTCTCCAAGATCATCGGCTCCCCCTGGGAGGTGGTGGTCACCGTCGCTCCCGATGAGGCCGCGCGGGCCGACTTCGCACGCTTCGCTACCCCGGCGGTCACCTGGCTGCAGGGGGGAACCGAGCTTCTCGACACCCCCGCCCACCTGGCAAAGGCCGTGGCGTCCCTGGTCTCCGAGCAGGGGGCGAAGCTCCTCCTGCTGCCGCATAACGACCTCGGCGCCACGCTGGCGCCGGTCGCGGCGGCCCGACTCGGCGCGGCGCTTTTCACCGAGACGGTGAGCGTGAAAAAGGTAGAGAGCGGCATCGAGCTGTACCGGCAGATCCTCGGCGTCAGGCTCTCCGAAACCAGGAGCTGGGACGGTACGCTGCCGCTGGTGATCACCGTGCCGACCCGGTCCTTGAGCCAGGTGCTCATGCCGACCGTGCGCCCGAGCACCCCGGCATATGCCGGCTTCCAGCCCGCTCCCCCGTCGGGCGCCACGGCGCTGGTCACCGGGCGCATCCCCCCCGATCCGCAGACCGTCGACCTGAGCGAGGCCGAGGTGATCTTCAGCGCCGGCAAGGGGTGCGACCAGGCCACCTTCGGGCAGTTGCAGGAACTCTGCCGCCTGCTGAACGTATCGTGCGGCGTGACCCGTCCGGTGTACGACCTCGGCTGGACCGGTTTCGAGCGGATGGTGGGGCAGACCGGCCGCACCGTCACCCCGAGGCTCTACGTCGCCCTCGGGATCTCGGGCTCGATGCACCACGTCGGGGGGATCAAGGACTCGCGCCGGATCGTCTCGGTGAATTCCGACCCCAAGGCCCCGATCTTCCCGAACTCGGACGAGGGGTACGTCGCCGACCTTAAAGAGATTCTGCCGCGCCTGATCGATCGGGCCAAGACCGCAGTAGGAGGTGCCCTATGACCAGATCATTCCAGGCCATCGTAGTGGGCGCCGGACCGGCCGGGTCCTCGGCCGCGCTGACCATGGCGCGGGCTGGGCTCGACGTGGCGCTCGTGGAGCGGGGAACTTTCCCCGGCGAGAAGAACATGTTCGGCGGCGTGCTGCATCGGCTCCCCGGGCTGGAGAAGATCTTCCCTGACTTCTGGGAGCGCGCGCCGCTGGAGCGGCACATCGTCAAGAAGGGTGTCACCTTCATGACCGGCGACTCCAGCTTCAACACCGTCATCGAGGCGGGGAATTTCGACAAGCCCCCCTACAACGGCTACACCATCTTCCGGCCGCGCTTCGACCGCTGGCTCGCCGAGGAGGCGGTCAAGGCGGGGGCGACCCTGATCACCCGCTCCAGCGTCGAGGGGGTGCTGGAGAGTAACGGCCAGGTCGCCGGCGTCACCATCCAGGGGAGAAAGGGCGCCCTCAAGGCGCCGGTCGTGATCGCGGCCGACGGCGTCCTCTCCTTCACCGCGCTGAAGGCGGGGCTCAGGAGGCCGACCTTCGATCCGGGGCAGATGGCGGTCGGCGTCAAGGCGCTCCTCGATCTGCCGAGCGACCTGATCAACGAGCGTTTCGGGCTGGTCCGGGAGCAGGGGTTCGCCAACGAGTTCGTCGGCTGCACCTCGGGGGTGCGCGGCGGCGGTTTCCTCTACACGAACTACGATTCGCTCTCCGTCGGCCTGGTCTTTCACCTGGCGAGCCTCAAGGAGAGCGGCAAGACCCCCTATGACCTCCTGAACGAGTTCCTGGAGCAGCCGCAGGTCGCCAAGATGGTGCGCGGCGGGAAGCTGCGGGAGTACTCGGCCCACCTGATACCGGAGGGGGGGTACGACATGATCCCGGAGCTTTTCGGAGCCGGCATCATGGTCGCGGGCGACGCGGCGGCGCTTTGCAACGCCACCGGCCTGAACCTGGAGGGGATCAACCTCGCCTCCCATTCCGGGATCCTGGCGGGTGAGGCGGCCATCGCCGCGCATCAGGCCAACGACTTCAGCCGCAAGGGGCTTTCCATCTACAAGAAGCTCATGGACGACAGCTACGTCATGAAGGACCTGAAACTGTACCGGCGTGCCCCGCACATGCTGCACAACAACCGGATCTACCGGGAGTACCCGGAACTGGTCTGCGGCGTCATGGAATACCTGTACCGGATCGAGGGGGCGCCCAAGGAGAACCTGTCCAAGCTGTTCCTGAAGGCCGCCCGCGAGAAGGTCGGCCTGAAGAACCTCGCCGCCGACGGCCTCAGCGCATGGAGAGCACTATGAACATCGACGAGATTTTCGACTTCACCAGTTTCACCATAGACCGGGAGCCGCACATCGTCCTCGACACCGCGGTCTGCGTCGGGTGCGACAGCAGGGGTTGCACCAACTCCTGCCCCGCCCGCTGCTACACCTGGAACGAGGAAGAGAAAAAGATGACCTTCGTGCACGACGGCTGCCTGGAGTGCGGCACCTGCTACGTGGTCTGCGAGCGGAAGGCGTTCACAACCTGGCGCTACCCGCGCGGCGGCTTCGGGGTCGCTTACCGGATGACATAGCAAACGGAAAAGAAGGAGCAAACCATGACTTTTTCAAACCTGAACATACTGGTCCTCCTCCGGGAGGTGGCCGATCCCAGACCCCCGGCACGCACCATCACCCGGGGGGCGGGGGTCAGCTCTCGCGGCCTGAGACTTTTGCCCAACCCGGCGGACCTCGCCGCCCTGGAGGAGGCGCTCTGCCTCAAGGACAGGCTCGGCGCAAAGGTGACGGTCCTCTCCGTCGCTCCCGAGACCGCTGAGGACACGCTGCGACTCGCCCTGTCCATGGGCGCGGACCGGGCGATCCGCTGCTGGGACCACGGCATGGAGGGGGGCGACGCCACGGCGGACGCCCGCGTGCTGGCCCGGCTTCTGGAAATCCTGGCACCGACCCTGGTGCTCACCGGCAACCGTCTGGCCGACCGCGGCGACGATCCGGTCCCGGCCCTGGCCACCGCGTTGAACGGAGCCCCCTGCATCGGCTCGGCGGTATCGCTCTCCCTCAAGGTGGGGGCGGTGGAGGTGCTGCGCAAGGGGGACCGCGGCTCGCGGCAGACGGTGACGGCACTGTTTCCCTGCACGGTCCTTTTCGACGAGGGGGCGACGCCGCGCTACCCGGCGGTCGAGGCGGTCATCGACTCTCTCACCGCTACCATCGAGCAGTGGGAACTTCCCGAGCTGGGACTCCCGTTTTGGGAGATCGGCGCCTCGGGGGCGACGCTCCCCGCGGCACGGATCGGCACGCCTCGCCCCGACCCGGTCCGGGTGGTGACCCCCGATCCGGACCTCCCCGCTTTCGAGCGGATCCTCTCGCTCCTCTCCGGCGGCATCAAGGCGCGCGAGGGGCGGGTGCAGGCGCTTTCCGCCGATGCCACGGCAGCGGCGCTTTGGGAACTGTTCCGCAAGGAAGGGGTGGTGCCGGAGCCGGCAGAAGCGGTGGCGGAGGCGGCAGCATGAATTACCGCATGGTGCAGGGCGTAACTCTGGTGCAACGGGAGGACGGGGATTTCCTGATGTCGGAATCCCCCCTCGCGCTGTTGCGCCTGAACGCCCCCCTGGTCGTACTGGCCAGGCGCGCCATGGCAGGACCGATTGCCGCGGCCAGCGCCGGCGAGGCTAAGGTGCTGGAACAACTGACGCTGAAGGGGTTCATGGAGCGGCTTCAGGAGGTGGCGCAGCCCGAGGCCACCCTCCCGACCGTCAGCGTGGTGATTCCGGTCCTGGACCGGGCGGGGGAACTGGCCC
>Ga0209212_1004479_pt1 | contig 17265 bp, 16 predicted proteins | sample RifGroC2_FD_183996 | JGI IMG/M metagenome (GOLD analysis project Ga0209212, IMG submission 183996) | Groundwater microbial communities from Rifle, Colorado, USA - Groundwater C2 (SPAdes) (version 2) | ecosystem: Environmental > Aquatic > Deep subsurface > Groundwater | place: Rifle, Colorado...
TGGCGGCGGCGCCCGCCGGCTCCGGCAACGCCGCCCGGCGGACGGCGAGGGCGCGCCGACGGGCGGGCGCTGCCGCCGTGGCTCAGAGGATGCGTGCCTTGAAACTGCGGCCCTTGACCTTGCGCTCGCTCAGGCGCTGCAGCGCCTCCCGGGCCACGTCGCGCTCGACCGCCACGTAGGCGTTGTAGTCGTACAGGGTGATCTTGCCGATCCGGGCGCCGGGCAGGCCGCCTTCGCCGGTGAGGGCGCCGAGCAGGTCGCCGGGGCGCAGCTTGTCCTTGCGCCCGCCGTTGATGCACAGGGTGGTCATCGGCGGCAGCAGGCGCGCGTCGTCCAGCGGCTTGAGCTTGTCCAGGCTGGCCCAGGTCAGCGGCGTCTGCTGCAGGGCTTCGATGGCGCTGGCGCGGCCGGCCTCGCTCGGCGCCACCAGCGACAGGGCCAGGCCCTTGGCCCCGGCCCGGCCGCTGCGGCCGATGCGGTGGATGTGCACCTGCGGATCGCGGGTCAGTTCGAGGTTGATCACCGCTTCCAGGGTGTCGATGTCCAGGCCGCGCGCGGCCACGTCGGTGGCCACCAGCACGCAGCAGCTCTGGTTAGCGAACATCGCCAGCACCTGGTCGCGCTCGCGCTGCTCCAGGTCGCCGTGCAGGGCCAGCGCCGAGATCTTGCGCGCATTGAGCATCGTCGCCACTTCCTGGCACTGCTGCTTGGTCTGGCAGAACACCACGCTGGAGGCCGGGCGGAAGTGCAGCAGCAGGCGCGCCACCGCGTCCAGGCGCTGTTCGGGGGCGATCTCGTAGAAGCGCTGCTCGATCTGGCTGTCGTCGTGCTGCGACTCCAACTCGATGCGCTGCGGCTGGCGCATGAAGCGCGCGGCCAGCTGCTCGATGCCTTCCGGATAGGTGGCGGAGAACAGCAGGGTCTGCCGCTTGGCCGGGGTCTGCTCGATGATCTCGCTGATCGCGTCGACGAAGCCCATGTCGAGCATGCGGTCGGCTTCGTCGAGCACCAGGTGGTTGACGCCGTCGAGCTTGAGGGTGCCCTTGCGCAGGTGTTCGAGGATGCGCCCCGGGGTGCCGACGACGATGTGCGCGCCGTGCTCCAGCGAGCCGATCTGCGGGCCGAACGGCACGCCGCCGCACAGGGTCAGCACCTTGATGTTGCCGGCGCCGCGCGCCAGCAGGCGGATTTCCTTGGCCACCTGGTCGGCCAGTTCGCGGGTCGGGCACAGCACCAGCGCCTGGCAGCCGAAGTAGCGCGGGTTGAGCGGCGCCAGCAGGCCGAGGGCGAAGGCGCAGGTCTTGCCGCTGCCGGTCTTGGCCTGGGCGATCAGGTCGTTGCCGGCGAGGATGATCGGCAGGCTCTGCGCCTGGATCGGCGTCATCTGCCGATAGCCCACGGCATCCAGGCTGGCGAGGAGGCTGGCGGGCAGCGGCAGGGAGGAGAAGGCGTCGGTCACGGGGGCAGGCCTGGCAGGGAAAACGGGCGGGGAGTGTAGCAGGATGGCTGGCGGGCGTTGTGCCCGCCGGCCGGTTACAGCGAGTGACGGGCGGCGGCGCGCGAGCGGTGCCAGTAGCCGAGCCGCTGGCTCAGCTCATGCACGTTGTCGATGCCCATGCGCCGGGCGCGGTTGAACAGGATCAGGGCGATCTCGGCGGTGGCCAGGGCGTCGGCCGCCGCGTGGTGGCGCTGCGGCATGTCGAGCTTGAAGAAGTCGATCCAGCGGTCCAGCCCGCCCTGCTGCACGAAGGCCTCGGGGCAGAGCATGGGCGCCAGGTCGGCGATGTCGAAGAACGGGTGCTGCAGGCGGTAGCCCAGTTCGTCCTTCAGCGCGCGGGTCAGCATGCGCTGGTCGAAGGGCGCGTGATAGGCGAGGAACACGCAGTCGCCGGCGAACTCCATGAACGCCAGCAGCGCCTCGGTCGGCTCGCTGCCGCGGGCCAGGGCGCTGGGCGCGATGCCGTGGATCAGCACGCTCTCGGTGACGCTCTTCAGCTGGCGCTGCAGGGTGCATTCGAACTGCCGGCCGAAGTCGATGGCGCCATCCTCGATGATCACGGCACCGATCGACAGGACGATGTCGCGGTTGAGGTTGAGCCCGGTGGTTTCCAGGTCGAGCACGACGAAGCGCTGGGTCTGCAGCGGGCGGCTGTCCAGCTGCGGCGCCAGGGGCAGGCGCTGCAGGCGCCGGCGTTGCTCGTCGCTGAGCTGCGGTCGGCGGCGGCCGAGCGCGGAGAGAAAGGCGAACGGGTTCATAGCTGGTAACGCACGCTCAGTTTGCTCTGCAGGCGCTGGGCCTGGCGGAAGGACTCGCGCAGGATGCGCCGGTCGAGGGTGTTGAGGGTGTCGGGGTCGAGGCGGTTGCCCAGCGGCTGGCCTTCGCGCTCCTGGCGCTGGTGCTGCTGCATGCGGATCAGCTGGATGAAGTGGTAGGCCTCCTCGAAGGAAGCGGCATCCTTGGCCTCGATCACGTCCCGCTCGGCCAGCAGGCGGAAGCGCTCGAGGGTGTTGCTCTCGCTGATGCCGTGGGCCAGGGCGAGGATCCGCGCGCCGTCGACGAAGGGCGTCAGGCCCTCGATCTTGAGGTCGAGGGTGTCCTTCTCGGCGCCGCGGCTGGCCACCACGAAGTCGCGGAAGCGGCCGATCGGCGGACGGTGCTGCATGGCATTGGCGGCCATCATGCGCTGGAACAGCGGGCTGTCGGCGATCATCTGCAGCAGGCTGTCGCTGAGGATGCGGTAACCCGCGCTCGGTCCCCAGACCGGGCGCAGGTCGAAGAAGATGGTCGAGTGCAGCAGCTTCTCGGCGGTCGGCGCATTGATGATGGCGGCGAAGCGGCGGGTCCACTCCTGGCGCGACAGGCACAGCTCGGGATTGCCGGCCATGATGTTGCCCTTGCACAGGGTGAAGCCGCACTGGTCGAGGGCCAGGTTGATCTCGTGCGCCAGCGGCAGCAGGCGCTGGCGGATCTGCTCGGCCTCGGCCGGGCCGTCGGCCTCGAACAGGATGGCGTTGTCCTGGTCGGTGTGCAGGGTCTGCTCGCGGCGGCCCTCGCTGCCGAACACCAGCCAGGTGAAGGGCACGCCGGGGTCGCCGTGCTTCGCCAGCATCAGTTCGATCACCCGGGCCACGGTATGGTCGTTGAGCAGGCTGATGATGTGGGTCAGCTGCGCCGGGCTGGCGCCGTGGGCCAGCATGTTGTCGATCAGGTGGGCGATGTCGCCGCGCAGGGCGGCGAGGGCGGCCACCGAGCTGGCGCTGCTGATGGTGCGCGCCAGGTGCACCAGGTCGACGCGCTGCAGGGAGAACAGGTCGCGCTCGGAAATCACCCCGATCAGCCGCTCGTCCTCGACCACGCAGATGTGCGCGATGTGCCGCTGGGTCATGGCCAGGGCGGCATCGAAGGCGCTGGCCGAGGGCGGCAGGTGGAAGGGATCGCGGATCATCAGCCCGTCCAGCGGCTGGGTGAGGTCGCCGCTGCCGTTGGCGATCTCCTGGCGCAGGTCGCGCAGGGTGAAGATGCCGATCGGCCGCGCGGCTTCGTCGACCATGATCAGGCTGCCGACGTGATGCTCGTTCATCAGCCGCACCGCATCGCGCAGGCTGGTGCCGGAGGTGCAGGTCACCGGGTTGCGTGCTGCCAGTTCGCCCAGGCGGGTGTCCAGCGAGTACTGCGCGCCGAGGGTTTCCGTGGCCTTGAGCTGGACCTGCTGGTTGACCTGGTCGAGCAGGCTGCTGACCCCGCGCATGGCGAAGTCGCGGAACGGCGGGGACAGCGCCAGCAGGCGGGCGAAGGCCTCGCGCTTGAGCTGCAGGCAGAAGGTGTCCTCGGCCGCCAGGTAGTCGGTGCGGGTCGGCCGTTCGCCGACCAGCGCGCCCATCGGGAAGCATTCGCCGACGGCGATATCCAGCGCGTTTTCCATGCCGTCGCCGGACGCGCTCGGGCGCTGGCCGAGGATATGCCCCTGCTTGACGATGTACAGGTACTCGACGCGGCCGTCATCGGGTTTGACGATGCTGTCGCCGGCGGCATAGAAGCGCAGCTGGCAGTGTTCGACCAGGAACACCAGATGGTCGTCGTCCATCTGCTCGAAGGGCGGATAGTTCTGCAGGAACTGCAGGGTGCCCTGGATATTCTGCAGCACGGCGGTCTTGCCGGCTTCGGCAAAGGCATCGGCCTTGCTCATCTTGTTGTTCTCCCTGGAGCCGTGGGTTTGCTGCCGATTGTGCCATGCGCGCCCCGCCTCACGCTTGACGTGGGCCGGGGAAAGCGGCGGGACGGACGGGGCCTGGCAAGCGGGGCGGCGGCAGGTCGGCAGCGCGCGCCCGCGGCCCGCAAAGCACAACGCGCCGGCTCCCGGGGGAGCGCGGCGCGTTGTGGGCGGAAGCGCCGCATGGCGCTCCCGGGGTCGGCATCCGTGCCGACGCGGTATTACAGGCCGTTCTTGGCCTTGAACTCGCGGCGACGGCGGTGCAGTACCGGCTCGGTGTAGCCGTTGGGCTGCTTGGTGCCTTCGACGCACAGTTCGACGGCCGCCTGGAAGGCGATGTTGTCGTCGAAGTTCGGCGCCATCGGGCGGTACAGCGGGTCGTTGGCGTTCTGACGGTCGACCACCAGCGCCATGCGCTTCATGGTTTCCATCACCTGCTCGACCGAGCACACGCCGTGGCGCAGCCAGTTGGCGATGTGCTGGCTGGAGATGCGCAGGGTGGCGCGGTCTTCCATCAGGCCGATGTCGTTGATGTCCGGCACCTTGGAGCAGCCGACGCCCTGGTCGATCCAGCGCACCACGTAGCCGAGGATGCCCTGGGCGTTGTTGTCCAGTTCGTTCTGGATCTCTTCCGCGCTCCAGCTGATGCTCGGCGCCAGCGGGATGGTCAGGATGTCGTCCAGCGAGGCGCGCTCGCGCTTGGCCAGCTCCTGCTGACGGGCGAACACGTCGACCTTGTGGTAGTGCAGGGCGTGCAGCGCGGCGGCGGTCGGCGACGGTACCCAGGCGGTGTTGGCGCCGGCCAGCGGGTGGGCGATCTTCTGCTCGAGCATGCCGGCCATCAGGTCGGGCATGGCCCACATGCCCTTGCCGATCTGCGCGCGGCCGGACAGGCCGGCCTTCAGGCCGATGTCGACGTTCCAGTTCTCGTAGGCCTTGATCCAGGCGGCGTTCTTGATGTCGCCCTTGCGGATGAAGGCGCCGGCTTCCATGGAGGTGTGCAGCTCGTCACCGGTGCGGTCGAGGAAGCCGGTGTTGATGAACACCACGCGCTCGCTGGCGGCCTTGATGCACGCCTTGAGGTTGACGGTGGTGCGGCGTTCCTCGTCCATGATGCCGACCTTGAGGGTGTTGCGGGTCATGCCGAGGACGTCCTCGACGCGGCCGAACAGCTCGTTGGTGAAGGCGGCTTCTTCCGGGCCGTGCATCTTCGGCTTGACGATGTACACCGAGCCGGTGCGGGTGTTCTTGCGGCTGGTGTTGCCCTTGAGGTTGTGCAGGGCGATCAGGCTGGTGACCAGGCCGTCGATGATGCCTTCCGGCACCTCGTTGCCGTCCTTGTCGAGGATCGCGTCGTTGGTCATCAGGTGACCGACGTTGCGCACGAACAGCAGGGAACGGCCGTGCAGGGTCAGTTCGCCGCCATTCACCGCGGTGTACACGCGGTCCGGGTTCATGGTGCGGGTGAAGGTGGTGCCACCCTTGGCCACTTCCTCGGCCAGGTCGCCCTTCATCAGGCCCAGCCAGTTCTTGTAGGCGACGACCTTGTCGTCGGCATCGACCGCGGCGACCGAGTCTTCGCAGTCCATGATGGTGGTCAGCGCGGCTTCCATCAGCACGTCCTTCACGCCGGCCGCGTCGGTCTTGCCGATCATGCTGGTCGGATCGATCTGGATCTCGAAGTGGATGCCGTTGTTCTTCAGCAGGACGGCCTGCGGCGCGCTGGCCTCGCCCTGGAAGCCGATCAGCTGGGCCGGGTTCTTCAGGCCGGTGCTGCTGCCGTTGGCCAGGCTGACGACCAGCTTGCCGCCGTCGATGCGGTAGCCGGTGGAGTCGACGTGGGAAGCGCCTTCCAGCGGCGCGGCTTCATTGAGGAAGTCACGGGCGAAGGCGATGACCTTGGCGCCGCGCACCGGGTTGTAGCCCTTGCCTTTCTCGGCGCCGTCTTCTTCGCTGATCGCGTCGGTGCCGTACAGGGCGTCGTACAGCGAACCCCAGCGGGCGTTGGCGGCGTTGAGGGCGAAGCGCGCGTTCATCACCGGCACTACCAGCTGCGGGCCGGCCATGCGGGCGATTTCGTCGTCGACGTTTTCGGTGGTGACGGCGAAGTCCGCGGGCTCCGGCAGCAGGTAGCCGATTTCCTGGAGGAAGGCCTTGTAGGCAACGGCGTCGTGGGCCTGGCCGGCGCGGGCCTGGTGCCAGGCGTCGATCTGCGCCTGCAGGGCGTCGCGCTTGGCCAGCAGGGCCTTGTTCTTCGGAGCCAGGTCATGAATCAGGGCGTCGGCACCCTGCCAGAACTGCTCGGCGCTGACGCCGGTGCCGGGAATGGCTTCGTTGTTGACGAAGTCGAACAGGACTTTGGCGACCTGCAGGCCACCGGCTTGAACGCGTTCAGTCATTGCTTGCCTCACTCTGCTTGGGAGCCGCATCGGACAGCGGCCACGCCTTTCATGTAGTACGGATCGAAGGATACTACATGAAGCGCTGTGATAAATGTATGAAGGGCCGACGGTCCTTCGACAAAAGTCTTGGCGGGCGCGACCCAGCGCCAAGCGTAGCCGGCCGGCGGCTGTCGGGCGAGTTGTCCACAGTGGCGCGAGGCGGGGCGGCAGTGGGTTTCCCGGCTTGTCCCCGTTTGCCGTGGACCCGGCTGTGGAAAAGCCTTGGGCATAGTGCTGCAGCCTTAGTGCCACGCGGCTTGCAGGATGTTGTACGTTTTTTGTGCAGGGGTGCGGCGGTTATGCACCGGGCGGGTGGATGCGGCTGTGGATAAGCTCTGGAGCCCTGTCTGCAAGCCATGTCTGGCGGGCTCTGGCGGCGATTGGTGGTTTTTTGTACGGAGTCTGGCCTGCGCTTTGGGGAAAAGCCGCTGACAGTGGTGGATATGTCCTTGTGCACAGGTGCAGGGTTGTCCACACCGGGCGTGGATCAGGGTGTGGACAAACTGCGTGCACATCGCTGCAGGCCACGGCTGGCGCTGGCTTGAGCGAGGTGGTCGAATTTTGAGCAGGGCCCTTGCGGCGCGTGGGCACGAAGATGTCCACCGTTGCGGGGGACCAGCCTGTGGATAAGCTCGGGATGGATCGCCAGGCCCCGCCCGCTGCGGGCTCTGGCGGTGCGCTGGGTGTTTTTTGCACAGCGGTCTGCAGCCCGCTTGTGCACAAGCGGCGGGGATCAGTGTGTGGATAACCTTGGGGCAAGGCCCTGCAGGCCACGGCGGGCGCGGTCTGCAGGGCATCGCGCAGAAAATGATCAGCGGCGGCGCAGGGTCAGCCAGATGTCCAGGCTGTACACCAGCAGGGCCGCCCAGATGCAGGCGAAGGCCAGCAGGTTGGCCGGTGCCAGCGGCTCGGCGTAGAGGAACACCGCCAGCAGCAGCACCAGGGTCGGCGCCAGGTACTGCAAAAAACCCAGGGTGGCGTAGGGCAGGTGGCGTGCGGCGGCGTTGAAGCAGAGCAGCGGGATCAGCGTCACCGGCCCGGCCATGGCCAGCCAGCCGCCCTGCGCGGTGCCCCAGAACTCCGCCTGGCTGCTCGCTGCCGTCGGGTGCAGCCACAGCCAGCCGAGGGCGACGGGCAGCAGCAGCCAGGTTTCCACCGCCAGGCCGGGCAGCGCCGCCACCGGCGCCTGCTTGCGGATCAGTCCGTAGAAGCCGAAGGTCAGCGCCAGCAGCAGCGATACCCAGGGCAGGCTGCCGAGCTGCCAGACCTGCTGCGCCACGCCGACCGCGGCCAGCGCCACGGCCAGCCACTGCAGGCGGCGCAGGCGCTCGCCGAGCAGCAGCAGGCCGAGCAGCACGTTGACCAGCGGATTGATGTAGTAGCCGAGGCTGGCCTCGAGCATGTGGCCGTTGTTCACCGCCCACACGTAGAGCAGCCAGTTGCAGGCGATCAGCAGTCCGGACAGCGCCAGCATGGCCAGGCGCCGCGGATGCGCGCGCAGCTCGCGCCACCAGCCCGGATGCTTCCACACCAGCAGCAACAGCACGGCGCCGAGGGCCGACCAGAGCACGCGATGGACGACGATCTCGAGGGCGGGGATCTGTTCGAGCGCCTTGAAATAGAGCGGAAACAGGCCCCAGATGACATAGGCGGTCACGCCGAGGATGTAGCCGCGGCGGGGATTGGTGGTGCCCATCGGCGCTCCAATATTCAGGAAGCTAAATAAAGCGGTGCGCCATTCTAGTGCACGGGTTTGCGGGCTGTCTGGGGCAGCCGCTGCGCATGGGCCGCGGCGGCTGCCGACAGCGGCAAGCCGTTGCTGAGCGCGGGCTCAGAACAGCCGCAGCGGCTCCTCGTCGAGCGCCGCCAGCTGCTCGCGCAGCATGAGGATCTGCTCGCCCCAGTAACGCTCGCTGCCGAACCAGGGGAAGCTCATGGGGAACGCCGGATCGTCCCAGCGCCGCGCCAGCCAGGCGCTGTAGTGCATCAGGCGCAGGCTGCGCAGGCCCTCGATCAGCGCCAGCTCGCGGGGGGCGAAGTCGTGGAACTCCTGGTAGCCGTCGATCAGTTCGGCCAGCTGCAGCAGGCGCTCCTGGCGTTCGCCGGCCAGCAGCATCCACAGGTCCTGCACCGCCGGGCCCATGCGGCAGTCGTCGAGGTCGACCACGTGGAACTGCTCGTCGCGGTACAGCAGGTTGCCCGGATGGCAGTCGCCGTGCAGGCGGATCGAGGTGTAGTCGATGCGGGCGAACAGCGCGTCGAGGCGCGCCAGCAGGTCACGGGCCACCGACTCGTAGGCCGGCAGCAGGCTGCGCGGCACGAAGTTGCCTTCCAGCAGGGTGGCCAGCGACTCGTGGCCGAAGTTGCTCACCGTCAGCGCCTCGCGGTGGGCGAACGGCCGGCTGGCGCCGATGGCGTGCATCCGCCCGAGCAGTTGGCCGAAGCGGTACAGCTGGTCCAGGTCGCCCGGCTCCGGCGCGCGGCCGCCGCGGCGCGGGAACAGCGCGAAGCGGAACCCGGCATGCTCGAACAGGCTCTCGCCGTCGCGCTGGAGCGGCGCCACCACCGGCACTTCGTGCTCGGCCAGCTCGAAGCTGAAGGCATGCTCCTCGCGGATCGCCGCATCGCTCCAGCGCGCCGGGCGGTAGAACTTGGCGATCAGCGGCGTCTCGCCTTCGATGCCCACCTGATAGACGCGGTTCTCGTAGCTGTTCAGCGCCAGCACGCGGGCGTCGCTGAGGAAGCCGAGGCTTTCCACGGCGTCCAGCACCAGGTCGGGGGTGAGGGCGGCAAAGGGGTGGCTCATGGCGGGCTCCAGTCGATGGACCCGGAGTGTACCCCTTGTCGTGACGCTTTGGCCCGACCCTAGGTCTGGCCGCCCAGGCTGAACAGCAGAAACATCAGGACCGCGAGGATCACGAAGAACAGGGCGTACTTCAGCGTCAGGGCCAGGGCACTCTCGCCGGGGATTTCGGCGCCGCAGTGCGGACAGATCCCGACGGTACGGGGTATCTCCTTCTTGCACTCTCTGCAGTGGGTGGCCATGCCATTCTCCTCGCGTTCGGCGCCGCGGCGGCGCTCGGCTGTTCCCTGCAACACAGATTAGTCGAGCATTGGCCGCCGAACGGCGCGGCGGCTCAGTCCGGTGCCGGGGTGCGCGCCAGGCAGTAAACGTCCACCCGCGCCGCGCCGGCCCGGAGCAGCTGGCGCGCCAGTGCTTCGGCGGTGGCGCCGGTGGTCAGCACGTCGTCGACGATGGCCAGGTGGCGGCCGGCCAGCGCCGCCGGCTCGGCCACGGCGAAGGCCTGGCGCAGGTTGCGCCGCCGGGCGGCGGCATCCAACTGCTGCTGGGCGGCGGTGTCCTGCGGGCGCAGCAGCAGGTCCTCGCGCAGCGGCAGCTGCAAGGCGTCCGCCAGCCAGCGCCCCAGCAGCGCCGCCTGGTTGAAGCCGCGCCGGCGCAGGCGGGCTCGGGCCAGCGGTACCGGTAGCAGCAGGTCGGGGCGTGGCAGTCCTTCCAGATAGGCATGGCGCAGGTGCTCGGCCAGCAGCGCGCCGAGCAGGCGGCCGAACGGCCAGGCGCTCCGATGCTTGAAGCGGGTGATCAGCGTGTCGACCGGGAAGGCGTAGCGCCAGGGCGCCTCGACCCGCTGGAAGGACGGCGCCCGGCGCAGGCAGTGGGCGCAGACCAGGCCCGCCGCCGGCAACGGCAGGGCGCACACCCGGCAGTGCGGGCCGAGCCAGGGCAGCTCGTTTTCGCAGTCGCTGCACAGCGGCTGCGGGGTGTCGCTGGGCCGATCGCAGAGCAGGCAGGATTGCCTGCTTTTTAACCACTTGTAAACCATGCGCTCCCTCGCAGTTGACAGCGGCCGAGGCTGCCGTAAAGATGCGGCCATCCCTGCCGCCCCGCGATTCTACTTCTTCTTTCGGGCGCGCCACCCCCTAACCAGGAAACCGCCGATGAGTGCCAACGCTTCCCTGCGCCACGACTGGACCCTCGACGAGGTCCGCGCCCTGTACCAGCAGCCGTTCAACGACCTGCTGTTCCAGGCGCAGACCGCGCACCGCCAGCACTTCGATCCCAACCGCGTGCAGGTCTCCACCCTGCTGTCGATCAAGACCGGCGCCTGCCCGGAAGACTGCAAGTACTGCCCGCAGTCCGGCCACTACAACACCGGGCTGGATAAAGAGAAGCTGATGGAAGTGCAGAAGGTCCTGCAGGCCGCCGCCGAGGCCAAGGCCATCGGCTCGACCCGCTTCTGCATGGGCGCGGCGTGGAAGCACCCGTCGGCCAAGGACATGCCCTACGTGCTGGAGATGGTCAAGGGCGTCAAGGCGCTCGGCCTGGAAACCTGCATGACCCTTGGCCGCCTCGACGCGGAGCAGACCAAGGCGCTGGCCGATGCCGGCCTCGACTACTACAACCACAACCTCGACACCTCGCCGGAGTTCTACGGCAACATCATCACCACCCGCACCTACGCCGAGCGTTTGCAGACCCTCAGCTACGTGCGCGAGGCGGGGATGAAGATCTGCTCCGGCGGCATCCTCGGCATGGGCGAGTCGCTGAACGACCGCCTCGGCCTGCTGATCCAGCTGGCCAACCTGCCGGAGCACCCGGAATCGGTACCGATCAACATGCTGGTCAAGGTGGCCGGCACCCCGCTGGAAAAGGCCGAGGACGTCGATCCGTTCGACTTCATCCGCACCCTGGCGGTGGCGCGCATCCTCATGCCCGAATCCCATGTGCGCCTGTCCGCCGGCCGCGAGCAGATGAACGACCAGATGCAGGCCCTGGCCTTCTTCGCCGGCGCCAACTCGATCTTCTACGGCGAGAAGCTGCTGACCACCGGCAACCCGGACGCCGACCGCGACATGCGCCTGTTCGCGCGCCTGGGCATCCAGCCGGAAGCCCGCGAGGAGCACGCGGACGAAGTGCACCAGGCCGCCATCGAGGAGGCGCTGATCGAACAGCGCAACAGCGCGCTGTTCCACGACGCGGCGGCAGTCTGAGTCATAAGAGGAGGATGAGCCACGTGCCATCCCCCTTGCGGTGGACAATCGCGTTGCGAGTTGTCCACCTACGCCCGCTTTGAATCCGTAGGGTGGATAACCCGCTTGCGGTTATCCACCAGTCCCCGGTGATCCCATGACCTTCGACCTCGCCTCCCGTCTCGCCGCCCGCCGGGCGGACAACCTGTTCCGCCAGCGCCCGCTGCTGCAGAGCCCGCAGGGCCCGGAGGTGGTGGTCGACGGCCAGCCGCTGCTGGCCTTCTGCTCCAACGACTACCTCGGGCTGGCCAACCACCCCGAAGTGGTCCGTGCCCTGCAGCAGGGCGCCGAGCGGTGGGGCGTCGGCGGCGGCGCCTCGCACCTGGTGGTCGGCCACAGCCAGCCGCACCACGAACTGGAAGAGGCGCTGGCCGAATTCACCGGCCGCCCGCGCGCGCTGCTGTTCTCCACCGGCTACATGGCCAACCTGGCAGCGGTCACCGCGCTGGTCGGCCAGGGCGACAGCGTGCTGGAGGACCGCCTCAACCACGCCTCCCTGCTCGACGCCGGCCTGCTGTCCGGCGCGCGCTTTTCGCGCTACCTGCACAACGACGTCGACAGCCTGGCCAAGCGCCTGGACAAGGCCGAGGGCAACACGCTGGTGGTGACCGACGGCGTGTTCAGCATGGACGGCGACCTCGCCGACCTGCCGGCGCTGTGCGCCGCGGCGCGGGCCAAGGGCGCCTGGCTCATGGTTGACGACGCCCACGGCTTCGGCCCGCTGGGCGCCACGGGCGGCGGCATCGTCGAGCAGTTCGGCCTCGGGCTGGACGACGTGCCGGTGCTGGTCGGCACCCTCGGCAAGGCATTCGGCACCGCCGGCGCCTTCGTCGCCGGCAGCGAGGAGCTGATCGAGACGCTGATCCAGTTCGCCCGTCCGTACATCTACACCACCAGCCAGCCGCCGGCGCTGGCCTGCGCCACCCTCAAGAGCCTGGAGCTGCTGCGCTCGGAGGGCTGGCGCCGCGACCATCTCAACGCGCTGATCGCCCGCTTCCGCGTCGGCGCCGCCGCGCTCGGCCTCGAGCTGATGGACAGCCCGACGCCGATCCAGCCGATCCTGATCGGCGACAGCGCGCGCGCCGTGGAGTTTTCCCGCCTGCTGCGCGAGCGCGGCCTGCTGGTCGGCGCGATCCGCCCGCCGACCGTACCGGCCGGCACCGCGCGGCTGCGGGTGACCCTGTCCGCCGCGCATACGGAAGCGCAGGTCGAGCGCCTGCTGGCTGCGCTGGGCGAATGCCAGGCGCTGTTGCCGAACGAGGAGGGCAACCCATGAACCGACTGATCCTGCTGCCCGGCTGGGGCCTCGGCCCGGCCGCGCTGCAACCGCTGGCCGAGGCGCTGAACGCGCAGGGCCTGAGCGTCGAACTGGCCGAGCTGCCGGCGCTGACGTCGAGCGATCCCGAGGACTGGCTGAACGAGCTGGATGCGCGCCTGCCGCAGGGCTGCTGGCTGGGCGGCTGGTCGCTCGGCGGCATGCTCGCCACCGCCCTCGCCGCGCGGCGCGGCGAGCGCTGCCGCGGACTGGTCACCCTGGCCAGCAACGCCTGCTTCGTGCCGCGCGCCGACTGGCCGCAGGCGATGACCGCGGAAACCTTCGCCGCCTTCCGCGCCGGCTGCGCCGACGATGCCGCCGCCACCCTCAGGCGCTTCGCCCTGCTCTGCGCCCAGGGCGGCGCGGAAGCCCGCGCGGTCAGTCGCCAGCTGCAGCAGGGCCTGCCGGCGCAGGACGCCGCGCAACTGCTCGCCGGCCTCGACGTGCTGGCCGCGCTGGACAACCGCGCGGCGCTGGCGAGCTTCGCCGGCCCGCAACTGCACCTGCTGGCCGAAGGCGACGCGCTGGTGCCGGCGGCCGCGGCCGAGGCGCTGCTGGCGTTGCTGCCGGTCGGCGAGGTCGACCTGCTCGAACAGAGCGGCCACGCCTGTGCCCTCGAACAGCCGCAGGCGCTGGCCGAGCTGATCGCCGAGTTCATCCGCGAGGCTGCTGGCGATGCGTAGATTCGCAGGGTGCGCCATGCGCACCATCGGCGCGGTCCGTCCGGTGCGCGCGGCGCACCCTACGGCGAGCTGCCCGCTGTTTCGCGAGGTCGAGCATGACTGACCCGCAAGCGTGCCTGCCCGACAAGCGCCAGGTCGCCGCCTCCTTCTCGCGCGCCGCGGCCAGCTACGACAGCGTCGCCGAGCTGCAGCGCGCGGTCGGTGGCGAGCTGCTGGCGCAGCTGCCGGTCGAGCTGGCCCCAAGCCGCTGGGTCGACCTGGGCAGCGGCACTGGGCATTTCAGCCGCGCCCTGGCCGCACGCTTCCCCGAGGGGCAGGGCACCGCGGTCGACATCGCCGAAGGCATGCTGCGCCATGCGCGGGCGGCGGGTGGCGCCAGCCAATACGTCTGCGGCGACGCCGAGCATCTGCCGCTGGCCAGCGCCAGCCAGCAACTGGTCTTCTCCAGCCTGGCCCTGCAGTGGTGCGCCGATTTCGCCGCCGTGCTGGCCGAGGCGCGCCGCGTATTGCAGCCGGGCGGGGTGTTCGCCTTCAGCAGCCTGTGCGTCGGCACCCTGCAGGAACTGCGCGACAGCTGGCAGGCGGTGGACGGCTTCGTCCACGTCAACCGCTTCCGCCAGTTCGCCGACTACCAGGCGCTGTGCGCCGCCAGCGGCCTCGAGGTGCTGACGCTTTCCAGCGAGCGGCGCGTGCTGCACTACCGCGATCTGCGCCAGCTGACCCACGAGCTCAAGGCGCTCGGCGCCCACAACCTCAACCCCGGCCGCCCGGACGGCCTCACCGGCCGTGCGCGGGTGCTGGCGCTGGTCGAGGCCTACGAGCGCTGGCGCGACGCGCAGGGCCTGCCGGCCAGTTGGCAGGTGGTGTACGGGGTGCTGCGCCGGACTGCCTGAGTGGTGGATAAGGCTGCGCCGTTATCCACCCTACGCTGCCGATGCCCCTGCGTAGGGTAGAAAACCCGCGCAGCGGTTTTCTACCGACCCCGTGCCGTAACCTGGCGTTAAGCCCCAGAGTCTGCATATCGAGGACAACTGCCATGACCGCCGCCTTCTTCATCGCCGGAACCGACACCGACGTCGGCAAGACCACGGTCGCCGCCGGTCTGCTGCATGCCGCGCGGCTGCGCGGGTTGTCCACCGCGGCGGCCAAGCCGGTGGCTTCCGGCTGCGCGCGCACGCCCGCGGGCCTGCGCAACGGCGATGCGCTGGCGCTGCTCGGCGAGTGCTCGCTGGCGCTGGACTACGCCGAGGTCAACCCGTTCGCCTTCGAACCGGCCATCGCCCCGCACTTGGCGGCGCGCGAGGTGGGCGTCGAGCTGACGGTGGCGGCGTTGCTGGAGCCGGTGCAGCGGGTGCTGGCGCGCGGCGCCGACTTCAGCCTGGTCGAGGGTGCCGGCGGCTGGCGGGTGCCGCTGGCCGGGCGGGAAAGCCTGTCCGATCTCGCCGTGGCCCTGCAGCTGCCGGTGATCCTGGTGGTCGGCGTGCGGCTGGGCTGCATCAACCACGCCGTGCTGACCGCCGAGGCCATCGCCCGCGACGGCCTCGAACTGGCCGGCTGGGTGGCCAACGTGGTCGACCCGGCCACCTCGCGCCTCGACGACAACCTGGCGAGCCTGGCCGAACGCCTGCCGGCGCCCTGCCTGGGGCGCATTCCACGGCTGTCCGCCGCCACGCCGGCGGCGGTGGCGGCGCATCTCGACCTGGACGCGCTGCGCCGCTGAGCGCCTGGCCGAACCGCCGAGGCACTGCGGCGCGCAGCGATTATCCCCGGCGGCCCTGAATGAGCTGGATGAGGATCACCACGACGGCCACGACCAGCAGGATGTGGATGAATCCGCCCATGGTGTAGGCCGAAACCAGCCCCAGCGCCCAGAGGATTAGCAGGATAATCGCGATCGTCATGAGCATGTCTGTATCTCCGATCTTGGTCCGGCAGCGATCTGCCTCGCGCCAGATTGAGCGTAGCCGCCCGCGCGGGTCTGTTCGCTAGCAGACACAGCGCCCGCCGTTTCGCCCCGGTGCTCGCGCCGGTCGAGCGCGTGCGGCTGAACTATCCTTTCGGGCGACGAACGGAAAAGTTCTTTCCAGCCAGGTTGCCGCCATGACCGAGATGCCCGCGCCGCCGCAGAATTACCTTCTGGCGGCCCTGTCCGCCGAGGTGCATAACCGTTTGCTGCCTCACCTCGAACGGGTGACCTTGCCGCTCGGCAAGGTCCTCTACGAGTCGGGGGATGTCTTGCGGCACGTCTATTTCCCGATCGACTCCATCGTCTCGACGCTCTACGTGATGGAAAGCGGCGCCTCGGCGGAAATCTCGGTGGTGGGTAACGAAGGCTTCGTCGGCGTCGCGGTGGTCATGGGCGGCGGCAGCACCCCCAGTCGCGGGGTGGTGCAGAGCGCCGGTCACGCCTGGCGGCTGCAGGCGTCGCGGGTCCGCGAGGAGTTCGAGCGTCATGGCGAGCTGCAGCGGCTGATGCTGTGCTACACGCAGTCGCTGATCACCCAGGTGGCCCAGACCGCGGCCTGCAACCGGCATCACACGATCGACCAGCAGCTGTGCCGCTGGCTGCTGCTGTCGCTGGATCGCCTGCCGGACAACCGCCTGAGCATGACCCAGGAGCTGATCGCCAACATGCTCGGCGTGCGCCGCGAGGGGGTCACCGAGGCGGCCGGCAAGCTGCAGAAGCGCGGCGTGATCGAGTACAGCCGCGGGCATATCACGGTGCTCGACCGGCCCGTGCTCGAACAACTGAGCTGCGAGTGCTACGCCGTGGTCAAGCAGGAAACCGACCGCCTGCTGCCGTGGGTTCCCGTGCGCCGGCCCGAGCGCCCCGGCCCGCGCCAGCCGCAGGCTACAGCCGCCCCAGCAACACCAGGACAAGGACGATGACCAGCAGCAGCCCCAAGCCGCCCATGGGCGCGTAGCCCCAGTTGCGGCTGTGCGGCCAGGTGGGCAGGGCGCCCAGCAGCAGCAGGATCAGGATGATCAGCAAGATGGTTCCCACGCTCATGGCACTCTCCTCGGATTCGTCTGCAGTGGCGCCACCGCCGCGCTTGGCGGCAGCACCTTGGCAGCGTGGCGCAGGCGCCGGCCCGTTTCTGTTCGCCAGCACACACACGGCGGCAGCTGGCGCCTAGCGGGCGTCGGCGTTCGCGGCCTGCTGGCGTTGGATCTCCTTGCGCTTCATCGTGAGGTAGGCATCGCTGGTCGGGGACTGCAGTTGCTGCGGGTAACGCTGGGCGCCGGCGTGCCACAGCTCCAGGCGCCTTTCGCGCTGTTCCGCCGGCGCTGCCGACAGGGCGCCGAGGAAGGCCTCGATCGCCAGGTAATAGCGCATCGTGTTGCGCTCGACCACGGCGCGCATGCCGCCGACATGGATCGGCTGCCCGTCGGGCTGGCGCCCGACGATGCTGAAGCCGACCCGGTCGCGACCGGCGGTCGCCAGGTAGCCCTGCATGGCCACCCGTGCCGCCAGGCCGTAGGCATACGAGTAGGACATGTGCAGGAAGCTGCGCTGGGCATCGAGCGCCACCACTTCCAGCGCCATGCGGTAGTGGCTGGTGCCC
>Ga0209212_1004481_pt1 | contig 17258 bp, 15 predicted proteins | sample RifGroC2_FD_183996 | JGI IMG/M metagenome (GOLD analysis project Ga0209212, IMG submission 183996) | Groundwater microbial communities from Rifle, Colorado, USA - Groundwater C2 (SPAdes) (version 2) | ecosystem: Environmental > Aquatic > Deep subsurface > Groundwater | place: Rifle, Colorado...
TAAGAATCAAGGACTACAATCCAAAAGGAACAAATGTCTTCCCACTTTGGGGATACTTAATCCCCAAAGCCGCTCAACATGACAATTTTGGATTGCTTCGTCACGTTGTTCCTCGCAATGACGAAAGAAAGACAATTTTATTTAAGGCTTAGTTTTGCATAAATACCAGCTTGTACATTCTTCATGTTTTTCATGAAGCCTTTGCTGCGCATCTTCTGTTGTTCTTGGAGGCGGAACAATCACATTTTCTCCGGGTTTCCAATTAGCCGGAGTTGCGACTTTCTTTTCGTCAACAAGTTGAAGCGCGTCTACAATCCTGACAATTTCATCTATATTTCTGCCAACACTTGAAGGATAAGCTATATACGTCCTTAAAATTCCTTCGGGATCAATAATATAAACTGTCCTTATAGCATGATCTTCGCTTATCGCGGGATGAACCATATTAAAAAGACCGGAAACCTTGTATCTTAAATCTGCAATAACCGGAAAATTAATTTTTAATTCAAAATTTTCTTCGATTTGTCTAACCCACTCAATATGGGAATAAACGCTGTCAATGCTTAAACCCAGAAGTTTAACGTTTCTTTTTTCAAATTCCTGCTGCTTTTGAGCAAATCCGATAAACTCTGTGGTGCATACAGGAGTAAAATCCGCCGGATGAGAGAATAAAATTACCCAGTGTGCTTTGTTAAATTCAGAAAATTTGATTTTTCCATGGGTTGTTTCAGCCTCAAAATCAGGCGCGGACTCGCCTAATCTTAAACAATTACAGACTTCGGGCATTTTATCTTGATTGTTACAACATGTTTCTTGCATTTTTGTTCTCCTTATTCTTAAAATTCTTTGTCATCCTGAGCAAAGCGAAGGATCTGCCAAATGTGGATTAAAGCCTTTTTTACAAGTTGGACAGATTCTTCGGATTAAAACCCTCAGAATGACATCTTGTTAATTCTCTATCCAAAACCGACCTTAATTCAATTAGCCGGTTATAATATTTATTTTCAAAATTTATCAGAAACCGTAATGTTAAAACCTTGTCCAAAATGTTAATTTTATGGATAATTAAATTAGTAAAATTTTATAAACTATGTCTTTAAAATCGATTTTAATAGAAAAGAGTAGAATAAAGTGGTTCTTGTTAACTATGCCGACCGCAAACTGACCTGTAAAGTCGTGTATTACGGCACGGGAGAAAGCGGAAAAACAAGCAATCTAATATATATTTATAATACGCTTGATTCTGCAATCAGGTCAGAGATGACATGCCTTGAAGGACTAAACGAAAGGACTCTTTTCTTTGATTTTTTATCAATAAACTTAGGGGATGTAAAAGGGTTTAACACGACTTTTAGTCTTTATACTTCGCCGGGGCAAATGCAATATAATGCGGCAAGAAAGATTATTTTAAACGGCGTAGACGGCATTATTTTTGTGGCAAACTCGTCAAAAAGCGAAAAAGAAAACAATATCCAGAGTTATAACAATATGATTCAAAATTTAAAAGAATATAACCTTAATTTAAACAATATTCCCATAATTTTACAATACAATAAGAGAGATTTGGACAATGCTTTAAGCTTTGAAGAACTTGAAAGTGACATTAATGAAGCGAGACATCCAAGCTTTGAAGCCGTTGCAACTCAGGGACAAGGTGTTTTTGCCACATTAAAAGCGGTCAGCAATTCCATTCTGGCTAATTTACAATAGAAACAGTTAATTTGAAAGAAAAAATGAACGACATACTTAATTACATCAATAAACAGGACGAAAAATCAGAATTTTTGAATTTAAATTCTCAAAATAAGCTGATTATTTTTGGTTCGATTTTAAGTTCGATTTTTGTTGTAATTACAGCCTGGCTTGTTATTGATAACACCCAAAAAACAATTCTTGACAGTTATTATAATTTTGGTTCGATGCTTGCAAAAACACTTTCGATTGAAAGCTCAAGCCTTCTTTCAGACCTGCCGACCTCTCAAGGAATTAAAAAACTGAAAGAACATACCGAACAAATAATAAATAACAGCGAAGATATTTCTTATGTTGTGTATAGAGATCAACTGGGAAATATTATTTATTCAAGCAAACAAAACAATCCCGCTTTTGAACACACCGAAACAAAGCCAAATATAGAAGTTAGCCAGCCTCTTACCTTAAAAACTCTTTATGCAAAACAGGTTATAGGTTCTATTCAAGTTGGTTTAAGCGGACACACCATGAATATAGTCGGAAAAGCCACAAGAAACCTTATGCTGATTATTTTTACCATTGCGTGGATATTATCTATCGCAGCGGTCTTAATAAATACTCTGCTTATAACCAGACAAATAAAACTTCTGTCAGAAGGCGTAAGAAAAATTTCAACAGGGGAATTCGGCTATAAAATAACTTCAAAAGACCTATGGGGAGATATAAAACATCTTTTTGAATCTTTTAATACAATGTCCTCGAAGCTTAGAACTTATGAAGATAAAAATATCGACCAGCTGACTTATGAAAGAAACAAAATGGAAGCTGTATTGATGAGTATTGCAAACGGCGTAGTGGTTTGTGATAATTCTGACCAGATAATTCTCGTAAATAACGCCGCCTTAAAAATGCTTGAGGTCAAGGTAAAAGAAATTATAAAAACAAAAATAACAGAATATTACGATACAAACGGAGAATTATGCTTCAAAAACAAAATAAGGGACTTTAAAGACACCCCTTATGAAGGTGCCAGAGCGCAAAATCTTGAATGCCAGCTAGAAATGAACGGTAAAATCATTAAAACTATTATTTCCCCGATTTTCACCGTCCATGAAGAATACATAGGCTATATTCTTATACTTCACGATATAACAAAAGAAGCAGAGATTGACAAAATCAAGAACACATTTATTTCAAACGTAAGCCATGAACTAAGAACCCCTGTCACAATCCTCAGAACATATATAGATACTCTTTATAACTGTGAAGAAAAGCTGGACGATAAAACAAAAAGAGATTTTCTGTCAATAATAAACCATGAATCCGACAGATTAAATAACATGGTAAATGACGTTCTTGATTTTTCAAAGCTGGATTCTCCTGACGTCCGCCTTGAAAAAGATTTATCAAACATGGGAGCAATTATAGAAATTACTGTCAAGTCAATGAAAGTTCTAGCCGAAGAAAAAGGAGTTTCTTTCTCAATAATTATAGAGCCGGAACTTCCCGAAGTAATGGTAAATTCTGAAAGCATAGAGAGAGTGCTTAAAAACCTTATTTCAAATTCTATTAAATACTCCCATAAAAACAGCAGGGTAAAAATAAGAGCGGAAATTGACCGCAGCGGAGAATTTTTACAAGTTTCCATAGAAGACAACGGCATCGGAATACCGGAAGAACACCTTGCAAAGATTTTTGACAGATTCTACAGAATAGAAACAAAAGTTCACTCGGTAAAAGGAACAGGTTTAGGCTTGCATCTCGTAAAAATTGCAATAGAAAAACACCATGGCGGCAAAGTTTTTGTTGAAAGCAAACAAAACGAAGGCAGCACATTCGGGTTTAAAATCCCTCTTAAATACGTAGAAGAAGAAGTTTCTTTAGCAAATTCTCCTGAAAAAGAAAAAGTTAACTAACTTGAGTCGCCAATTATTTTTTGTTGTCATTGCGAGGAAGCCCGTAGGGCTGACGTGGCAATCTAAAAAAATAAAATCAATTTGGATTGCTTCGGGCAAAGCGCTCGCAATGACAGTTTTGGCTATTTAGTGACTGGAGTTAACTAAAAATTAAGATTACAAAAAATAAAGATTTTAAACAAAAACACATGATTCATGTTTAAAATACTGCTAAAATGGAATAATACTATTTGATGCATATAAAAAAATAATAATATCTTTAAAGGATTCTAAATAAAGATTTAAACTTTATTATAATAGTAAAAAGAACATGGAGTGTTCAAACTATGGGAATAACTTTTGGCGGCGTCGGCTCAGGATTACCGGTTCAAGACTGGATAACTCAACTGGTAGCATTAAAAAGAATACCGGTTGATAAACTGTACACAAAAAAAGATACTTTAAACAGTTCAAAAACTGCTTTAAGCACCGTTGAATCAAAGTTTTCATCCTTAAAAACATCTGTTTTAAAATTAACTGATGCAAATCTTGCAACCAGTTTTGATATTTTTAATGCAAAAAAAGCAACGAGTTCTGACGAAACAATCGCCACAGTAAGTGCTGCAAATACTGCAATTACTCAAAAAGTTTCACTAAAAGTTGAAAGCCTGGCTACTTCAACAAAAGCTTCAAGCTTAACCGCTGTTTCAAAAACTATGACAGGAACAGAACTTTTTACCTCTATTGCAAATAAACAGGGAACTGTCGGTACTTTCAGCATTTATACAAACGGCACTAAAAACGAATTTACAATAGAAGCAACCGATACTTTAGACAATATTGTTAAAAAAATAAATGACAAATTTGATCCGACCGGCGATGAAGATTACAGTGATAATACCGTAAAGGCTTCTATTACAGACGGAAAACTTGAAATAAATTATGATAATACTGATGTAACAAATCTAACACTTGGTTCAAGCGCGGATACATCAAACTTCTTTAACATAATGCAGCTTTCAACAGCTGATCCCGTTGATAACGGTGATGGAACAACAAGTTTTACCAGTCTTACACCAATAAACACCATAAACCTTAGCGGAACAATCATAGGCAACGCTGCCAATCTTGATGTAAGCGACCTTGATCCTATAACCGCAGGAACTTTTAAAATTGGAAAAACGGAATTTACTATAGACGCAACAACAACTATGTCCGGTCTTATAAGTAAAATAAATAAAGATGCAAATGCAGGAGCGACAGCTCAATTTGACGCAACAACAAATAAAATTGTTTTAACATCAAAAAATCCCGGACAAACAGCCATTAACCTTGAAAACGGAACAAGCAATTTTCTTAACAAAATAGGGTTAATTACAGCGGGTGGGGATTCTTTATCTTCCCAAACACTGGGAAATAACGCAAAAGTATACGTTAACGGTTCAACTACAGCATTGGAAGCCAACTCAAATACAATAACAGGTGACATAAGCGGTATTACCGGTTTAACTATAAACCTTAAAAACACAACAGAAGTCGGTGACACCATCGATATTAATGTTGATCAGGATACAGATCAAATAAACACCGCTCTGGATGATTTTATTTCCAAATTTAATGCAATGTCAAACATAGTTAAAGAGCATACAGCAACCGGCAAAACTCTTCACGGTGAATATTCTCTTATAGGACTAAAAAATACTTTTAGATCTATGACTACCGATAGAGTAAGCGGTCTTACGTCTTATGATAGCCTTGCAATGATTGGCATATCAACAGGCGCTATAGGGAAATTAGCTTCAGATACATCAAATGCTTTAATTCTTGACAAAGATAAACTTCTCGAAGCTCTTAACGAAAATCCTTCTGAAGTAAAAGCTCTTCTTATCGGAGACAAAACAGCAGGAATTACAGGTATTTTCGAAAAACTTGAAGATAAACTTACCAGCGTTCTTGATCCTGTAAGCGGTTATTTTAGCGTAAAAGAAGATTCTTTTAATACAATGATTACCGATAATGATAAATCCATTACAAGAGGCGAAGACCGTATTACAGCATATAAAACAATGATTACAAAACAATTTTCCGAAATGGACTCATACATAAGCAAAATGCAGCAACAAGGCAGTTCTCTTTCCAATCTTGGCATATATTAGAGCCTATCTTGTTAAAATATTAAAAAAGTCGGGAATGAAAATAATCCCGACTTTTTTGTTTTTATATTTGACCCGAACTCTTGTTTTATGGTAAAAATAAACAAATTTAAATAATCAAAAGAGGAAGAGGAATATGGAAATTGAAAAAATGATAAAAGCTGCAAAAGGAGAAGAAATTGCAGATATAGTTATAAAAAATGCAAATATAATAAATGTTCTGTCCGGCGATATCCACAGAGGCGACGTTGCTGTAGTTAACGGAAAAATAATCGGTATTGGAAATGACTATAAAGGAAAAGAAGAAATTGACATAAACGGTTCTTATCTTTCTCCTTCTTTTCTTGACGGACATGTGCACCTTGAAAGTGCTATGATATCCCCTTATGAATACGCAAAAGCAGTTATTCCTTCAGGAACTACCACTGTTATCGCTGATCCTCACGAAATATCCAATGTACTCGGGCTTCAGGGAATAAGCTTTATGAGGGAAGCCACCAGAACACTTCCTCTTGATGTATACATGATGCTGCCTTCCTGCGTTCCTGCGACAGATATGGAAACTTCCGGCTCGAAACTCAGTGCCAGCGATCTTTCAATATTTATTAAAAAGTCATGGGTGCTTGGAATAGGAGAAATGATGAATTTCCCCGGTGTTTTAAATAATGACCCGACAGTTATTAACAAAATAACTCTTCCTGTCTCAAAAAGAGTTGACGGTCACGCCCCCGGATTGAGCGGAAAAAACCTTTGTGCTTATATTTCAACAGGAATTTCATCTGACCATGAATGTATTTCTGTGGAAGAAGCCAGAGAAAAAATCAGAATGGGTCTTTATATAATGATTAGGGAAGGAACTGTGGCAAAAGATCTTGACAGCCTTCTTCCTGTGGTTGATGCAAACAATTCAAGAAGATGTTTCTTTGTAACAGATGACAGATACCCTCATGATTTGTACGATCATATAAATTCTATGGTAAGAAGAGCGGTAAAATATGGAATTCATCCGCTTACCGCAATTCAAATGGCTTCTATTAACACGGCAGAATATTTTAAAATCCAAAATCTTGGCGCAATAGCCCCTGGTTATCAGGCTGATATGCTTGTGTTTGATAATTTATCAGACTTCAAACCCGCAATGGTGTTTAAAAAAGGTCAATTAGTCGCTAAAAACGGCAAATTTCTTCCTAAAGAAAATGGTTATACACTTCCTGAAACCCGCGGATCTGTGAACGTAAAATGGATTGAAAAAGACAATTTCAAAATTAAAGCAAATTCCGATAAAATTAAAGTTATAAATGTTACAGGAAATAAACTTATAACACTTGGAAGCATAGAAAAAACAAATATTGTTGATGGTTTCGCAGAGACTGACATAGAAAATGATGTATTAAAAATCGCAATTATAGAAAGACATAAAGCCACAGGAAACATAGGATTGGGGTTTGTAAAAGGTCTGGGGTTAAAAAGCGGCGCCATTGCTTCAACAGTAGCCCATGATTCTCATAATATGGTTATAATCGGAACAAATGACGATGATATGTATTATGCGGCGGTCGAGCTTGTAAAATCACAGGGCGGAAAAATCGTTGTAGAAAACGGAAAAACCCTTGAAAAACTTCCTCTTCCTGTTGCGGGCTTGATTTCAGACTTGCCGATCGAAGAAGTTATAGAAAAACTTAAAAGCCTCGTAAAATCAACCAAACAGCTTGGCTGCAAGCTTGATGACGCTTTTATGAATATGGCATTTCTTTCCCTGCCTGTAATTCCCGATTTAAAAATTACGGACAAAGGCTTAATTGACGTAAACAAGTTTGAAATTACAAATTTGTTTGTTTAGTGCTGTCTTAGAAGCTATCCGGTTAAAACCTGCCATTGTCATTGCGAGGAGCTTGCGACGAAGCAATTCAAAAAAGCAATGATTCTTGGATTGCCGCGCTCCCGTTGGTCGCTCGCAATGACAGATACTTTTAACAAGATGGCTTCTTACAAATTATAAAAACATGCTTTATAATGAATAAATAATCTTTAGAATTTAAGGAGAAAACATGTGCAGAAAGACAGACAGGATTGGCATAAAAACTGCTCTGTGTCAAATTTAACGCACTTTTGTCATTCTGAGTGCAACGAAGAATCTGTCCGTTTTGGGATTAAAACAATAAGCGAAAGAGGGCTAGATCCTTCGGCTTCGCCTCAGGATGACAGCTTTATTCATAGTAATAAAAAGACAGGTTTCACCCTTGCAGAAGTTCTGCTTACTCTGACTATAATTGGAATTATAGCTTCTCTTACAATTCCTGACTTAATTACGAGCATTCAGGATAATCAATTAAAAGCTGCATGGAAAAAAAATTATTCTATATTAAATGAAGCTACTTTAAAAATAATAGAAGAAAATGGTGGCACAATGGTGGATGCTTTAACAGATTATACTCCAATGACGACAGCATATTTAGAACATTTGAATTTTTTAAAACGTTGTTCTGAATGGGTTGGTTTGGGTATATGTTGGCATCAGTTAGGCGATTCTTATTTGTTAAATACTACAATAGCAGCATCCACTAATTCAAGCGGAGCAATATTAAGTGATGGTACTTTAATACAATTTCAATATCTGTCAGCTAATTGTAGTACATCTCTCGGTAGTTTGAATGATATTTGCGGGGAAATTCGCATAGATGTAAATGGATTTAAAGGTCCGAATACTTATGGTAAAGATATATTTTGCGCATTTGTTCTTAAAGACCGTTTAGTCCCTCGAGGGATACAAGGAGATGAACTTAATATAACAAATCACTGCATATATCCACCAAATACTGGTTATGAAGGTGCTGATAATAATGGCAAAGCTTGTAGTGCAAAACTTTTATTACAATAGTAAAATAATTACCTTTTAACCCATTAAATCCCTAATTTGCTCGTAATACTTGTCGGCGCAGGCTTCCCAAGAGAATTTTCGTGCCTGATAATAAGGGATCTCGCCCCAGTCTGTTTCAGCTGCTTTTTGCAAAGCCTCTGCATATTCTTCAACATCTGTCACATCGCAAAGAATTCCCGCATCACAGATTACATCCATCCTTGAACAATCTTTCGGCGCAACAACAGGCTTATTACATGCCATTGCCTCAAGATAAACAAGCCCTAAAGGTTCTGACCTCGACGGTAGTGTAAAAACGTCGCATGCTTTGTAATATGACGGAATTTGTTCATTAGGAACACATGTTGTTTTAAATCTTTTTTTCCCGAGAAGCTTTTCACCTTTTTTAGCTAATTCAGCAGAGTTTTCGCCCGAACAAAGCAATAAAACACTTCCTTTTTCAAGAAGAGAAACCGCTTCAATAAGTAAATCAAACCTTTTATTTTTTGCAGTTACCGAAGAAGCCAAAAATATCGGTTTTGACAGATTTATATTTGCAGGCTCAATTTCAGGATTAAATCTGTTAAAATTCACACCCATGGGTATAAAAGACGTCTTCACTTCGGGGTGATATTTTTTCAACCAGTATTTTAGCTCGTTTGTATAAACCACATATTTATCCGGCTTGAAAAAAAGATTCCTGCGGGCATTTTTTCCACCTTCAATAAGCCCGCTGTGTTCGGTAAAAATTATCGGGGTTTTTTTTATAGTCCTAACCGCAGAAGCTGCCATAAGTCCGCCCCAATCGTTGTTAGGAAGAATTACATCGTATTTCCCTTTAAAAAGTTCCCACACAACAGGAAAAAACGAGGTCAAATGCTCTATAAAAACTTCGGGTCTGTTCGCAAAATTGCTAAGAAAATCTCTTAACTTATCGTATTTTAATTCCTGCAAAACTTGACTTCTTGGAACACAGGAAATAGGTGTGCATAAATCGTTTACTTTTTTTGAAGAAAGAATTTTCACTTCACACTTATCTTTAAGTCTTTCAGCAAGCTCAAGAACTAATGATTCTGATCTTCCTACGGAATCTCCAACTGCCGGATGAATAAGTGCTATTTTAGGTTTTTGTTTTTTCTTTTTTAAAAACTTATTCTTATTTTGAAAAAACATTTTTAAAGTACCCCAATTTTTTCAACAAATTCCTTAAGAGTATAAAGTATAAAACCAACCAACTCTTTAAAAATTAGCCTGATGGGGATAAAAGAAGTTATAATTTTCAGAAAACAAATTTAAACCTTGACCATGGTTTTTGATGATAGTATATTAATTTATACGTACTTTTAATAATGTGGGCTTGTGGCGCAGCGGTAGCGCAGGGGACTCATAATCCCTTGGTCGAAAGTTCGAATCTTTCCGGGCCCATTCTTTATTTCAAATATAGTAAGGCTTTCAGCCATCTGCCGAAGATGGTTTTTTAGTGCAAATTTTCTTTCGGTGTAATTTTGGTGTAATCATTCCGAGAAAATGCTAGAATTAGAGGGATTTACATAGCCATTGGAAAAAATATGCTTAATCATTTGACTTTGATAATAAAATGGTGCAATGAAAATTCAGGCTTTTTAAGTTTGATAATATTTGCAATTACCTTGCTTTTAGCTTGGCTTACCGGTGTTTTTGAGGCATTAAAAAAGCAACCTAAGTTTAAAATAGAATTATTAAATATTCCAACTTTTTGTTGTACATTCCCTACCGGCAATAAATATAATGCTCATGATGCACATCAAACAGCAATTTCTTTATATCTTAATATAACTAATATAGGAAATGCCGCTTCTAGTATTAAAAGTATCGAGGTCGGTTACCACAATTATACATTTAAATATACATATCTTTGGTTTTGGTTAAAAGAAACTTGTATTTTAAGTGATTTCTGTGTTGATATTGGTGAAAATACTAAAGTTTATCCACTTCTTACACAAAAAAGTTGTTTACTTGGTGATTCAGCAAATACTTTTCTAAATATAGGCCAACAGTGCAGTGGAATAGTATATTTTGAGCAACCAGAAGGCTGGGGAGGATTTAAGCCAAGAATAGTAAATAATAAGGTTATGATTAAAGTTAAAATTAAAGATGTATTTGAAAAATATCATCAAAAGATTTTTACAATCCCTGTAGTCAGCTTAGAAGAAGCAAGAAAATATAATCAAAGCTTTGGTATGACTTATAAAGCTTTAAATGATACTGAAAAGAAAGAAAAAGAAATAGTTACATAATTTCTTTGATAGTGTCAAGTTCCGTAAATTCTTTTCATAAAACAATTTAAAATCTTCTCCTTGCACTTTATAGTGGCTTATGTAGCGATATAAAGCAGGATAATTACTATGGATATTGATATTTTAGGCTCTGTTGAGTTTGATTTAACCGAAGCAATCAAGGATTTAATCTCTCAAATTAAGTTCAACAGACAGGAAATTGAAGAAATCAAAAAACGGTTAAATGCCTTGCAAATAAGCAATGAAGAGACACCTAATTTTTCTGCAAGTTCTTCTTGAGTTAGTTCTTTTTCAAGCCTTAAGCTCATATATCTATAAAACAAATAAAAGCTCAACCAACGAAAAATAAATTATTAATCTTGCATGTTTTTTTAAACTTTTGCCACGGATTTGCCACGAAATGATAAAAAGTACTCAAAAACAAAAAATTCAGCCTTAATAGAAATGGCTGAAACTTAGTTATATATTAAAAAATAAAGAGTACCCTGGATTGGATTCGAACCAATGACCTACCGCTTAGAAGGAAGCAAAGGCTCTCTATGACTGCTTTTTAAGGTTTTATATTATTTAATCGCATTTATTATCAGGCTTGCCTTTGAGTCTCTTCCTCCTTTATCGCAATTTTAATCATTTTTGAAGGCTTTATTGGGCTTGTTGCAACAAATTTGAAACAAGATTCTCTGAACATAGTCTTGAACCCCGCCCTATAGATAATTGCGAGCTTGCGAGTGTACATTTTAAAAAGAGCCCCGGGGGCAAGGAATTAAATACAGTAGTTCTCTATCAATGGTACCCATTTAAAACCGCACCATTTTTTAAGTTCTAAAGTTCCAACAGCAGGCATTTAATTAAATATTTGTATATCATATAATTTTATTTAAAAGGATGTACAAAGTACGTACAATATGTTATACTTTAATCAAAAGTTAATTTAACAAAAGGTTTATAACTATGGCGAATCCCAAAAAAATCCAAAAAGATGAGAGATTATTCTTGAGAGTAAGCTCTTCACAAAAAGAAGTGTTGGAAAAAGCCGCTGAGCTTAAACATACATCTCTTACAAATTTTGTACTTGAAAACTCTTATGCAGCAGCCCAAGAAATTCTTGCAAATCAGGTACATTTTATCTTATCTGATGAGCAATGGGAATTGTTTAATGAAGCTTTAAACTCTCCGCCCAAAGAAATAGCTGGCTTAAAGAAATTGTTCTCCAAAAAGAGTGTTTTCGATGCCCAATAGTCTAAATTCACCTGTAATATTAACAAAAGAGCATGATATAACTCAATTTGATTGTGGTAAGCCTGCATTAAACAATTATCTGTTGAAATATGCTCTTGATAACACATTAAATAATTCTTCTAAATGCTATGTCGCAACTAGAGGAAATAAAATTGTTGGCTACTATTGTTTATCTGTATGCTCAGTTGAAAAAGTTTCTGCTCCTGTCAGAATTGGTCAGGGACTAGGTGGTTATCCTGTGCCTTTAATTTTAATAACCAGGTTAGCTGTGGATTTAACAGAACAAAACAAAGGAATAGGCTACTCATTATTGATGAATGCTTTATTAATGTCTATTCAAGTTTCAGCAAAGGTCGGGGTTAGGGGAATTATTGTTCATGCAAAAGACGAACAGGCTAAAGAATTTTATTTGAAGTATGGCTTTGAGCCTTCACCAATTGATAATCTTCACTTGTATATGTTAATAAAAGATATTAAAAAGACTTTAAATTTAGATTAAAAAATCAGACAATTGTAGTTTTTATATAGAATCTATTTGAATTATAATAATATTTATCCATTTCTTCAGGGATAAGCGGGAAATCTTCTTCTATTTTTATAACACTTTCATATGGCTCTTCGATCCACGTTTTTAAATCTTTGTGGTGGTTTTTTAAAGATAAATTTAAGGAGTCATAATAAGGAAAATCCACTGAAAAAGAGCTGTTTTCCAAAATTATTTTCTTATTTAAAGAGTCATTACTTATATTTACCTGACTTTTATTTAAGGAATCAAGTATTAATAATTTTAATCTTTCTGAATTATCTGAATTAATGTTAGATATTTTAGAAACACTATTTATTTCGATACTATTTTTTCGTAAGAAATTTAATACTTCTACTAAATTCTTTTCGTCGTAGTCACCTAAATCAACTTGTTCAATAGATTTAACATTGTTAATTGCCCATTGTATTTCTTTTAAAGGTTCCGCAATACAAGAAATATCATTAATACTCTGAAATTTATTTATAAATTTTTCTATTTCTTCTTTGTTTATTTCAGTGCAAAAATATTTGAATCTATAAAATAAAAATCTTAAATATCTTTCAATTTTTTCTATTTTAATATTGTTTTTATTTTCTGATTGAAGAATTTGGTTATATATTTCTAATGAATGTTCTATCTCGTTTTTTATTTCATTTTTTATTTCATTTAAATTCTCTATAAATTTTTCTTTAAACAAAGATTTTATAAATATATATTTTTTTTCTTTAATTGTTTTTGCAGCAATACCTTTAAAAGAAGAATAAATTAAAATTTTCAAATATTCAGTATGTTTTTCTAGTCCCTGAAACTTTAATATAATATAATTTTTTGTAAAATGTTGATCTGCTCTATATAATTTACTTAAATATGAAGTAAATCCTGGTGAATTAGATTTTAATTTAATCCATTCCCAAGGAATATTAATTCCTATTTCTTTTAAACATTGATGATAAATTTTATAGTCATCATCCTCTTTAAAAATATCTTTATTAGTAAGTCCCCAAGCTGTAAAATAAATTTTAAAAACAAGTTTACTGAATTTATCACTTATTTCATCCATCTTTTTATTTGGAGATAAAATCTCATAATATTCATTATTTGCTATGATTATCGACTTTTCTTGATTGATTCCTAGTGGAAGAATTGAATTAGTAACCCATTCCTTGAATTTTTCAGCTTCTTTTAAATCTTTTGCAACATAATTAATGTCATCAACATATCTTGTATATCTATTAGTGTCAAAGCCATTTGCTTTTAATTTAGAATCAATCTTTTCAAATAAATATATATTTGCTAGTAAATGAGATAAAGGTGGACCTTGTGGTATTCCTGCCCCTCTTAAATCGTCTTTTTCTGCAATAGCAATATAATCCTTAATCCAGTGTATTTGGAAATGCTTTTTGGTGTCAGTATATTTTTTTATTATTTCTATTAACTCTTTGTGTGGAATAGAAGGATAATAATTTGATATATCAAGGTTTACTGTATAACCATCTTTATACTTTTCAACTTGCTGAAAAGTATTAAATAATCTTTTTTTAAACTGTTTCGGCCAATATTCAAAAAGAGTTTTTGTTTTTTTGAGTTCTTTTGTATTTTTATCAAGAGCAAGTCTATTTCCTAATGAAACAGGAATATTAAAATTTTTATCCATAATATTTTCCAATTGAGGGCCAATAGAGTTTATTATTTGCATTTCAACTATTGAATCAATCGGAGATAAAAAAATTAAATCTCTAAAATTATTATTTTTCTTTGGGTATTTATATATTTTTCCTTTATCTATTAATTTAGCACTATACCAACACTGATAAGCAAAATGTAATGATTCAATTAAATATTTTTTATTATTATTAGACCCTTGTATTATTTTCCATAAAAACTTGCTGGATGGGTACTGAAATTTTTGATGCCAATATGCTTTTTCATATAATATTTTTAAATTATCTAGTGGAATATTTTTTAAATCCTTTAAAATTGATTTATTGATTTCAATTTTAAAATTAAAATCAAAGCCAATATTTAATAAATTATCTTCCTTTCTCGGATCATTACATTGTATACAAATATATTGATTGTTGTTAGATGGCTTAAATTCATCGCTTTTATTATTATGTCCACTTTTTTTTGCCCACTTAGACAAAAATGATCCCACTTTATTTAAATTATTTTCTATAAATTCAATTATATTATTTTTATCTTCCTTTAAATGTGCATTAATTCTCAAATAACCTTTGATAGGATGAGTTGTAGTAATCAAACAGCTGTGTATTTTTTCAATTACTCTACATCCCTCTTCCTCTTTTAACCACTTGAATAAATTTGATGCTGTAAATATATAAGGTTTATTTGGATCAATACAATTAATGTATTCACCAAAAGTTTGATCTTGCACATTATCAACAAATACAAAATCTTTTATTTTTATTTGATCATCATTATCATATTTAAGAATTTTCTCTCCAATTTCTAAAGATTTTTGCGACCTATCTACTCTAACAAAATCAAGGTAATATGGATAAATAGGGAGCTTTTGTTTAGCCAAATTTTCATTTAAATATAAGTTATTACAAATAATTGATTGAGGAATGGTCCCATATCCTGAACCTAAATCGATTACGGAAAGAAAATGATTGTTCAAGAGACTAACTAATTGCTTTCCTTTTGGATAATTTTCATGATTAATACATATTTTAGAAAGCAATGTATATAATTTACCTGCATGACTTGGAGATATATGGATATAAGCTTTAGCTATGTCAGCCAAATTATTATCATCATAAGTATCTTCAGAGGTTATGGTTTTATAGTCAGATAAATTATATAAGCCACATAAATCTTGACATATACTTAAATATGAATGAGTATAATGTTCAGGTAATTGAAGAATATCACCTTTTATAAAGGTTTTTAAAATTTCCGATATGTTTTTATACATTGAATTAAAACTTATAATACTATATAAGTATTAATTTTATATCGAACTTGAAGGAATACAATATATGTCCAATAAATTTTCAACAATTTTATTTATTGATACAGAAACTACTGGTCTTGTGCATTCAGAAGATAAAATAATTGAATTTTCTTGGATTTTAACTGATTTAAATTTTAAAATATTAAGTTCAGCCTCTTTTTTAATTTCTGATTTTATAAAAAATATTAATGATAAATCTTATAAAATAAATAACATTTCTTATTCTGATTTATTAAAAGCAGGTATTCCAATAAAAGAAGTACTAAAGTCTTTCAATTTTTTCTTAAAAAAAGAACCTTTACTAGTTGGTTATAATTTGGATTTTGATTTTTCGTTTATCTTTAATGAGTTTGAATTAAATAAAATCAATTATGTTATCCCAAATTCAATAGATTTGCTAAAAATCTCAAAAGATAAAATTCAAAATTTAGAAAATTATAAACTTGAAACAGTATGTAAACATTTAAATATTAACAACCTGAATTTTCATAGGTCTTACGATGATGCTTTAGCTTGTATTGAAATACTCAAAAAGTTAGATATTTCAATTCAAAATATAGATATAACTAAATATCAACCTGGAAAAAAATATTTATATAATTTTATAAAAACTTCATTATTAAAAAGACAGGAAGTCTCTTTTACTTATGCAAAAAGTCAAAATGAGTTTCTAAAATACATAGCAAGACCATATAGTGTAACCAAAGATAATCTTGATGCATATGATTTAAAAGCGGATTTTATTAAAAAATTTAATTTGAGTAAAATATTAAATATTCAAAAAACAGGGAATGATTATGAATTTCCTGATTCTAATCTGATTAATGATTTTTCTGGTATTAACTTAAATACATAAAATATAAAAAATTTATTTGATCTTCCTTATAGACATATTTACTAAAATTCACTAAGCCTCTCAGGCTAAAAGGCTCTCAAAACTTCCATATTGCGTTATTTTAAATTATACAGCTAGAAAAGCCGTATATAAAACGCAAAGGAGCATAAAATAATGTCTGAAATGATTGACGCAGTAGCTAATGATTTAAAGATTTCTATTGACGATTTAATCCATGAAATTAAGAAAAACAGAAGAGAAATTATAAAAATTAAGATGAAGCTCGGAATGATAGAGCCTGAGGACGTCTTGAACTAATCAAAGTCAAAAAGTTCTTTTGGCTTTACTTCAAGAGCTTTAGCCATTGTGAAAACTTTTAACAAAGATGTGTTTCTTTCTCCACGCTCAACCATACCGACAAAGTTTGTTGACAGGTTTATTTTTTCAGCAAACTGCTGCTGAGTTAATTCTTTTTCAAGCCTTAACTCACGAATTTTTCTACCAAAAGATTTTAATTGTTTCTTGCTCATAGAACTATTTTGGTAGTATTATTTATAAAAATACACAAACTGAGCGTGTTATTTATCCTGAAAAACATTTGTATATTAGAAAATTTCAATCACAATCAGGGGTGTTAAAAATCAAAAGGAGCAAATAATGGGTATATATCCTAGTACCAGCCCAGATGAGTATTTTATTAAAGATTCTTTCGTGGAAGCTCAGTCCAAAGATGGATTACCGAGTAAAACCATAAATGAACTAAGAGAAAAAGAATTTAATACAAGGCAATCTGTATCATTTCAAAAAG
>Ga0209212_1004488_pt1 | contig 17238 bp, 7 predicted proteins | sample RifGroC2_FD_183996 | JGI IMG/M metagenome (GOLD analysis project Ga0209212, IMG submission 183996) | Groundwater microbial communities from Rifle, Colorado, USA - Groundwater C2 (SPAdes) (version 2) | ecosystem: Environmental > Aquatic > Deep subsurface > Groundwater | place: Rifle, Colorado...
ACCTACTACGACGCTGCAACGGGCGCCAAGCTGGGATCGAGCAACACCAACACGAACACCTGGACGGACCCGAATACCAATACATCCATCACCTCGACCAACACCGGGTACAACGACGCCAACTGGAACTGGCTGGGATCGAAGTGGAGCGACACCAACGGCAACAGCGGCAGCAACAGCCGCGTGACGAACATTGACGGCAGCTACACCGAAAGCGGCACATGGGTGGATGGCGTGAATTCGGACAGCTATACATACAACTATAACGCCGACGGCAGCTTCGCGGGCGGCACCAGCACGCACAATGGCACCACGATAACCTATGATGCAAACTGGAACATAACATCGGATCTTCCACCTTATCCGACGGCACTGACTCTCAACAACGACGGCATCACGCTCGACTTCTCCGAAATTGCATATGGTCCGACCAACCCCGTCGATATTGCGTTGACGATATTGAAGAACGGTGATTCAACGATGCCGATGAACATCACCAGCGTGGATGGCAACGGCACCACCAGTTTCACTATCCATACCGACCAGACCCTGGCGGCAGGCGACTGGGTGTTGTTGAATTACGCAGGCACGACTGCTGCCAACGGCATCGTGGATGCGACCGGCAACGTGATGGTGGACGATGCTCCGCCGGGGTATGGCGGTTCGGCTGAAGGGTCAAGCGCGGACAATCTCATTGACCTGAGCGACTCGGTCGTCTTCTCCGCCACGGCTGGTTATGACATCAGCGGCGGTTTGGGTGACGATACCCTGATCGGCTCTGCCTCTACCGACTGGATCATGGGCGGCGCCGGCGCGGACACCATGACAGGCGGCGCAGGCCAGGATCATTTCAGTTTCGTGCAGGATGGTTCCAGTTTGGTCAGTTACGCCAGCGGGAGTTACAGCTCCACGGGCATTGATCGCATTACCGACTTCTCCAGCGGCGACGGGATGTCCATGAATGTTGCGGACAGTAACGGTCCCGGCGGCATGCAGAACAACGGCTTGAGCTTGATGGACACCGCGCCGGCGGATGGTTTGGCAACCGACCAGGGCTTCTTCCTGGTGCAGGGCAATTACAGCGCAGGGCAATTCACAGTCAATGTCTCTGGCGGTGTGGACACGATGGTGGTGTACGACAGCGACGCGACCGCAGGCGTGACGCAATCCGGCATCGTGCTGAGCGGGGTAACGCCGACCCAACTCGATGCCTTCCCTGGCAGCAACTTTATTTCGTACATGACTGGCGGAGGTAATCCTCCGCCAGCAACGCGCTCGATCACCTACGACACGATGACCTTCAGCGAATCCACCGCGAACGACGGCTCGATCATGGGCTCCGCGATCATCACGCTGACAGGCGATACCTTCGCCGGTGCACCGGGGATGTCATTGAACGGCGTGACGGTGACCGGTGCTCCGGACGGGTTGACAGCCATCGTTATGAAGACTACTGACACCACCGCGACATTGAGCTTTGCTGGCAATGCGACGATGCATGACGCCATGAGCAGCGTCAGCAACGTATCGGTCATGCTGGGCGACGCCGCCTTCACGGGGGGCAACGCCATGGGCGTGACGGGCTCGAGCGTGTCGGCTTTGGCGATCAATTTCACCGATTCTGCGGGAGGCACCCCCTTGTATGGCACCATTGGCGCTGACATCCTTAACGGCACCACAGGTGATGACATAATTTACGGCCTGGCGGACAACGACATCCTGGATGGCGGGGCTGGCAATGACACGCTCTACGGTGGGGATGGCAACGATTACTTGAATAGTAGCCTTCCGCAGGGAATCGCCGGCAATGACACCCTGTTCGGAGATGCCGGTAATGACATCCTGTTCATTGGCGCTAGTCTGTCATCCACAAATGAGAATGTTTTGATCTACGGGGGTGATGGCGATGATTTAATCCAGACCTCTATTGGCGATGCAGGTACCCCGGCAGCGGGTAATCGGACACTGACGGCGACGGGCGGATTGGGCATCGACACCTACCAATTCATGAACGGCAGCAGTACCTATACCGCCAGTTACACGGTGACCGACTTCACGGCGGGTGCCGGCGGCGACCGCATCGACGTGTCTGCGCTCCTTGACTACAGCGCAATCAACGGCGGCTACATCAGTGATCCGTTCGGCAGCGGGTATCTGCAACTGGCGCAAAGCGGGCTGGACACGCTGTTGCAGTATGACGAGGACGGTGCAGCGGGAATGGCCTATACCTTCCATACTGTCATGGTCTTGCAGGGGGTTGCGGCAAACACCATCACCATCGACAACTTGGGCATTCCGCCGCCCGCAACGCGCTCGATCACCTACGACACGATGACCTTCAGCGAATCCACCGCGAACGACGGCTCGATCATGGGCTCCGCGATCATCACGCTGACGGGCGATACCTTCGCCGGTACACCGGGGATGTCATTGAACGGCGTGACGGTGACCGGTGCTCCGGACGGGTTGACAGCCATCGTTATGAAGACTACTGATACCACCGCGACATTGAGCTTTGCTGGCAATGCGACGATGCATGACGCCATGAGCAGCGTCAGCAACGTATCGGTCATGCTGGGCGACGCCGCCTTCACGGGGGGTAATGCCATGGGCGTGACGGGGTCGAGCGTGTCGGCTTTGGCGATCAATTTCACCGATGGAACGGGCGGAGGAGGCACAGGCATAAATGGCACCGCTGGTGATGACATCCTCATCGGCACCGCTGGTGATGACATGATTTACGGCCTGGCGGGCAACGATACTCTGAGTGGGGGTGATGGCGGAAATGACACTCTCTATGGCGGAGAAGGCAACGATTACCTGAGCAGCTACTCGACGGGAGGCGCCAATGCCGGTAACGACAGTCTGTTCGGAGGGGTAGGCAATGACACCCTGATGATTGGCGGTAGTCCGTCACTCACGAATGAGAATGTCTTGATCGACGGAGGCGACGGCGATGATCTGATCCAGACTGATCTTTGGCAAGCCAACAACCAGACAGTTGTAGCGACGGGTGGATTGGGTATCGACACTTACCAATTCCAGCATGGCGGAGCTATTGCCAGCTACACGGTGACCGATTTCACGGCGGGTGCCGGCGGTGACCGCATCGATGTGACGGAGCTCCTTGCCTACAGCGCAATCAACGGCGGCTACATCATCAACAGTGATCCGTTTGGCAGCGGGTATCTGCAACTGGCGCAAAGCGGGGCGGACACGCTGTTGCAATATGACGTGGACGGGTTCGTGGGAACGGCCTATACCTCCCTTACCGCCATGGTGTTGCAGGGGGTTACGGCAAACGCCATTACCACCGACAACTTTGGCACTCCGCCGTCCGCAACACCAACGATCACCTACGACACGATGGTCTTCAGCGAATCTACCGCGAACGACGGCTCGATCATGGGATCCGCGATCATCACGCTGACGGGCGATACCTTTGCCGGAGTGGATGGCGTTGAGTTGACCGGCGTGGTCGTCGGCAACGTGCCCGCTGGCTTGACCGCCATGGTCACCAAAACCGGCGCCACTACCGCGACCCTGAGCTTTACCGGCTTTGCGACGGCGCATGACGCCATGAACAGCGTCGGCAACGTATCGGTCATGCTGGGTGACGCCGCCTTTACGGGGGGCAACGCCATGGCTGTGACGGGCTCGACCACCCCGAACCTGGCAATCAACTTCACCGACGCTGCAACACCGCCTACGGGAGACACCATAGCCCCCACCGTTATTGATGCCGGTTTTAATACTTCAGGTGCCGAAACGACCTTCTCCGTAAATTTCTCCGAGAGCATCCAGACTGCGGGTAATGTTGACCCGTCGGTTTTCAAGAATGGCGTGACGGCGTTGACCATTACCGGCGCTAACCTGACTACCGTCACGAATTCCTACGATTCGTTGGTGATTCACTTTAGCGAAACGCTCGCAGCATCCGACTATGTGGTACTGAATTACAACGCCGGGGGCGGCAGCGGCAACATCACCGATCTGGCGGGCAACCCATTGCCGTCGGGCACCTTGGTGTTTGGCAGCAATGCTGTGACGGCGGGAGGAACCGGGACGGTCATTGATCTGACGACAAATCCGATATTGACTAACTACCCGGTGTTTATCACTACTCACAAGGGTAACGATACCGTTACCGGCACATGGAGTAATGACTACATTTTTACCGGACGCGGCAGCGATACGATCAATGGCTCAGGTGGCGCGGACACCATCGATCTCAGCGAAGGTGACGCTTACTCGGACACGGTTATTCTGCAAGGAGGCATGAGCGGTAATAGCGGCACCAACAACATGAATGACATGGATGCTATCTCCGGGTTTGATGTGAGCGGGTTGCAGACAGACGGAACCGGCACAGGTACGCGCACGGCGACAGTCAATACCGCCATTAACGACAAGCTGGACCTGCCTTCCAATACCATCGCCACCGATGCGGCTAATATTGACGGCTTCGACGTGGGCGCATTGATGAGCCACGGTATTGCCGGCGGCATGGTTACCTTCGGTTCCACCAACGTGGGTGGCGCTCCCGTAGCAATCAATGCTGCGAACCTGAACAGCGCGTTGACTTATCTGGATAACAACATCACCGGCGCCGGCGAAACGGTGGCGTTCGCGTACGACAGTAACAGCGACGGCACTGCTGATGCGACGGTTGTGTTCCAGAGCGACCCCTTCGGCGCTCCTATTTCCGCCGTGCTAAACGGCGTGACCGGGGTGACACTGGGTACGACTGCCGGGGTGAACGTGGTGCAACTGGTCGATATCACGGCGCCGGAGATAACCAGCGTCAGCATCGCGGGCGCCAATTCTGTCATGTTTGAGTATTCGGAGAATGTGACCGTTGATATGAATGCGGCACCCGGTTCAATTCTGCTAAATGGCTCAGGAACCAGTATTGTGGGTGGCGCAACCGTCGCAGGCAACGTGGTTACTGTATCCACCACGGCTGGGATCCAGCCGACCGACTTCTTGATCATGACAACGGGAAACAACGTGGCAGATGCTTCCGGCAATGTCTCGACAGGAGGCCAATATGCGGTTATCGGTGGCGACGGGGATAACATCATCGACATGCATCTCTCCGGCTTCAATCTGTATATCGCGGGTTTCGGCGGCAACGACACGCTGACAGGATCTGGTTTGTCGGATGACATTGAGGGCGGCGAGGGAGCGGATACCATCACCGGCGGCGGCGGCCAGGATTACATCTCACTGTGGGAGATGACTGCAGCGACCGATACCGTGGTGATTGGCGTGGGTGACAGCACTCCCGCCAGCGGGGCGTCCGATTGGGTAGAGGGTTTTGATGTCACGTTGGGCACAAACAATGACGTGCTGGATTTACCGGGCAACATTATCGCGGCAGATACGGCAGGGGTAACTGGTACAGCCTACGGTTCAATTCTGTCTCATTCGATTACCAACGGCATGATCAGCTTCGATGACGCCAGCACATTCACCAGCGCATTAGTAGTCGGCGACATGACCAACTGGGGACAGGTCAAGAATTACATGATGGCCAACATTGCCGACGGGCAGACGGTTGCCACCTATATCGACATGGACGGCGATGGCCTGTATGACGGTTTTAACGATCGGCTGGCCGTATTTCAGGGCAATGCGACGATGGACGTGCAGGTGCAGTTGTACGACACTTACGGGATGGTGAACGCGTTGACCAATAATTATGGTGTGACGAACGCGGTCACGATCATCTAGTGTAGTGTTGCACGCTGTCTTGAACTTATACGTACAGTCAGAGCGGTGTTGTAGGGGCGAATGAATTCGCCCCTACAAAGGCTTGCATATAAGCCATATAAGGTTTGCCAAGAGTAAAACAGTACACTACGCTTGTGGTTGCGGTTTTACCGTAGCATTGCATGAGGCCGCCCGCGTGAGCGGGCGGTTTCTTGTTTTTTGATTTGACTGAATGAAAGGAATGGATGATGGATGCCGACAAGGCAAGGCAAATGGCGCAAGCAGGCGCCGATGCGGCAAAGGTGCAGCAGATGCGCCAGATGGAAGCCATGCTGGAACAACACAAGAAGCAGGCCGAAGCAGTGGCCGCGCAGCAAGCGGCGCAGTTGGAGGCAATCAAAAAGCAGCATGAAGCCCAACTGGAGGGAGTGAAAAAACAGTATGAGGCACAATTGGCCGCGATGATGTCGGGGCAAAAGGCGCAACTGGAGTCGCTCAAAAGACAGCATGAGATGCAACTGGGCGGGCAATCCGGGAGAGTTGTACACTGATTCGTATTTGCATTTGGCCGCATATTCCGGGCTGCCTTGCTGCACTCACAATGACGATTTGTGCCTATCAAATTTTTCCTCGTTTTATACATAACGACAGAAATATTGCCGTATAACCAACCGTTCGCCCTGAGCTTGTCGAAAGGGTGAGCGGTTTTGCTTGGATGTGTTCATGGTTCGACAAGCTTTCCACGAACGGTACCAATATGGATACTTCAAATTGGATGCTATGTTTAGCCGCTCACAAACTGTCATATCCGTAAAGCTCAGTAAACCGTGACGAAACTCAAGACGCTATTGATCTTTCCAAAATACATGACAGTCGAGAATCGCAGCCACGCCAACCCTTGCAAGTTGAGAAGGGAGCAACCCCCATCCCAACCTTCCCCCGTGAACGGGGGAAGGAGCCAAATACTCCCTCCCTTGCGCGAAGCGCGGGGGAGGGCTGGGGAGGGGGTAAGAAAACTGTTGCCAATTATGAAAACCTCAATAGTACTGGCCTCTTTAGCCCTCATGGCTTGCGCCGCTCATGCACAGCCGCTCCTGACTTTTGAGGAGGTGCTGCAATCGGCGCTGGCCAGCCATCCGGCGATGCTGGGCAAGCGCTCCGTCCAAGCGGCGGCGCAGGCCGATCTCAAGGGGGCGGAGTGGTTGCGTTACCCGGCCCCCAGTATCGAGGCGGCTACAGAGGGGAGCGGCAAGGATAGCGGCCTGTTGCGCCTGGATCAGCCGTTGTGGAGCGGAGGCCGCATCACTGCCGCCATCGATGCGGCAGGCAGCCGGCTCAGCGCCGCCGATGCAGGGCTTGACGAGGCAAGGCTGGATCTGTCGCTGAGGGTGGTTGCCGCTTATATAGAGGCATTGCGCCAGAAGGCCAAGCTGCAGCATGCGCAGGCCGGAGTGAACGAACACGAAAAATTGCTGGCGATGATGCAGCGCCGTGTCGGCCAGGAGGTTAGTTCCCAGACCGACCAGCGCCTTACCGAATCACGCCTTTATCAGGCGATAAACGATTTGTCCCTGACCAAACAGGCATACAGCAACGCATTGGCGCAACTCGCGCAGTTGTGTGGTTGCGCGGCGACGGATGTTTCGGAACAGGGGGTGAATATGCCGCCGGAAAGCGCCAGCCTTGATGGCGTATTGGCGGAAGCTATGGCTTATTCTCCCGCCCTGCGCCGCTTGTCCCATGAAGAGCAGGCTGCCAATGCGGATATCGACTCCAGGCGGTCTGCCTATATGCCGCAACTGGCCTTGCGTCTGGAAAAAAGCATGGGGCAGGTTCAGGATAGCCGCGCCATGCTGGTGTTGCAGGCACAGCCGGGAGCGGGTTTGTCCGCCGTATCGGGCGTGGATGCGGCAATTGCCCGGCGGGAGGCGGCACGCATGGCGCGTGAAGCGGCGGAACGCGACACGATGGAACGTGTGACGCTGGATTGGAACGAGTGGGTATCCGCGCGGCAGCGCCTGGAAAACTCCGGCCAATCGCGAATCATGGCCACCGAGGTGTTCGAGTCTTATGCGCGCCAGTATGCCATCGGGCGCAAGAGCTGGATCGAGGTGATGAATGCGGTGCGCGAGGCGACCCTGGCCGAATTCACGCTGGAGGATGCGCGCGCCCAGATGATTGCTTCCGGCCTGCGCCTGCGCGCCCAAGCCGGGAAGCTATTGATCCGGCAACAATGAGGTTCGTATAAATGCATGACGCGGCCTGCAACAATCGCCCTCTCCCGGCACTTCGTGCCACCCTCTCCCGCAAGCGGGAGAAGGGCTGGGGGAGAGGGGGTGCCATTTGGCTTGCGTGTCAGTTATTTTCACGATGTTCAATAAAAGTGCTGGATCAAATAGACCTGAACGAAGGATTGAAACCCAGATGAGTCCCATGAAGAACAATATCGTTGCACTGATCAATAAATCATCCCGGCTGGTGGGGCAGCATGTTGCAGGGGCGCGCTTGGGCGATCTGGAACGCCAAGCCGGAGAACTGGATGATGTGCCGGGCGCGCTGGTTTTGTTCGCCGAGGCTTGGCGGATCGCCGACCTGGACGGCGCGCCGGCCAAGCTGCATGACCCAAAATTGCCCGACTTGCCTTTTACGCTGTACCGCGCCGCTACGGGATGGGGCGTGATCCAGGCGCGTGGTGCGGACGGCGTCTGGCGCGGCGAAAGCATGGAGGGCGAAGCCTTGTCCTTGACAAGCCTGGATGATGCGGAATGTATTTCCCTTCCGCGCCGCGCCGAGACTCCCAAAGCGGCGCCGGGCGCCATTGCCCTGGTGCGGAATGCCCTGTGGGCGCGCAAGAGCGCGTTCATCGATGCGGTGCTGGCAACGTTCCTGGTTACGTTGCTGGCGCTGGCGACCTCGCTCTATGCGATGCAGGTGTTCGATCGCGTCATCCCAAATCAGGGGTTCGATACGTTATGGGTGTTGACGGTGGGAGTGACATTGTCGATCTGCCTGGAGTTTTTGCTCAAGCAGGTGCGCAGCTATACGGTCGATCGCACATGCAATGCGGTCGATCACGAGCTGTCCGAATGGTTTTTTAACCGCATGCTGGGTATACGCATGGAAGCGCGCCCTGCTTCCGTGGGCACGCTGGCTTCCCAGATCAAGGGATTCGAGATGGTGCGCGGCGTGCTGGCATCGACATCGCTCTTCGTGGTCGCCGATGTGCCGTTTGCGCTGTTTTTCATCGTGGTGATCGGACTGGTCGGCGGCTGGGTGGTGATTGTCCCGTTGGTCACATTGCCGATCGCGCTGGTGGCGGGGTTGATGTTCCAGAAGACCATTCAGCACCATACCCGAAAGAATCTGGCGGCCAGCAATCGCAAGGCGGGGCTGCTGGTCGAGGCGGTGGACGGCGCCGAAGCACTCAAATCGAACAGCGCGGAATGGACTGCCCAGTCGCGCTGGAACCGCCTGGTTGCCGAGACCACTTTCGCGGAACAGAGCATCCGCAATTACTCGTCGCTGTCGCAGAACTTCACGGTGGGCTTCCAGCAACTCGGCTATATCGCGCTGGTGGCGGTGGGCGCCTATTTCGTCACCGAAAACGAACTGACCATGGGCGGGCTGCTGGCCTGTTCCATCATCGGCAACCGCGCCATGATGCCGATCGTGCAACTGCCGGGAGTGATGGTGCAATGGGCGCTGGCGCGTGCGGCGATCGAGGGGCTCGACCAGATCATCGCCCTGCCGAATGAGGACGACGAGGCGCACCAGAATATCGTGCTGCAATCCATCGAGGGCGGCCTGCGTTTCGAGCGCGCCCGCTTTGCCTACGGCATGACGGATCGCATGGCGCTGGAGGTGGAGCGCCTGGAGATACGCCCCGGCGAGCGTGTAGGGTTGATCGGGGCGATCGGTTCCGGCAAGAGTACGCTGCTCAAGCTGGCCTCCGGGCTCTACCGTCCCGCTGAAGGCAAGGTGTTTCTGGGCGGGGTGGATATTGCGTTGCTTGCGCCTTCGGTGGTGCGCGAGATCGTCGGCTACCTTCCCCAGGAAACGCGCCTGTTCAGCGGCAGCCTGCGCGACAACCTGCTGCTCGGCCTGCCCGATCCGGGCGAGGAGGCGATCCTGGCGGCGGCCAAACGCACCGGATTGATAGACTTGGTCGTCGGTCAACCCAAGGGCCTGGCGCTGGAGATCACCGAGGGCGGGCGCGGCGTTTCGGGCGGCCAGAAACAGCTCATCGCCTTGACGCGCATGCTGCTGGCGCGCCCCAAGGTATGGCTGCTGGACGAACCGACGGGCGCGATGGATTCGGCGACGGAGGCGCGAGTAGTAGCTCTGTTGCGAGAGCTGGCCGCCGAGGGGGCGACGCTGGTGGTGACCACGCACAAGACCGCGTTGCTGCCGCTGCTCGATCGTCTGATTGTGTTGCAGGGAGGGCGTTTGCAGCTCGACGGGCCGCGCGATGCCGTGCTGGCGAAAATTTCCGGCCGGCCCGAGCCGGCGCCTCAGGGAGTGGCATCATGATGAAGTATCTGGACGACGGCGCCGGCCGCATTCTGATCTGGGCGAGCGCCATTGCGATCGGTGGCTTCCTGCTATGGGCATCTTGGGCCGAACTGGATCAGATCACGCGCGCCAATGGTCAGGTGATTGCCAGTTCGCGCAATCAGGTAATCCAGTCGCCGGAAGGCGGGGTGCTATCCGAAATGCTGGTGCGCGAAGGGGCGCCGGTCAAGCGCGGGCAATTGCTGGCGCGCTTCGACAAGACCAAGACAGAGGCCGGCTATCTGGAGAGCTTGGCCAAGGCCGCTGCACTCAAGGCGACCTTCAGCCGCCTGAATGCCGAAGTGTTCGGCGGCAAGCCAAAATTCCCCCCCGAGCTGGAGAACTATCCGGAATTCCGCGCCAACCAACTGGCGCTGTTCGACAAGCGGCAGGCGGCGGTGCGCGACGAGGTGGCGGCATTGGAAAAATCCAAGAAGCTCATCAGGGAGGAACTGGAGATGACCCTGCCCCTGCTGAAAACCGGCGACGTGAGCCGCTCCGACGTGTTGCGGCTTCAGCGCCAGGTAGTGGACATCGAGGCGCAGATCACCAACCGGCGCAATAAATACTTGCAGGATAGCCAGGCCGAGTTGGGCAAGGCCGAGGAAGACCTGGCCGGCGTTCTGCAAATCGTCACCCAGCGCAAGGAGCAACTCGACTTCACCGAAATCCGTTCTCCGATGGACGGGGTAGTGCGTAACATCCAGCTCACCACGTTGGGCGGCGTGGCCAGACCGGGCGAGGAAATCATGCAGATCGTGCCGGTGGACGATGATCTGATCATCGAGGTCAAGGTTAAACCCGCAGACATCGCTTTCGTCAAACCGGGGCTGCCGGCGACGGTCAAGCTGGATGCCTATGATTATTCGATCTACGGCACGCTCGATGGCAAAGTGATCTACATCAGCGCCGACACGCTGAATGAGGTTGCGCGCAGCAACGAACAGCCCTATTACCGGGTGCAGATCAAGACCAGCATTCATAACCTCGTCAGTAAAAACAACGAGCGCATCGATGTTCAACCGGGAATGACTGCCACGGTGGATATCAAGACCGGTAAAAAGACCGTACTCAATTACCTGACCAAACCCATCACTAAAACGATTTCAGAGTCGATGGGGGAGAGGTAGCCGTTGCGCCCAGAAACTCGGTGGCGTCTTGCCGCGGAGAATCCGGTTTATTGAGTTTTTCATAATTCACGGCAAATGTTACGTTCGGGCTGAGCCAAGTCCGCCTACGCGAGGCAAGGCGTGAGCGGAAACCATATGCAGATCTGCGTGTCGCTCCCTTCTCCCGCAGGCGGGAGAGGGGCATTGTCAGCCGTTTGCCGCTATTTTCAGCTTCATGATTATGTGCAGTTGAACATTCGCTCGCGGGTATCTGGAATGATTGGGCAACCACTCTTTTCCTTCGCGCCCTTCATGTTCTTCGTGGTTCCAATGAGGCACTGGCCGATGCTTTCGTAGTCGGCGGCAGTTCGGAATGGATAGGCCGAAATACATATGCATTTCAGTCTATAGGCCAGTGGGAATCGGCCTGTTAAACTTGCACGGATAATTAACAAAGGGAAGCGGCATGGCAACTCTTACCTCAAATTTTGCAAGTCAGACAGGGCTGGAGAATCTCCTCACGGAGGCGCGCAACTACCAGACCAACAATCTCGCCTATTTGGAAAGTACGGCGGCAAGTTTCAATGCGGCGTTGCTCAGCAATACGGGGTGGACGACCACCAGTTTCAGCGACACCACTGTGACATCCATCTACAACAGCGGCAACCTGACCCTTTCGCTATACGGCACGAATTTCACGACGCAGACCCCGACCATAACCAGCATCGTGATCAGCGATGGCACCGCCACGATGACCATGACCGGTTCGGTAACTTACGATGTACCGACAAATACCTATATAGGAGGATTCTCCTCGCTGGACTTCCTGAGCCAGGGATATACCGAGCATGTGGCCGGCTATCTTCCCCTGGATGGCAGTGCGGATTCGATCACCAGTTGGTCTTCGACCTATCCGACGAACCTGGGGGCGGTCACGCTCAGCGCCACGGGGACGGTAACACCGTCATCGCCCGGATATACCGCCTATCATTACACGTCCGTGTCGGTTTCGGACGATGCCGGGCATACCGCGACGATTACCGGGCTGAACTATGACGTCATCAGTGCGGACAATACGGTCGATGATTCCGTCGCGATGCTCCACGACATGCTTGCCGGGAACGATACGGTGGATGGTAGCGTTGGATCGGATGGGCTGTCTGGATTCGATGGCAATGACACGATGTCCGGGTACGCCGGCAACGATACCCTTGATGGCGGCGCAGGTGCAGATGCGATGGCAGGCGGGGCGGGCAACGATACTTATGTTGTCGATAACGTGGGCGATGTCGTGACCGAGGCGCTCAACGAAGGTACCGACACCCTTCAAAGCTCCGTCAGCTATACCTTGGGCGCTAACATCGAAAACCTTACCCTGACCGGCACGGCTGCGATCGACGGTGCCGGCAATGCGCTCGACAATATCCTTTCCGGCAACGATGCCGCGAACATACTGGATGGTGGCCTGGGTGCCGACACTATGTCGGGAGGCCTGGGAGACGATACCTATGTCATCGATGCGCTGGGTGACTCAGTTGTTGAATCCGCAGGTCAAGGCATCGATACCGTTCAAAGTGCGACCACCTATACTTTGGGGGCAAATGTCGAAAACCTGACTCTGACCGGCACGGCGAACATCAACGGCACGGGCAACGAACTGGATAACGTGATTGCCGGCAACAGCGGCGACAATTATCTGGACGGCGGCATCGGAGTAGATAGTTATGTTGGCGGGACAGGCAACGATACCTACGTTGTGGATGCCACGCCTCCGGCAACGGTGCTCAACATTACGGGGCAAGCGGGGAATTATGTTTCGGGTGGCGGGAATTCGACCTATACCTCGGCACAGGGGAATTGGTATGTCAATGGAATACTCGATCAAACCGGGGATGGCCTTGTTGACTACTTGAGTTTCTATTATCTCAATGTACTGCAAGGTGGACTCGAGGTCCATTTCTTCAATCTTGCTTTCGGAGCAAATCAGCTCGGAACCAACCTCATCCCCGGGACTTATCTCAATGCGGAGCGGGTATCCTTCGCCAGCCCGGGGCATCCGGGGTTAGATTTCTCCATGGAAGGTAGCGGCTACAACCAGGTTTTCGGAAGTTTTACGATCCAATCGATCGATATAGATTACTCCGGGGCAACTCCCGTTCTTCGCAGCATGTCGGCGACGTTTTCCGAAAGTGGTTCACTAACGGAGCCCCCCCTGTTTGGAGAGCTGCGTTACAACGTTCCGGTGAGTTCCATTGGCGAGCAGGTGACGGAACTTGCCAATGAAGGAACGGATCATGTGATCAGTTCGGTCTCTTACGCGCTGAACGACAACGTCGAAAATCTAACCCTGAGCGGCACCGCCGCGATCGATGGCACCGGCAATACGCTGGACAATGTGCTGACCGGCAATTCAGGCGACAACATTTTCACCGGCGGTGGCGGCAACGATGTTTTTGTCTTTGCGGCAAATGGCAACGGTCTCGACACTATCACCGACTTCTCGCAGGGCGACAGCATCACTGTTACCGGAGCCGCCTTTGCCGGAGCAATCGCGGCAGGTGATGGCAGCGCCGTGCTGGCCAACCAGATACAACTCGCATCCTCTGGTGGAACGACCACCCTGTTTATCGGCACCGATGCTATTGCGGGCGCGGATGTCCAGATTCAATTGACTGGTACTTTCCAGGCAAACGCCCTTGTGTCGTATGGCAACACCATCGCCCTGAACAACCTTCCCACCGGCAGCGTCACCATCACCGGCACGCCTGCCAAAGGCCAGATCCTGACCGCAACCAATGACCTTGCCGATGTCGATGGCTTGGGTATTATCAGCTACCAGTGGCAGGCAGATGGCGTCAATATCAGCGGCGCGACCAACAGCACCTACCTCCTGACGCAGGCAGAAGTCGGCAAAGCCATCAGCGTTGTTGCCAGCTACACCGACGGCCACGGCACGGCGGAATCGGTTGCCAGCGGCAGCCTATCTACAACGACCTCAAAGTACTACATCACCGCTTCGCCAAGCTCCAACTTGCTGGATTTCGAACTGTCCTACGGCACACTCAGCCTGGATGGCCAAGCGTATGTATACTCGGGAAGCAGTTCGGTCGATGTGGTGTTTGTCCGTCCCGGCATCGTGTTTGACTTTACGGGAAGCGCCGCGAGCGCGGACAAGCTCTACCTGACAGGCAATTACGGCGATTATGCGCCGTCGCTTGCGGGTACCACCATGACCCTGACCCGCACGGTAGGACTGCAAGTCGAGACCGTCAAGGTTGTCAAGGCAGCGAGTTCTGTTGCCAGCGACAAGCTGGTTTTTGCCGACGGCACGGTAAGCACTTTTGATCTTTCCGCATACCTGAACAGCACGGCAGGCGCGCCCGTTCCTGCGGGCGAGACCTCGCTGGCTTCCTCGCTTCCCGCGACGCTCAGCGCGACCGTCAAGGCATACGCCGTGGATTCGACCGGAGAAACCTTCGCGCCCGTCAGCCCCGGCATCAACCTGGTAGCCATTGGCAGCGCCGGCGTGGATATCGTGTACGTCAAAGCTGGCAGCAACGTGGATGCCTCCTCGCTGGGCGGGGGCTTCGACAAGATATACTTCACGGGCAACTGGGCCGATTACACCAAGACCGTTGCGGGGACGACCATCATTTTTCAGCGCACGGTAGGGGCTGACGCGGAATATGTCAAAATTGCCGCCGCTGCGGGTTCTTCCAACGACTACCTGGTTTTTGCAGACGGCTATGTGCGCTCCAACGATGCCAAGACTGCGCTGCAAGGCGATGCCAATGCGGCCATTGCAACCGTTGCCGGATACAGCACGGCGGAAGTATCCCCATTGGGCACTGGCGACATCCTCACCGGAACCACTGGCGCCGATACCCTGAACGGCACCACAGCAGGCGACACCCTTTACGGCAATGGCGGCGCCGACATTATCAACGGCGAGGCAGGCAACGACACCATCGTCATCACCGATACCGGCACGACCGCCGCCGGCTCCGCCACGATTCTGCTGACCTCGATAGCCAACGGCACCGACACCATCATCGGATTCAGCGCCGCTCCTGTGGCTAACGGCGGGGATGTGCTGGACCTCACCGCCATCGCCAACCTGACGGATGCCATCGCGACAGGCCAGACCCTGGCGACCGACTTTGCCGCCGACAACGTCTTCATCTTCGACGGCACACCAATAACCATTGCCGATGCTGCCAACGCGATTGCGAACGACATCTCCGTGGTGGCCACGGACGGCTACATCGTGATTGCCGATTCGGCCAACTACGATGCGGTGACGGTGTATCACTCGACCGACCTGAACGCGAACGGGACAGAAACGGCACTCGTGATCCTGTCGGGGGTGAATATCACGAGCCTGACGGTGGGGAACTTGCTGGTGTAGTGCTTATTGACCGAACTGCTGGTATGGGGAGATACTGCCAATCGTCAGGGTTAAAACAATCGGGGAGAAAAATAATGATTCGTCGTTCTTTATGTTTGGCCGTCGTTGCCAACCTGTTGTTGTTCCATGCGGCGGCATGGGCGGCACCGGCGGACGAAATGCGCTCCTTGCTGGAGCAGAACAAGGCGCAGGATGCCTATCAACTCGGGCGGGCATCGCCGGAGCTGCTGGGCGATCCGGCCTTTGATTTTTTCTATGGCATCGCGGCCATTGATGCGGGTCACCCCGGCGAAGGTGTGCTGGCGCTTGAACGCTACATACTCTCATTCCCGAACAATGGCGATGCGCGCTTCCAGTTGGCGCGCGGTTACTTCATCCTCGGCGAAGATCAGCGCGCCCGTGATGAATTCGAAACCTTGTTGCCGAACAGCACGGGCAACCAGAAGATCGCGATCGAGCGCTATCTGGACGCCATCCGTACCCGCGAATCACGCTACCAGCCGACCGCAAAAGCCTATGTGGAAGCTGGGCTGGGCGTGGACACGAACATCAACGCCGGGCTGAACAGCGGGGCTACACCGCAGATTCCGGGACTCGGCACGCTCCCGGCCGTTTCGTCCAATTCCATCTCCGCCCGTGAGCAGGATACTTTCCTGGCCGCTAGCGCCGGGGTGCAGGGCACCTACCCCGTTTCGCCGGGTGTCTCTCTGTATGGCGCAGGCGGGGTCGATGCGCGGCGGCATCTGGGCAGCAATAACGATGTCTTCGATCAGCACAGCCTGGGCGCTACCGGAGGAGTTTCCTACCTCAAGGAAAGAAATCTGTACAAGGGCGGCGCTTTCCTTTCGCAGAGCTGGGTGGACAACCAGAGCTATGTCCTGAGCTACGGGCTGAACGGCGAATGGAATCACCAGCTTGACCAATTCAACCGCCTCACCCTGGGGGCGCAACTGGCGCGGTTCGACTACGACGACATGTACATTTACCTGACCAAGGACAAGGCCGGTGGCCCTGTGTTGAGTCAGACAACGGTGCGCAACTCGGACTTCATCGGCGTTTCCGGCGCATGGGCGCATGCGCTCGCGATGCCTTATCAGCCCGTTATCACCGTTTCTGCGAACTATGGCGAGGAGCGCAATCAGCGCAACCGTGCCGACTTGTCACGCGACATTGTCGGCGCGCGCGCCTCGTTCGCGATGACCCCGGCTCAGCGCTGGGGAGTGGGCGCGGGTATCGGCTACCAGGAAAACAAATACCGGGATATCTTCACGACGGGCAGCGTGAGGCGGTATGACACCACCTGGAGCCTGGACGGGTCGGTGTCCTACTTTTACACCAAGCAGTTCAGCGTTCGCGGCGAGGCGCAGATACTGGATCAGGGCTCCAACATCGGCCTGTTCCGCTACGGCCGCGAAGTGGTTTCGGTCAAGGCACGTTACGAACTTTAAATGGAGT
>Ga0209212_1004489_pt1 | contig 17237 bp, 12 predicted proteins | sample RifGroC2_FD_183996 | JGI IMG/M metagenome (GOLD analysis project Ga0209212, IMG submission 183996) | Groundwater microbial communities from Rifle, Colorado, USA - Groundwater C2 (SPAdes) (version 2) | ecosystem: Environmental > Aquatic > Deep subsurface > Groundwater | place: Rifle, Colorado...
GCCGAGGGAACTTCTGAAATTTTAAGACTTTTAATAGCCAATTTATCATTAAAACAAATTTGAGTGGGAATCCTCACATCGGCAAAAAAGTACAAAGCAGGCGATGTCATTGAATTAAGTAAATTGTGGGGGCACGGTGCTCCGTGCCCTGAATGCTAATATGAATTAAATCAATAAACCATAAACATTTTTAGGAAAAACATGAACATCCAAAAAATAGGAGTAATAGGCGCAGGAACTATGGGATGTGGCATAGCCCAGGTGGCGGCACAGAGCGGCTATGAGGTAGTTCTGAAAGATGTAAAGGAAGAATACGTAAAGGCAGGATTTGCAAAAATAAAGGAACGATTGGTGAAACGTGCTGGCGAAGGAAAGCTTGAAATTCTTGAGAAAGAGAGAATCCTCTCAAATATAAAAACCACTACAAGCCTGGAAGAATGTAGAAATGCCGATCTCATAATCGAGGCAGTAGTAGAAAAAGAAGACATAAAAAAACATATTTTTAAAGAGCTGGATACGATATGCAATGACGAAACAATTTTCGCCTCAAATACCTCTGCCATCTCCATAACCAGGCTTGCAGAAATTACGAAAAGGCCGGAGCGGTTCGCAGGCATGCATTTCATGAACCCTGCTTATGCAATGAAACTTGTCGAAGTAGTCAAAGGTCTGCATACATCCGATGAAACAGTAAACATAATAACTGCCGTTGCTGGAATCATGGGAAAGATACCTGTTGTTGTTAACGATTTCCCTGGCTTTGTCTCAAACCGCATACTTATGCCTATGATAAACGACGCAATCTACTGTTTGCAGGAAGGAGTCGCTTCCAGAGAAAGTATTGACAATGTTATGAGGCTGGGTGCAAACCATCCCATGGGCCCGCTTGAACTTGCAGATTTTGTTGGACTGGATGTCTGCCTGGAAATACTTGAGATACTTCAAGCGGAGTTAGGTGAGAAATACAGACCATGCCCACTGCTGCGAAAAATGGTAGCAGGCGGTAAATTGGGGAGAAAAAGCGGAGAAGGATTTTATGAATACCGGAAATGAGCATATAAAGTTAGAGAAGAAAAAAGAAATCGGCATTATCATGTTAAACAGGCCGGAGGCCAGAAACGCCCTGAACAGGAAAATGATTCATGAACTGGGAGACGCTCTTACTGAGCTTGAAAATGACTTGCAGATAAGGGTTATTATTATAACCGGGAATAAAGACTTCTGCGCGGGCGCTGACATAAAGGAAATGGACGCAATAAAACCTGAAGAAATAGAATCCTTTTGCAGGTGGGGACATAAAGTTTTCGATCAATTGGAAAATATGGGAAAACCTGTAATTGCAGCTATAAACGGCTTTGCCCTTGGCGGCGGATGCGAATTAGCCCTTGCCTGCGATATAAGAATAGCAGGCGAAGGCGCCAAGTTCGGTCAGCCGGAAGTGAACCTCGGCCTTATTCCAGGTTTTGGAGGCACACAGAGGCTGAGCAGACTTGTTGGCATAGGGAAATCAAAGGAAATAATACTGACTGGTGAGATTGTCAATGCAAAAGAGGCAGCATCTATCGGACTTGTCAACAGGGTGGAGAAAGACGAAGAACTGCTGGCAAAGGCAGAGGAAATGGCCATGATTGTTGCACAAAAAGCCCCGATTGCCATAAAGATGGCGAAGACTTTGATCAACGAAAATCAGGAAATAACGAAAGGGTTAGAGAAAGAAATAGCGTTCTTTGCCCGGTGCTTTACCACACAAGACCGTCTGGAAGGCATAAATGCATTTTTGGAGAAGAGAAAGCCCAAGTTTAAGGGAATATGATTTTTGCCGTTAATCCAAATAGAGATATAGACGACCTTAATTGCAGATATAATACCAGAATGGAAGGATAAACGAACTCAAGTTCAGATATGAACAAGTTAGCTTCTATTTTATGGCGACAAACATTACCAAAAAACAATTCAAAGAAATTCTACTCGACTCTGATATAACCAGGCAGGACGACTTGCTGCTATTTCAAACGCTTTACTCATTTGAAAATCATCAAGCCACAGCAACACAAGTAGCAAAAATTTTAGGTTATAAAAACAAAGTTGTAGCAAATGGACAAATAGGAAGGCTTGGAAAAAGAATAGCAAAAAAATATGACATTCAGTTAAGCATAAGACAAAACCAAAAGTATAAGTTTTGGGACTTATTCTTTGACGGATGGACTGAAGGGACATTTTTTGTTTGGAAATTAAAGGATGAGCTAACAAGTGCATTAGAAGAACTTTCTTTGACGGGCGACTTTTACCTACCAGAAGAACTTCCAGTTGACACGAGCCAAAAATTTTTAGAAGGTATTAAACGGATAGTAACAGTAAACTCTTATGAAAGGAATCCAGTGGCAAGACAACGGTGTGTAGACCACTGGGGGACAACCTGTTCTGTGTGCAATTTTGACTTTGAAAAAAAATACGGACAATTAGGAAAAGGTTTTGTTCACGTTCACCATTTGACACCAATTTCTAAAATTGGAGACAGTTACGAAGTTGATCCAATTAATGATCTTCGCCCAGTTTGTCCAAACTGCCATGCAATGTTGCACCGTGAGACACCAACTTTGACGATTGAAGTCCTTAAAACAAAAATTGTAAATACGGCTAAATTATGACATGGTGGGCAGAAAAAACAGCAGCCAATGTCGGTTTTCCGGAAATGGTTGGCGAGGTGCTAGATCGAAATTGTAAATCGTTACTCAATTCCTGTGCTGCGAGATAGTGAAATGTTTATGAACTGCTACTTAGCAACCCCCCGCCCGTTAGGTGTAATTTTGGTTGATATATTCAAAGGCTAAAAGGAGTTTTATTTTTGCTGGCAGGATGGATATGGGACATTTTCGATAAGCAAATCATCGGAAAATGCGATAATTCAATATATTCGAAGCCAACAAGGGATGTTCTTTCGCCCCTTTGGGGCTTATGTTTTCTGTTATTTACAATTTCAGGGGGCTTTACCCCCTGCTATATTCTTACGACCTTTCAGGTCTTTAGACAGAGACATGACTGAACTATAGCCACAAAGGCACGAAGACACGAAGAAAAAAATTTAGTAGCTTGGTGGCTTCATGGTAGAGTAGAGAGAAGTTGCCGGATGCCTGATTTTTTGGCGCAGGTTTTCTTGAATAGTTTTAATTAACCGGTATTTTAGGAAAGATATCTACTTCAGGGGTTGTCTAAAAAGGTTATTCCAGTGTCATTGCGAAGGAGGAACGACTGAAGCAATCCCTAACAACCCCCTTGAATCCCCCTTTGGTAAGGGGGACTAACTTGATATTGATCAGTTACAAAAGTTACAAGTACGAATTTTCAACATTTGCTTTTGTCCGTGTTTATCCGTGTCCATCTGTGGATAAAGAATACAATAAAATTAAAAATGTCTGAAAAGTTTGACGTCATAATCGTAGGTGCAGGGCCTGGCGGCTGCGCGGCAGCCTATTCGCTTGCAAAGATGGGATTCAACGTCCTGATGGTTGAGAGAGGCAAGTATCCAGGGGCGAAAAACGTGATGGGCGGAAGAATGTACGCGTATGCCTTAAATAGGCTCATCCCCGACTTCTGGAAAGAAGCCCCTGTGGAACGAAAGGTTACCAGAGAAAAACTGACTTTACTATCCGATAAATCTTCCGTTACGTTTGATTTTCAGGATGAGGAGCTTCTTGACCCACCGAACAGCTTTACGATACTCAGGGCAAGGTTTGACCAGTGGTTTGCAAACAAGGCTGTTGAAGCTGGCGCTACCCTAATATCAAATATCAGGGTTGATAATCTTTTGTGGAAAGATAAAAAGATTACAGGCATTGTTGCTGGCACGGATAAGCTCGAAGCGAACGTCGTTATTGCTGCGGACGGCGCTGTCTCCCTTATGGCAGAGAAGGCAGGACTTAAGAAATTTCTGGCAAAAGAATTCGCGATCGGCATGAAGGAGATAATAGAACTGCCAGAAAAAGTTATTGAGGACAGATTCAATCTTGCCAACGGAGAAGGCACTGCCCAGCTTTTTATAGGGCAGTGCACGAGGCACATCCCGGGAGGCGCTTTTGTCTATACGAACAGGAACAGCCTCTCATTAGGAATCGTGGTTTATATAAATCAGCTCATTGAAAGTAAAGTGGAAGCCTACGAACTCATGAGGGCGTTCAACTCGAATCCTGCAATAGCAAAACTGATTGAAGGCGGCAAATTACTGGAATATTCTGCCCATGTAATTCCCGAGTCCTCACGCACAGGGCTTTTCACCGATGGATTGCTTGTTGTAGGAGACGCCGCTGGCCTGTTGGTAAATAGTGGCATTACGCTGAGAGGCATGGATATGGCTATTGCTTCTGGAGTGGCCGCTGCAGAGGCTGTAAAAATTGCGATTGGAAAAAATGATTTTTCAAAGAAAACCCTTTCGCATTATGAGTACCTGCTGAAAAACGATTTTGTGCTTGCAGACATGCGTACCTTCAAAAGATCACCAGCATTTCTGCAAAATACAAGGCTTTACTCGGCGTATCCTGAGCTTGCGTGTAGACTTTTTCACAGATTAGCTGTGGTAAAAGGGCCAAAGAAAAGATTATTGGATGAGCTACTAGAAGAAACTAAGGGGATGCGGGTTCAGATGGTTTGGGATTTGATAAGAGGTTTAAGGTCATTATAATTATAAAATAGCTTTAAAACCACGAAGATCACGAAGGACACGAAGAAAATATGAGAGTTAATTATGGAATTTGATGAATTATCAAACAAAGTAATTGCAAAAATAAAAATAGGCCTATTGATGAATTTCAATGAAAAAATATTGAAAAATGGAATCAAGAGAATTGTCTTATAATTTTATCTTCGTGTTCTTCGTGTCCTTCGTGGTAAAACCTTTTGTTGGTGGCTATATTTCTTTATGAATATCAGTATTGAAGATCAGCTTGGACTTATAAGCTTTGAGGTTGATAAGGAAAAGCATATAAAAGTAGAAGCCAGCATTTGCAGGCAATGTGTGGATAAACCCTGCCTTCGATTCTGTCCATCAAAGAGGTTCACTCTTGAAAACGGAGAAATCATACACAATTATGAGGGATGCCTTGAGTGCGGTAGCTGCAAGTTTGCCTGCCCCAAAGGCGCAGTGGATTTCAGCTATCCAAGAGGGGGATATGGGGTGTATTATAAATATGGATAAAAGGCTTTGAAACCGCAGACTTCGTCGTGAGCGCTCAGTCGAACGATTGCGCAGATTACTCAGATAGAAAGACCTTACAAAATTATTGTAAAATCTGTGGAAACCGAGAAATCTGTGGTTACTTTCTTATTGCGTTCGTTAACGCTGGCACTATATCGTAAAGGTCCCCTACAATCCCATAATCACATGCCTTGAAGATAGGTGCGTTTGGGTCGTTGTTTATCGCAATAATCGTCTTGGCATCCCTTATGCCTGCGATATGCTGTATTTGGCCTGAAATGCCAACAGCTATATAGAGTTTGGGTTTAACCCTGTGGCCTGATAATCCCACCCAGTGTTCTTCTGGCAGCCATTTTAGGTCTGCCGCAACAGACCTCGAACAGCCCACAACGCCGCCGAGCACTTTTGCAAGTGATTCAATAAGCACGAGGTCTTCTTTTTTCTTAAGCCCCCTGCCTACAGAAACGATTATATCAACCTCTTCTATTCTGAGTTCTTTGGGTGTTTTGTCCTTTGTTTCCAACACCCGAACTCTCGGTTCTGCCAGCTTCGGGGTGGTTTTAATTATTTCACCCGTTCTCGCCGTATCTAACTTTTTTCCAAATCTTCTCGGCGGCACGGTAACTATTTGGGGGTTACGTAAAAACCTCTGGGTAGCGATAAATCTGCCGCCCAGGACAAAGCGCTTTACCATAAGCTTTTCATGTTCTAAAGAAAAATCAACGCAGTCCGTAGCACAGCCTGCTCCAAATTTCTGGGCAATCCTCGGGGCTATTTCCTTACCCAGTCTGGTTCCGCCAATCAGGAGGATTTCTGGTTTGTGCTGGTTTATAAGTGAAAATAGGCAATCCACGACGATATCTGCATGCAATTCTGAATCGATAGAATAAACTTTATCAGCTCCGCAAAAAATATAGGTGTTCGCAATATCATCGTGTTTGATTATTGAAATAGCGGCGAGTTCTGATCGTAAAGAGTCTGCAATTTCCCTTCCTTTTGCAAGGATTTCAATGGCCGTTTCGTAGTCTTCTGAAAATGTAAAAATCATTTCATACTCCTACTTTTCGGATAGTATTGTCAAAATCTAGCCGCAGAGAGCACCGAGTATTTCATCGTGTCCTCCTGAGGTTTTATTGTATTATCTGGATTCGGATGTTATGACCATTGCAAGTTCTTCGATATCCTTCAGGATTACCTCTTTTCGTTTCATTTCAATAGCTGTAACACGTAAAGTCTCAATCCCCGCCTCTTGTTTCTCTAAGTTTATTTCGGTTATTTTCTTTTTTGAAGCGCCTAGAATCTGCAACAATGTGGGAATCCTTGTCTCATTGATTTCTTTGGTAACAGTTACTAAAGCAGGCAGTCGTGCTTTAGCCACTTCGTATCTGTTTTCGAGATTTCTTTCAACAACAACTTCATTATCTTTTAGCTCCATTTCCCTTGCATACGTTAACACGGGAATTCCAAGCGCTTGAGCGAGTCTTGGGCCTATCTGAAAGGAAAATTCATCAATGGATGCTTCACCGCATAGAATAAGGTCGTACTTCATCTTGTGAATAATCTCAGCCAGGATAGTTGCAGTGCCCAGAGAATCACTATCTGCACTGTAAATAACGGCTTCATCGGCGCCCATAGCCAGGGCTTCCTTCGCTGCCTCTTTTGCACCCCCGATTAAAGCTAAAACGGTTCCTCCGTGTTTCTCTTTAATCCTGAGCGCCTCTTCAAGTGCATTCTTATCGAAGTCGCTGATCTTTCTTGCGACTCCTTCTGTAATGGGGTGTTTAGTGGTGGTATCTACCTTTATCTGAGCCAGATCATATATCTGTTTGAGGCATACGATAATATCCACAATTATTCTCCACAACCAAATAGCCTAACCACGAAGAACACAAAGGGCACGAAGTAAAAATTTATAAAACAATTCTCTTGATTCCATTTTTTAAATGTTCTATAGTCTCAAACATCTTGCATATTCTACCTTTTTTCGCTAAACTCTGCAACAAGGCTTTTCCTTGTTTGCAGGATTTAGGTAAAAATGAAATTGAAAAGGGGTAAAATTTTGTTATAATCTGAATTCAATTAAAGGGGCCCATAGCTCAGCCGGTTAGAGCAGCGGACTCATAATCCGCGTGTCCAAGGTTCGAATCCTTGTGGGCCCACTTTTTCGTAAAGAAGTCGAACATACAATATTCCTGACATAGATTGAAATCTTATATTTGCCGTTGCTGAAAGGATTCGCGAAGTTTCAATCGGCTGATAGTTCCAGATGTTCCAGGAGTTTTTTTACATCCTCTTTTTGCGCCTGCGCAGGGTCTATTCTTAATAACTCCTTCAGATAATACTGAGACATTTCCCTCTCCTTTTTGTCATCCATATATAAAAAGATGAGTTTTTTATAAACATTTATATTTTCGGGATAGAGCATAATAATTTTCTGAAACTCGTCTATGGCTTTATCTATTAATCCTAATCCTTGATAAAGCGTGCCGAGTGCATAGCGGGCATTGAAATTATCGGGATCAAGCTGAATTACGGTATTATATTCACGGATGGCCTCGGTTGCTTTTCCCTGTTTTTCATAGGCAAGTGCTAAATTGTAATGGCTTTGTGCCTGATTAGTATCTAATTCAATAGCCTTCTTAAATTCGGCAATAGATTCGCTTAGCAGTCCCCTTTTTGCATAATTCACCCCCAAATTATTTATGGCATGTATGTACCGGTTATCGTAATAGAGAGATTTCTTGAATTCCTCCATGGCATTATCGAGTTCTCCTATTGCATCGTAGGCACTACCAAGTCCGTTATGTGCGTGTGCATAGTTAGGCTTTATTCTCAGCGCTTCTTCATATTCTGCCCTTGCCTGGTCAATATGACCTTGATTGAAATAGATATTGCCAAGATTGTTGTGAGGTTGCGCATAGTCGCTGTCTAATCGAATAGCTTCTTTATATTCTGTAAATGCCTTATCAATAATATCCTTTTTGCTGTAAACAGTTCCAAGATTACTATGGACATTAGCATTTTTGGGATTTATGTTTAATGCAGTTTGATATTCCATGTGTGCCATTTCTATGAAACCACTTTCCATGTATACATTTCCCAGATTACAATGGGCACGGTGGCTGTTGGGAGAACGCAGAATGGTTTTTGTCCAAAGTGTAAGTTCGTCTCTCCAATCACCATTCTTCCATATAATGGAAAATCCGTAACCGCCAATTATTAAAGTTACCAAAACCAGTTGTACAATACGCCTCAACGGAATAACACGCGGAGACAGGGTACGGTCTGTGATCCGATAAATGAGAATTCCCTTCACCACACAAAATCCCATTGCTGGAATGTAAAGATACCTTTCGGCCATAATATTTCCTATCGGAAGTATATTCATGACAGGCAAAATCATGATAAAGAACCACGCCATCCAGCAGGCAAACATATTTCTTAATTTGGTTAATATTGCGAATATGATAAAAATTGAGATGAGAAAGGTTATGGATAAAATGAATGATCCCTCTAATGGGGTTTTTACAAGCGGTACCACGTAGTCTGCATTTAGGTTAAATGGGAAGAATGATAATTTTATATAAGATGCCAGAATCTTAATCATTGTAAAGGTATTTACCAGGAAACCACCGGGCTGGTAAGCAGCTTTTAATTCATGATTCCTGAATACGATAAATCGAATTATGATATAAAACAATGAAACTGCAATATAGCCTATGTATATCCCCTTAAATCTTTTTACAATACCTGGCCATAGTTTTTGATCTGAAAATATGACGAACAAAAGTAAAAGGAGAGGAAGGGTGATAGCCATTTCTTTTGAAAAAAGGGCACCCAAATATGCAATAAGAGAAATGGCGTAATAAAGTGTGAATTGCTTTTTCTCCCTTTTCTTATAGAGAATAGTATCGGATTTCACAAAATAAATAAGTGAAGCAAGGAGAAAGGTTGCAGATAAAAGGTCTTCCCGATATCCAACGCAATTTATGGTTTCCAGAAGGGCAAGATGTGTAATAAAAAATAAGGTTGAAAGCAGAACGATTCTCTTGTTTTGTATAACAGCATTGAGAAAAAGATAAAAAAGTACGGTATTTAATGTATGTAAGATGATATTGGTGAGATGAAACCCAAAGGGATTTAAGTGCCATATAGCGTAATCGATGAAGTATGAGATGGTGACAATGGGTCGATAACTCATTTCCCCGGAAATAGTAAAATAATCTTTTGTAAAAATCTTTGGGAAATATTTCCATTCCTTAATGAAACAATTTTCTACAATAATCTTAAAATCATCGTAGACAAATTTACCGTGCGTTGTATTTAAATAAAGCAATAAGGAGAATGCGGGTATTAAGATTAGAATAAATGTAAAAAACGGGGTTTCAGCGTAAGTGGATTTGTTTTTCATCGGTATTACTATAACATAAAACGTAGTTTATTCAAGATGGTCATTGCTCTAATTGTTAAGAGTTTTAAGGAGGCGGTGATTTTCCGGGGAGATGAGGCTAAATAAAAATCCCCCTCATCCCTCTCCTTGTTGAAGAGAGATGTAGGGGGATTGCAGTTTTACAAAGACGTGAAGCCTTTGTTTGGTTCAACAAATATTAGAACATATAGGCGAAATCAATTGCCGTTGTAAGCTCATTGTCTTGTCCGGCAAATATTTCCTGGTCTGCGTCATCATAGCGGATTTCTGGCCTGACAAGCAGGTTCTCCCTGATTTTTATATTTGCTGTAAGGGTAACTTCACTAACTTGAAGACCCATAACACCCACCCTGGCGCCGTCATTATCATCAAAATATTCACCCCTAAGTGCTAGTCCAAAGGAATCGGTAATGTCCTGACTGATGATACCAGAGAAACCCCACCATGTGCCATTTCTTCCGGTGGGCGATGCATAAAAACCACCACCTATACCTTCAGCACCTTCTTCCGTACCAAAATCGAAATTGAGGTTAATACTTGTCTTATCAAGTGGTTTAAGTGCTAAGATAAGATCCCAGAAATGACGCCAATTCCCATCAGCGCCAGGGCTTAAATCATCGTCCTGTTCAGCGCCGTGGCTGCCATTTACAATAAAACTGGTATTTTCAGCTACTGCCCAGTTGAATTGGTATCCAAGTGTTTTCCCATCATTATTGTCTACAAAGGTATCCCAACCATTCACCAAATATCCTGTTACTGTTAACTTATCCAATAAAGGATAGCTAACAGCTAGACCTGTGTTGGTAAATGGGATGCAATTCTGATAAAGGAGGGAACGGGAGAAGTTAGGATTATCAACGCTTTCCCAGAGTTCCGCACCGATCCAGGTAGCAAATTTACCAAACTTAAAATCGATACCTTTTCCTATAGGCGCTTTGTACGTTACAAAACCCTGGCTTATGGTGAAATCGTCATTATCAACCCTGGTATTTGAAGTCATCTCGGAGGGTACAAAAGTTAACCTTCGGGCAATTTCGCCATAGTTTGTAGTGAAGCCAAAACCAATAGGGTCTTTCTCTGTGGATGGTTTGAAAACAGAAATTTCAACGTTGTCTAAGGTAAATGAATTATGTTCCCTATCGAATGACCTTAATTCTATCATATCCGGACGCACAAAATCACCACCTGACCCAAGGTTATCTTTTGGGTTCGAGTAGTTATAACTATAATATGTATCAATAAAACCACTAACTTCTACACTTTTAAAGAAGCTGGCTATCTGACCTTCTTCTTCCGCAGGCGCTATTGCAGGTGCGGCTTCTTGAGCGAAAATCGGCGCTGTAAAACTTGCCATCGCACCACACAATATCCCAGCCAACCCCAACTTGTATAAATTCTTCATTAAAATCTTCCTCCTTTCTTTAAGGATCTAACATTTAAATTTACACGCAGCAAACTAATGAAACGTTAATTAACCATTTCTAGAAGCGATATTAGTTCTATCTTCTAATCATATCCTCCTTTCTTCTTAGAAAGTTAACTTTTACTTATAAATTATAGAAATCAAGCAAAGGGAATACCTTCTTCCTGAGTGTGGTGTATATAAAAAATTTATTGGTATTAAACTAATTATAAACAAAAAACAATAACAGTTTTAAATATAATCGACTAAATAGGTTACAAAATAAACGGAAGAAAAATATAGCATTTTGGTCGTGAACTAAAAAAACCACAGAATTTATGGCATTCTTTTAAGTTAGGATAAAATTAGCCGCAAATTGGATGATATGATACAGTTTGTTCTGCTTATTAAGTAATATTTAGCCACCATTTATTGCACATATAAAGGTTTTTGTCAATAAAAATCTTAAAATATTTAATAAATCCTAATCATTTTTCTTGACCTTAAAAGTTTTATTAGTATAATTGCCGGACTTAATTATTTGGAATAGATGAGAATATATACTTACTACATTTAAATATAGCCATTTTTCACATAGTAAATATGGAATTAATTTTAAAATAACTACATATTAATGTAAGGAGGTAAAATATATGGCATTGGACCCCACCAAGCACGCAGATTGGGAAATAGCAGAAGACGCTGAAACTCGAATGAAAACGGTCTATCAATTGGCTGACGAATTGGGTTTAGAGAAAGAGGAACTGCTTCCCCACGGGCATTATGTAGCAAAGGTTGATTTTAATAAGGTTTTGAAACGGATTGAGAAAAAGCCCGACGGAAAGTTCATTGATGTGACAGCTATAACTCCAACACCTCTGGGTGAGGGAAAATCAACCACAACCATGGGACTGGTGCAGGGTCTGGGAAAAAGAGCCAAAAGAGTTGTGGGTGCCATTCGCCAGCCATCAGGAGGACCCACCATGAATATCAAGGGTTCTGCCGCTGGTGGTGGGCTTTCCCAATGCATCCCTTTAACACCTTTTTCACTTGGATTGACAGGCGATATAAACGCCATTATGAATGCTCACAATTTGGCTATGGTAGCCCTTACCTCCAGGATACAACATGAATTTAATTATGATGACGAAAGGCTTGCAAAAAGTAATTTAAAACGCCTTGATATTGATACCGATAGAATCGAACTTAAGTGGATTATGGATTTTTGCGCCCAGGCGCTGAGAAAAATAATCATCGGTATCGGCAGCAGGATGGATGGTTTCATGATGGAATCAGGATTCGCCATTGCAGTATCTTCCGAAATCATGGCGATTCTTTCAGTGGCAAAGGACCTAAAAGACATGAGGGAACGGATCGGTAAGATGGTTGTTGCCTATGACAAAAAAGGTAAGCCGGTAACGACCACCGATCTTGAGGTGGCTGGCGCAATGACCGCCTGGATGGTCGAAGCTCTCAACCCCAATCTCATGCAAACTATTGAAGGACAACCGGTATTCGTGCATGCAGGGCCGTTTGCCAATATTGCCATTGGTCAGTCATCAATTATTGCGGATAGGCTGGGTTTGAAATTGGGTGATTACCATGTGACTGAATCAGGGTTCGGAGCGGATATCGGGTTTGAAAAATTCTGGAATTTAAAATGCCGTTACTCAGGACATCGTCCAAATGCGGCGGTAATTGTAACCACAGTCCGTGCAATGAAATGCCATGGTGGTGCACCCATTCCAGTACCAGGACGTCCATTAGATGAGTGTTATAAAAAAGAAAATGTAGGATGGGTGGAAAAGGGAACAGAAAATCTTGTCCATCATATCGAAACAGTGAGAAAAGCCGGAATCAATCCGGTGGTTTGCATCAATCACTTCCATACGGATACTGAAGCCGAAATTAAGGTAATTCGCAAAATATCAGATGCGGCAGGTGCCCGTGTCGCTGTATCTAAACATTGGCTCAAAGGGGGTGAAGGCGCCTTAGAATTGGCTGATGCGGTCATTGATGCATGCAATCATCCAACTAACTTTAAATTTCTCTATGAATTAAGCGCTCCTTTGAAGTCGCGTATTGAAACGATTGCAAAGGAAGTTTATGGCGCAGATGGAGTTGATTTCACACCAGAGGCATTGAATAAAATCAAATTACTGGATAGTGACCCCGATATTTCAAAAATGGGAACTTGCATGGTGAAAACCCACCTTTCTATTACGGACAACCCACAATTAAAAGGCGCTCCGAAGGGCTGGAGATTACGTATTCGGGATATATTGACTTTCAAAGGCGCGGGGTTTGTTGTCCCAATGGCAGGGGATATTAAGCTCATGCCTGGTACGAGTTCTGATCCTGCGTTCCGACGTGTGGATGTTGATGTAAATACAGGAAAGGTAAAGGGGGTTTTCTAATTCCTTATTTACATTTCTTAATCGGCTGCCGCAAAGCTACCGTTCATAAAAAGCTGTTGAACTAAAACGGTTCAACAGCTTTCTTTTTTAAGGTAAACAATTACAACATTACCTTGACATATATGTCTATATTTGCTTAAAATAACCGTGATAATTTCAATAATAAGATTTTTTAGACGTACCTTGACTTTACTTAATATGGTGTATTTCGGGTAGAGTCGGGAATTTTATTTTACAAACCCGCTATAAAGTGTTTTATACATTAAACCATGAGCTTCCTAACTAAAATATTTGGAACATCAAATGAGAGGATACTGAAGAGCATACGGCCTCTTGTAGATCAGATCAATGCCCTCGAACCGAAGATGATGTCTTTAACGGATGCCGAACTTCGCCAGAAAACAGATGAGTTTAAAGAAAGATTATCCGGGGGGGAAACCCTGGATGATATCCTGCCAGAGGCGTTTGCTGCCGTGAGGGAGGCGAGCCGGAGAATCCTTGTTGCCCCTAATCCCGACAGTCCCAATCGTACCATGCGACACTTTGATGTCCAGTTAATCGGCGGTATTGTTTTGCATCAGGGAAAGATTGCCGAGATGGCAACTGGCGAAGGGAAAACCCTGGTAGCTACGTTACCCGCCTACCTGAACGCATTGGCAGGAAAGGGTGTCCATATTGTTACGGTTAATGATTATCTGGCAACGCGCGACAGAGACTGGATGTCTCCATTGTATGAATTTTTGGGATTGAAATCCGGAGCTATTCAATCGCATCAGGAATATGAAGAGAAAAAAGCTGCTTATTTGTGCGATATTACGTACGGGACAAACAATGAGTTCGGTTTTGATTATCTCCGGGATAATATGAGGATCAGACCGGAAGAACAGGTACAGATTAGTCGTGGCCTTAATTACGCCATCGTTGATGAAGTGGATAGTATATTGGTTGATGAGGCGCGTACTCCTTTAATTATTTCAGGTCCTACAGAAGAGTCTACAGAAAAATATTATATAGCAGATAAGATTGCCAGACGTTTGAAAGTTGGGAAACATTTCGAAATAAAAGAAAAAGAACGTGTGGTGCATCTGAATGAGGAAGGTATTGAAGAGGTTGAAAAACAGCTAAATGTAGACAGCCTTTATACCGGTACGAATATGGAGTGGCCTCACTATATAGAACAGTCCCTTCGCGCCCATCATATGTTTAAAAACGACAGGGACTACATCGTTAAAAACGGTGAGGTTATCATCGTGGATGAATTTACAGGACGCTTGATGGAAGGCCGTGTGTGGAGTGATGGTTTGCATCAGGCCGTTCAGGCGAAAGAGCATCAGCGTATCAAGGAAGAAAATCAGACCCTGGCCACTATCACCCTCCAGAATTTTTATAGGCTGTATAAAAAACTCGCCGGGATGACAGGTACGGCGATGACAGAGGCGGCAGAATTTGACAAGATATACAAACTGGAAGTCGTTACGATACCTACAAACAAACCCATGCATCGTACAAACCATCCAGATCGCGTTTATCGAACCGAAAAAGAGAAATTTGATGCCATTATTAAAGAAATTGTGGAAGTACACAAACAGGGGAGGCCAGCGCTGGTTGGAACAGTTTCTATTGAAAAATCTGAACTATTAAGTGAAAAACTCATGCGAGAGGGTGTTGAGCATGAGGTTTTAAACGCCAAGCAACATGAACGAGAGGCGCATATCGTTGCAAAGGCCGGGCAACGTGGAAACGTCACGATTGCAACGAACATGGCTGGTCGCGGTACGGACATTGTTTTAGGGGAAGGCGTTGCTGCCCTCGGAGGTCTTCACATTATAGGTACAGAAAGGCACGAGGCCAGGCGTATTGATAATCAGCTTCGTGGACGTGCCGGTCGCCAAGGCGACCCAGGTTCGTCCCGTTTCTATGTGTCGCTTCAGGACGATTTAATGCGTATCTTCGCCTCTGAGCGTGTTAGTTCTCTCTTGAAAACCTTCGGGATGGAAGAAGGTATGGCAATCGAGCACTCGATGGTTTCGAAATCTATCGAAAGGGCGCAGAAAAAGGTCGAAGAACACAATTTCGAAATACGGAAACACCTGCTCGAATATGACGAGGTCATGGATCAACAGAGAAAGACAATTTATACACTGAGACAGGACGTGCTTGAGGGTAAGAACCTTCGTGACTACGTTTTCCGAATGATGGAGGACAGTATCAGGGAGATGGTGGTTTTTGCTTATGACACGAAGAACGTTACTGACGAGGAAAATCCATTTGACCTTGCAGCTTGGTTTAAACAAAAATTCGGCCTGGAGGTCGATTTGAATGAGGTTGAGGAGAAAACACGAGGGAACGTTGAGGAGTATTTGTTAAAGAAGGCTGCGGAGGCATATGAAATAAAGGAAAGCGCCATCGGCAAAGAACAGATGGAAACGATTGCACAAATCCTCTTGATGGAAAAGATTGACACAAAATGGAAAGACCACCTCTATGCCATGGATCACCTGAGATCGGGTATCGGTCTCCGCGGATATGCCCAGGTAGACCCCAAGATTGAATATAAAAGAGAAGCATTGGGTATGTTTGAAAGTATGAATTTAGCTATTAGAGATGAGGTAACCGATCTTATATTTAAATTACAAATAGGAAAGGACGAGGAGAGAAGAGCGGTATGGCATCCAGACCACTATGTTCACCAGGAAGTTTCCGGATTGGAGAGGATGCAGGAATCTCCAGTCGCCGCTGCCAGTGCTCTTCAGAGTGCGGGTACGAACACAGAAGAGCAGGCTGAACAGAAACTAGAGCCTATTAAAGTTGGGATTAAGATAGGAAGAAATCAACCTTGCACATGCGGTAGTGGTAAAAAATTCAAACAGTGTTGTGGCAGGTTGAGATAATTATAGTTTAAACGCGCTAAATATTAGCGAAGGACTTAAAATACTCTGAAAATTCACTCCATCCCCCATGCCTACTATCTTTGATGCTGTTTATGGAACAGCACTCGTCTGTGGTTCACCATACTTTTTTTTGAAACTCATATTAAGTGAACGATACCGTTCTGGTATAACACAGCGGTTGGGTTGGCTTGGTACAAGGAAAGGGAAAAACCCTTGTATATGGATTCACGGTGCTTCCGTAGGAGAGATTTTAACAGTAAAAGCACTTGTAAAATCCATCGAAAAAGAGTTTAATAATTTGGATATAGTTGTATCTACCAATACCAATACAGGGTTGTCCGTTGCTGAGAGGTGCTTTCAAGGTAAGAAGATTTTTTATTTTCCTCTCGACCTGAGTTGGGTAGTGGACAGGGTATTAAACGCCATAGACCCTGCTTATGTAATATTGGTCGAATTGGAGATATGGCCTAATTTTTTAATAGCCTTAACAAAGAAACATATTCCTGTAATTCTGGTGAATGCCAGGATATCAGAAAAATCTCTGAAGTGGTATCGTGTTTTAAGTAAGATTTCAAAGGGATTCTTTGAAAGTTTGACAAATAAAGAGAATGTCTTTTGCTCGAGGACAGAGACCGATACAACACGTCTCAGGAATCTTGGTATACCGGAGGCGCAAATTTTTACAACAGGAAATATGAAGTTTGACAATACAGTAACTACCGTTTCGGACGATACGAAAGAACGGTTGTTGTGTCTCTTTGAAATCGGCAAGGATGATAAGGTTGTTGTCTGTGGCAGCACTCATGAGGGTGAAGAGGCTATTCTTCTGAGAATTTTTAAGCAAATTCGTATAAAAGTTGACAAGCTAAGACTGATTGTGGTGCCACGGCACATGGAAAGGGTTTCTGAA
>Ga0209212_1004493_pt1 | contig 17217 bp, 29 predicted proteins | sample RifGroC2_FD_183996 | JGI IMG/M metagenome (GOLD analysis project Ga0209212, IMG submission 183996) | Groundwater microbial communities from Rifle, Colorado, USA - Groundwater C2 (SPAdes) (version 2) | ecosystem: Environmental > Aquatic > Deep subsurface > Groundwater | place: Rifle, Colorado...
GACCGCGGTCTTCCGTTTCCCCGTTGCGTAGATTCTCGCTTGAGCCATGGTGCGATGGTTCCTCCTATTCGTTGACGGCCAGAACCTTGGGTTGCTGCGCCTTGTGCGGGTGCTCCGGTCCCACGTAGACCTTGAGCTTGGTGAAGAGCCGGTCGCCCAGGCGCGTCTTCGGGAGCATACCGCGGACCGCCCATTCCACGATCCGTTCCGGGTGCGCGCTCCCGAGCACTTTCTCGGGGGTGGTGGACTTGAGGCCGCCCATGTACCCGGAGTGGCTGTAATATACTTTCCCCGTCATCTTCTTCCCGGTGAGCTTCACCTTGTCGGCGTTCACCACGATGACGAAATCGCCCATGTCGGAGTTGGGCGTGAACGTCGGTTTGTGCTTGCCGCGCAGGACGTCGGCGATTTTCGTGGCCATCCGGCCGAGCACCTTTCCCTCGGCGTCCACGACGTACCACGTCTGGTCGGCAGAATCCCTGGTCAGCATCTTCGTCGTTTTCATCGCGCAGACCTTCCCCTTGAAATCAAAGGATCATATCTAACAGGATTCGTCGGGCCGCGTCAAGGAGAAAAAAACCGCCGGAGGCGGCTTTCCGCGGGAACACGGGAGCGAAAGGCACGACCGGGAGACCCGATACTACGGCATCTCCTCGTCGAAATTCAATCTGCAGCGAGGACACTGGTGGGCTTTCCCGGCGGAAAAAACGATGATGTATCCCAGGATCGACTTACACTTCGGGCATCGGATCCCGAGGTACATAAGTATGTTTCCTGCAAGGAACAACGAAAGCGCGCCGTACAGTAATGTCTTGAATAGTCCGGCCGCCATGTATTTCTCGGCATACGCCAATATCCCCATCGTCGCAAAACCGACGGCCACCAAGGTTAAATACAACTTCTTCAGCATGTTGATTCGATCTCTTGGCTTCATCCGGTCCTTATCCCAACCGCCTTTCCCTGCCGGAAATCGAATTCGGAGTGAAGGAAAGTCCGATCAGCGCAGCAGGCGCAATCGAGGGCAGGACCAGGTGCCCGATGAGGTTTTGCCTCGACATCCTGTTCGCCCCTCGTTCGATGGTTGCTCCGATTACCTCCTGCACTCATGCAATCATGCCTTATATTTCGGCATCGTGGTCATTTTCCTTCAATGTCGTTCAATGAATCGGCCGCGCCTTGCCGCAATTCCAACATTCGGTGAATCCGGGGTAATAGGAACTTCGCCCCTGACTCCGTACAGGAACTCGCCGCGAACTTCCGCCTCGATGTTTTTTCCATCCAATAAACCCTTCAATAGATGTGCATCGGCGGGCAGACACGCTCTTTTGCGGCGCGAAGGGATTCCTCCGATAAATCGACCGCGGTAAATTTCGCGTTGGGGCTATTCCGCGCCAGGACAATCGTTTGTGCCCCAACGCCGCATCCCGCTTCCAGCACATTGCTTCCTGCCGGATAAACGGTGCCGGAGTGCAGGATGTCGGCCAATGTGGTTGCCTGATCGACCAGTCTCACGCTTTCCCTTGCCGTGTACCCATGCACGTATTTCTTTTTCATCGAGGGATCGCTTTCTGCAATACAGTTTCGGTGCACCTATCGCTCAGGCTGAGCTGCAGGACGAGGTGCGCGCTTTTATGCCACGCGGCCCAGGATCATCAACACCCGTGGAAAAGCAAAAAGCGTGAACCGAAGGAACCGTCAGCTTCAGCCTGTGGTTTGGCGGCGCTATATGATCTCTGGTATGTCCAACGCGATGCAAAGAGCTTTATCAAGCTCTTGTGTTTTCTTGAATGGAAGCGTCCCGACGTAGTTTGTCAGCGCCGACTTGGGTAAGCTGACCAATTCGTCGCAGTGAATACTGCTTTCATGCTTTAAACCTGCCTCGATTCCAATTGCCACTTGGGTCGATAAACCATGATGTGTCGTATAAATAGGGGCGCAGATCACCGTTGAAAAACGTGAGTCGAGAAGAATTTGTCGGCTGACAACAACAAACACACGGAATTTCCTGGGGTCTTTTACGGTGGGATTCGGAACGCGGTAAAGCTCACCACGGTTCATGGGAGTACCTGATAGGTCAACACATCCTCTGCCTCCCGATTCAGGCGATCGGCCTGTCGATTGATGATGTCCAGGTCTCGGGCGTTCTGCCGGTCTCGTATCACCTTGGCCACATACGCCCTCACTGCCTTCTCGATGAAATCAGATCGGTTCTTATGCGGTCCCGACTGCTCATCGATGACCTTCAGTAAATCTTCCGTTAGTGTGATAGATGTCTTTATTTTCATACTACCAACATACTCCCACGATACCCCCGCTGTCAATGGCTGGTGTCATTCGCTCCGATCATCCGACCCATCTCCTGCAGTCCGCTCAACGCGCAGGCTAAGCTGCGGGCACTCAGGAATTTCACCAGATGAGCCGTCGGCTTCAGCCTGCGGTCAGGCTGCGAATTAATCAAAGAGAAAGCACGAGCCGTGTGCCGTCATCGACGGACTTCATGATTCGCGATGGCATTCGCCCGCACTTTTCTGTGAGAAACGTTCGGTCCAACGTAATGATCTGCGAAACGTTTGCGACGGAATCTTTTGGAAGGCCGGAATCGGTTGCAGGGATCAGAACGTTACCAGGAGCATCGGCAAGGCGAAGATTGGAGGTGAGGACAACAGCGACGATCGTTCGAATACGACTTCGGTTGAACGCATTCGATTGAATAATAATTACGGGGCGGCGAAATCCAGGTTCCGAGGCAATCGGTGCGGGGAGCTGCGCCCACCATACCGCGCCTCGCTCCATCACCACTCCCCGGAAGGTAGTGATTTCATCTCGGCTGTAAGGAACCCCTGCGCCAGAGAGGAATCTTCCTCCTCATAAATATGGTCGAGGAGCTCCGTCACCTTTCGGCTCTGATGCCGTAATAGGAATTCAGTGATCGCCGTTGCGTATAGTTGGCTCCTGGATACACCAAGGCGCTTCGCCAAGGAGTCGGCGGAATGAAAAACCTTGTCCGGTATCGATATGGCTGTTTTCATACCCGCAGTATAACTATCATCATACCACCTGTCAAGTCAGCCTAACGTTTCGGCTGCGGGCCGAGGGGCACGCTTTTTCGCCCCGCGTCCCGGGACTTTCTACGCCCGTGGCAAAGCGATAAGCGTGAACCGAAGGAGCCGTCAGCTTCAGCCTGTGGTTAGGTGCCGATAATTTCATTTAGACCTTCGATTATTCGATCTATTTCTTCTATGCTTACCAAATTCGCCCATCGAATTTCACCCCTTAGTATTCGGGCCATTCAGCCAGCTCCCATGACATGCCTTCCTCTGCCATCGCTTTTTCATGAGCTGGTTTTGCCTTGGCGCATTCACGCGCAAGTCGGCTCTTGTCCATGCGTGCCAGTTTCTCATCGATCGCCATCTGAATGGCTTGACTGCGATTCGGGAACACTTGCGCCTTTACGAGCCGATCCAGGCGCACCAACGTCTGCCCATCCAATGAAATTGCAACCTTTGCTCTCGTCGCCATATTCCACCTCCATGGTATGAAGATGTATCATACCATGCTTTGTCACAACAAGAAATTGAGTGCACCTAACGATAAGGCTTGGCTGCGGAGCCTCACGGTCTCTCGCAGGGCAGCCGCCAGCTTACACATACACCGTTTGTTAGACGCCCTTTTTATTAGGCTCTTTAGGCAATTGAGAAGTATGCCAAACAGCCACTATCCATACTGTCTTATTCTCAAGACTGTAGAAGAACCGATAAGGTAAAACCAATAGTTCACGGTAGGGAAGTCCTGGAAATTCTGGAATGGTACGGCCTGATAATGGGTTATTTTCTAACCTATGGAGTAATTCATCAGCCTTTTTTAGAAAATTTAACGCAGCTTCAGGATTTTCATTACGAATATATTTTGCCGCTGACAATAATTCGGTTTTCGCAGATGGAGTAAACCGAAGTTTCAAATAATCACCCTTATTTCAACAGTTTGTATGCTTCTGCCAAGACCGTATCGAGATCATGCCCCTTACCTTCTTTAATTTCCTTTTCCCCACGTGCCAATAGCATAAGAATTTCCCGGTCATGCTCTGCGCGTTTATATTCCTCCGCGCTCACCATGACGGCGGCTGTACGTCCCCTTTGTGTAATAAATATGGGTTCGCGCGAAGCGCGCACCCGCTGCAGCACCCCAGCTGCATCTTGCCTTAAATCCGTTATCGGTATAATATTCGGCATCTTCCCCATGTGACACCTCCTAATGTACCTCTAAGCGTACCATCATAAACACCGTTAGTCAATATTGGACTTCAATCGCTTTTATCATATTTCTTCATTTGCTTTAAGTGCGTCTAACGCTCAGGTTAAGCTGCGGGCACTCACGATCTTCGCCAGGTGAGCCGTCAGCTTCAGCCTGTTGTTAGGCTCCTCAGAATAGATCTAATTGTGTCTTTATTGCTTCTGCTACCATATCCATTTCATCATTAGAAACTGAACCTATGCGCTTTGATAAACGTTGTTTACTGACGGTAGCCAACTGATCGGCCATCGCCTTCCCTTTTTTGCCAGCAATGGTAACGTATGCTTCACTTGGAAATAATCGATCTGTATTACTTGTAATAGGTATTACCTGAACACGATTTAAGTATTTATTCGCGGCGTTGTTGCTAACTATAATTGCTGGTCGTTTCTTCCTGATTTCCCCTCCAATAGAAGGTTCAAAATTAACCCACCAGACGTCACCGCGATTCATGGGCTATGTCCCTAAAGGTTGCTTCGGTCCACTCTAATGCCTCGGCCTCTCGTGTCGTATCCTTTGCCATCCTTGCGTACTCCCCCTCCATAAGAGGCTTGACGACATGTGGGCGTACAAGTTCCTCAACGAATTTACTGATTTTTCTTGGCCCAATCACCTTATGGAGCCCTTCGTAAACATCCTCTGCAATTGCGATCGTCAATTTTTTCTGCATGGTAAACCTCCTGACGTTATACGTGCACTATACGTATAAGAACCCCCCGTGTCAATAGGGGCAATCGATTTTTGCAAGCCTAACAGGGTGCTGAAAAACTGACATGGTTCACGGCCATTTCATCCTCGATCATGAATTTTCAAGGTCGGTGACGAGGTCCTCATCGTCATCGCCCTCGGGATCTGCCCCTTTACGGTCCGACCAGCGGGGGTTGTTCGCCTCCGCTCCCGGTCGTTCCGTGCTACGCCGTGCTCAGCAGGTTTCTCATCCGTACCAGGTTGTACGCGGTGGCCACTGCGTGGAGTACATCGCCGCGAACTCGAAATGAAGATCGGAAAGTGCCTTTTCGACCATGGTGCGGATCGGACGAAGGGGATGATCTGGCGGAACGAAAGTCTCCGGGGAGCTGTAGCAGAACATCCGGTCGGTTTGGAGGTCCGATCCGCGCATAAATCCATCTCATTGATAATGAAAGGAATTTATGCAAGAATCTATCACGGGAACCATATCTATGTCACGTAGAAAAGGTGGAGTTTTTCATCATCCTGCTAACGCTCAAGCTAAGCTGCGGGCACTCAGGAAGTTCGCCAAGTGAGCCGTCAACTTCAGCCTGTTGTTGGGCACTTTCGCCGTATGATTCGATGGATATAGCTGTTTCTGGAAATTCATTGATGATCTGTTTGTCGGAAGTAATCAATGGGACATCGAGGTTTTGCGCCAGCGCGATGAACTCGCAGTCATATGCGGAACATTTTGATGAATCTATTAATTTTATGATTTTCCTCGAGTCTACTTGATACTCTTCGCCTTGCATTAATATTTCTGCTTCAGCCATGAACTCCATTGCGTTTTCTGGTGTTAATTTGCCTTGTCTTATATACATCGCCAATACACTTCTAAATTCGCTTCTCCACAATAGGGGCGCCGCCCATTTCGAGTCTCGTTCGAAAATAGATCGAGCCCTCGGTGTCTTTTCGCCGCCAAGAAGCAAGTAGGCGATCACATTCGTATCGACGACGATCACGAGCGTCCCTCTGCCTTCGCCTTTCGAAGAATATCGTCAGTAAGGGGGGGGAGGTTGCTCTGTTCACGCAAAGCATCCGCGCGAGCCAGGAACGCCGCTGGATTGACCCGCCTGGCGAGCAATGTCCGCTCAAGGCAGATGATGACTTCTTTGTTGATGCTCCGCCGGTGTTCCGCAGCGCTTTGCTTGATCCGCTCGTATAGCTCATCCGGGATGCTCTTGACCGTTATGCTCGGCATGGCGACACCTCCACGGCCCATTATGGAACCGTTTTGGAACCATCGTAACGGCCTTGCGTCTTTCCGTCAAGTGCCTAACGCTGGGGATAAGACAACTGCGGGCACTCAAGTAGTTCGCCAGGTGAGCCGTCAGCTTCAGCCTGTGGTTAGGCTCATTCAAGTCCTAAATATTTCCTGATATGTTTTGCCAATACGTTATTGATTTCAGTATGGCGCGGAACAGGCTGTTGGAGGCCTGTATGTGGATTGAAATATATGTCGTGCCTTGATCCTGGTCTTAACAGCACACATCCGTCTTTCAGGAGTTCTTTTATGAACTCCTTTCGTTTCATATGGCTAATGCTTTTTCATGATGTTTTATAGGTACATCTTCCATTAACAGCATTTTGTATGCATCTATAATATTTTCTTCTAATTCTTTCAATGTCTTGCCTTGGGTCATAATTTCAGGATGTTCTTTCAATTTCCCGAGCCACCATTTCCCGCTTTTCCAGTAAATCATCGTCATTCCGGTTTTCATGTCGCTCCCCCCGCTTTGGCCTTATGCCTTAGATGCACTTTCCTTTATACCACGAGCCTAACGCTCCAGCTGCGGGCCGAGGGGCACGCTTTTATGCCCACGGACCAAGACTTTCTTCACCCGTGGCAAAGCAAAAAGCGTGAACCGAAGGAGCCGTCAGCTTTAACCGATTGTTGGACGGCAGTAAAAACTAAAGATTATCTTTTGTTAATTTTTGCTTCATGTGTCGAATCGTTAAAATCAATATTCTTTTTGCTTCTATTTGATAAATAATTCTATAACTTTCACAAAATATTTCTCGTATATCTTTTTGTCCAATCTCTTGAACAACGCGGCCTCGCGATGGAAACTCCTTTATCCTATTTCTTGACTCATAAATATTATTAACTATAGCTATTGCCGCCTCAGGGTTTTCACGAGCAATGTACTTATTGTTCTCTACAAGATCATCTGCTGCCTGGGGGGACCAGACAATCTTCATAGGCCAAGCCGCTCAAGCACAATCTTTTTAAAATCAGAATCGGCAATGCCTTTTCCCTCTGCGATTTGAGCCTGAGCTATCTGGACGTCATTTAATATTTCAGCCCTTTCAACCAGATCTTCGTACGCCCTCACGTCAAGAAGAACCGCGGCGCTCCGACCATGTTGGGTGAGAATGACGGGACGCCGCGTTTCACGCACCTGGTTCATGAACGCTGCGGTGTTGGCCCGAAATTCAGAAAGGGGTCGAACATCTTCGGTGGGAATAACTTTCGGCATGGCACCCTCCTCGCGTTGTACTTCCTGTGGTACAGACCATGGTACCACCACGAATGAGGTTTTGCAAATATTTTGGTCGGCTGTCCGTCCAACGCTCAGCTGCGGGCCGAGCGGGCGCGCTTTTCGACAGCGAGAAACAGAAAAAGCGTGAACGCGATGGAGCCGTCAGCATCAACCTGTTGTTAGGTTCCGCTATACATTCTCCAGACGAATTCCCTTGCCAGCCCGAAGGCTATTTCTTGCCGACTCGATACGTTTCAGAAACCTGGGATCGTTCTCCAGTCGATAATCAAACCATTCGTCTTCCGACTCAAAACCAATCAGTACACCGGCCGGTTTCCCGTGGCGAGTGATCACAATCTCTTCTTTCTCCGCCAACCGGAGATATCTCGACAGGTCGTCCTTCATCTCGGACAGAGCCACCTTTTTCATTTCTCAATCCTCCATCTCTTCCAACCAGGAAGCTGCTTCTGATTTCGGGACAATAGCCAAGACCTCCACGACATGTCCCGTTATGTCGTAGAACACTCGGATCTCCCCCACCATCAATCGATACGGGGCCTCATGATCTCCTGCAGGGCAGCCGTCAGCTCCAGCCTGTGGTTAGCCAGTTCAAAAAAATAATCAAGCGCCCAGTGCTTCAATAACAGCCTCGGGATTTTCCGCGGCAATTTTCAATAGAGCACGCGCAGGCCCCTCCGGTACTCTCCGGCCCTGCTCCCAATTCTGAAGGGTAGAAACGCTTACCCCGATCATGAGCGCGAATTCAGACTGCGACTTGGCCAAACGTACACGAATAGCCTTAATGTCAGCAGGTGCAAATTTGAAAACACGTCCGGCCTTCATTTCTCCGCGCCGTATTTTTCCCGCCTGCTTTACACTCTCTATCAGTTTTTCAAAATCATGCTTTTTCATTTGAACTCCTCCCGGACAAGGCGGCCAAGAACGCGCAACTGCATGGGCGTCAGGTCCTCCTGCTCATTCTTTGGATATACGAACAACATGTAAAAAGTATCCTCTTCTTTTGCCTGATAATAGATGACTTGCAACCCTCCCCGTTTGCCTCTTCCCTTCCCGCCCCAACGCAGTTTGCGTAGGCCGCCACTCCCTGGAATGATAGCGCCCTGCTCTGGCCTGAAGATCAAAGCCAATTGCAGGGCGCGATATTCATCGTCATCGAGGAGATCGCAGACCTCCTTCGTGAATATTGGCGTCTCAACGAAACGCATATCTCACCATACGCCAATGGCGTATAATTAGCAATTCCCTCTCCTCACCTCCATGAAGAATCTGGCTAACGCTCAGGTTAAGCTGCGGAGCCTCCTGGTTTCCGATGGGCAGCCGTCAGCTCCAACCTGTTGTTAGGCGCCTTCTACTTAATTTCCTTTTTATCCAATAACTGCCGTCCATGCCGGATAGTAACAATCCGTATTCTTTTTGATCCGATTCTATAAATAATTCGGTGGCTCATATAAAAAATTTCCCGAACATCAGGGCGCCCAATCTCTGGAACAACGCGCCCCTGTTCGGGATAATCTTTAAGACGCTCAACCTCTTCGAAGATTCCAACTAGTCATTCATATGCAGCTTCTTCATTATCTTGTGCAATATATTCCCCGTACTCCTCTGCTCGCCTTTTCGCTCGAGGAGCCCATGTGATCTTCATCGCTTGAATCGAGCCAATAATTCTGCCTTAACCTCAGAATGGGGGATCTCTTTCCCAGCCTTAATTTCCTCTTCAGCGACTCTAATATCTTCCAATAATTCAGCTCTTTCCACCAAGGCCTCATACGCGCCGACATCGAGAAGCACGGCGGCGCTCCTTCCATGTTGGGTCAAAACTAATGGTCGTTTAGTTTTGCGTACCCGGCCAACAAACGACGCCACATTCGACCTGAAATCCGAAAGAGATCGGATATCTTCTGTCAAATAGATCCTGTCCATAATGTCCCCCATTTCTCGTACTCGATACCGTACGTATTATCGTACTCATATTTTTCAGCCTTTGCAATACCCCCCACCAGAAGTGCGCCTAACGCTCAGGTTAAGCTGCGGGCCGAGGGGCGCACTTCTTGCCCCCGGCCAGGATACTCGCTACCGCCAAGCAAGAAGTGTGAACCGCAGGAGCCGTCAGCTTCAACCTGTTGTTAGCCTGCTTCACGAAATAAATCGGTGATAAATAAAATTTAGTTTTTCTGCTTTAATGATGATTTGATTTCTGCAACATCATTATTTATTGATTTTAAATTAGATACCATTTCCTCATACAATGGAACTGCTTTAATTATGAACATTATTTGCTTATATGCTAGATAAATAAAAAATACAAATACCACAAAACCTAATAATCCCATGAATCCGCCCATTATTATTGCCTCCTCAATAGGAATTAGTAGTGCCGACCTATTGCATTGTTATTCGATAGACACATCATTTTTAATATCCTTTTAAAGTCAGGCTAACGCTCAGGCTAAGCTGCGGGCACTCAGGAGTTTCGCCAGGTGAGCCGTCAGCTTCAGCCTGTTGTTAGCCAGCATTATTCTTTACAAAATTGTCCCAAAATTCCATAGAAAGCCTACGGTATACCCTCCCGATAGGGACATAATCACTTCGGTTTCTTCTAAATGCCTCGTTCAATATATTTAGAATACAAATAGATTCGTCTAATATTTTATCAGCATATCCATATTTTGCCATTCTGTTGCTTAATATATTAGTAGCCGTATGCGCTAAATATTTATTCCTTAACATCTTTATTCCTGCGTAATAATGAGAATTTTTTATTCCATTGTATTTTATGATGGCTCTATTTACATTGTCGCTTATGTTTCGTAAATAGCTCTGCTCATATTCTTTAATAAAGTCCTTGTCCAATAAAATTATGACGTTACCAAAGGAAGAAGTATCTATTTCATTGTCATCATACATTCGCATTAAAGTCATTATATATTCGAAGTATATCGAATTTAAACATAACCCATAAAATACTGCATTGCGGGTTCCATTTATCGTATATCTGATTTTACTATCATACGCTGGATATATAAATGACTCCTTGAGCCTAACAGCATGCTCTGCATTATTAACTATATCTCCTAAACAGTCATTGATATAATTCCATTTGTCCTCGTAATTCATATCCGCCATTACCTTATTCTCCTATTTACATCTTGTATCTCACCTAAAATATCTTTAATTATAGAAATAAACTCACTGTTATTTTCCTTAAATTCCTTGCGCAACGAATCGATATCATTCAAAGCAGATGAATTTATTGAATCGATTTGGGAGTCCAAACCTCTTATCTCCGTCGATATATCTCCCAATAAATTTATAATCTTTTGTTGGTTATATATTATATCTTGGTGGCGCAGGTGGGAGCCTATTAATAATACTATTAATATAAATAACCCGAGGACTACCCAAAGCCAAAACATCTAATTCCTCCTTTTACTATTAAATCTGAATACAGGAAAAAACACAATAATGACTGGCTAACGCTCAGGCTAAGCTGCGGGCACTCAAGATTTTCGCCAAGTGAGCCGTCAGCTTCAGCCTGTTGTTAGAAAGTTCAATTAAATTCCCCATACTTTTGATCTTAATCTGAAATAATTCATAAGCCTAAAATAACGCGATGCAATTTTATAATTATTTTTTTCTTCAAAATGTTTTTGCTGAGACACAACATATTTAAATGCGTTATTAACTATCTCCGAATTTATTGAATCGCCGTACCCCTCTTTAGCTTTATCACCAAGAAAATCCAACATGTAATGTCCGTCGTTGTCACGAATAATCATGCCTTTACACAATTTCGCCAACTCCTTTGATATAAGTCCAAAACGTGTTGAATATTGCCCGTTCTCAACCGAATAAAGATAATTTATTAACTCTTCACCGATCACATGCCTGGGATATTCAGCCAGTTGGCTTTCATTGAAGTAAGCACGTTCTAAACAAGGCCCATATACTTCATTATTCTCAATTTTTGTTCCAATCCCTACATCTAACCCACCACGGATTGCGATTCCCGCTGCAAGACTCAATAGTCCAAAACCACAAGTAGCTATAAACACCGAATATATACCATTCATTGGAGTACAATGATCATCGCTGTTCATCAATGGTATCGCAATTATATATGAGTCGGAAATGCCGTAATAATAAATTTCGGATTTTTGAGATAATGAAATTCCTTCACGAAGTTCAGTTGACACTAAATCCAAATTAGGTTTTCTGGTAGATGATAAATCAAAGTATTCTTTTAAAGTTCTTCGTATTTTCAACACTTTCCCCAAGGATGATTTCATGAGCCCAAGAAATCTGTCATTACTAGCTTGATCCGGGGGAAGTCCGGTAACTTCTCTTAAAACACTTCGCTGGCCTAGGTGATCAAGAAATACAACAAGATAATATTGGAAAAGCAGGTCATCTTTCATGGGTATGTCCCTATTGAACCTTTCTAACGTTCAGGCTAAGCTGCGGGCACTCACGATTTTCGCCAGGTGAGCCGTCAGCTTCAGCCTGTTGTTAGCTTCCTTTCTTTTTCTCAGAGATGTCCAATTTCTTACATGGAATAATAGCCTTAACCAAGTCACGATTAATGCGATATGTAGCAACATTATTAGTATTATCCATTGGTAATCCAATTAATATATCAGTATTAGTCTCTCCCATAATAGTTAACTGTTTTGTTGCGTTGTTATCAACAATAAATGCCTTTTTTAGATATAATGGCATATCATCAGATACAATCATGATTACCCGTAAAGGTTTCCCTCCGCCAAGCTCTCGCTTTATTTCTCCATAATAATATTTTCCAAAATAAGATGTTGCACCTATGAAACCGAATATACTCATCATAACTATCACTGGTAGACTCTGTGATAATTTCCCTTTTATATCTATTAGCATATTCAATAAAAAAGTTCCGAAAGCAAAGTACCATATTAGGGATGAGACACGGGAATCACGAAGAATAAACCCTACCCAGACAATTACACATAAATAAATCAAAAAAGCTATCGGCAATACCACAAATGGGTGCTTTTTATAATATCTTCCACTTATAAGAACCAAGTAGTCGAACATAATAACCAATACCAATAATGTTGCAGTAGTACGTAAATATTCCACATCCTCAAACAATATAAATACAATTACAAACGACGACACAACAACACCGTATGCGATCTCAAGAATAACAAGTAAACAACTAAATACAGTCCATACTTTTTTGTACTTATCGTTTTCACAAATAGCAATAATTTTCGACATATCATTGTCCGCAAACACAACACGCCTTCCAACCATAAAACCATAAATTGTAAATGCTAGGATTGTTGCAATACCGGCCGCCAAATACTGTGCATTTAATATATCGAATAAATATATACCAATATTCATGCAATAACTATTAATAACAATAAACCCAACGACATAAACAAATAACACTATTGTTGTAACTAATTGCGCCCACAAACTAATATTTAATGATTTTTGGTGTTCGTTCACTATTTTCCTCTCATAGGGAAGCTAACGCTCAGGCTAAGCTGCGGGGCCTCATGATCTATCGCCGGGCAGCCGTCAGCTTCAGCCTGTTGTTAGGTTGCATCCTAATTCTTGGGATCTATCGTTTTCTTAGATGCCAATTGAATTGCAATATCCTTAAGATCTTCGGTTCTTATTGGTGCATCTTTCACCCCAAGCCATTCAAACATGATCCTCGCACAATCCTGTTTAATCAGAACAAATATTTTATGCATGTTTTCGTAAGGTATGATGATACCCTTGTCTTCATGAAACATGCCTTTCAGTATATTCAACTCATCATGTTTTTCTTTGGATAATACCCCTTTTGCGTGCAGTATTACATTTCTTAAGATCCTTAGATCACCCATTATGTTTGATCTAATTGAATTTTTCTCTATACCAAGAGCGACCGCCAATCTAGGTCTTATTTCTTCTTCCCAGTATGAATACAAGAATACCATAATTGCTTGGGAATGCTGTTGGGAGTTTGACCCGTCTCTAGCATTAGCTTCAATGTAGTCTGTAGCCTTAATTATTCGATTATGGATTATGTCCGGTTGTGTCGGATCCTCATAACTTGCCCAGACAACCACTTGCTGGCCTTTTTCGTCAATGCTGGAACTTTTTGGCCTGCTAACACGATGCACTTGCCGTTCAACACGTGTGTAATGACCTTCAAATCCGGCGAGTGCGTCCATGTAAACGCCAACTTGTCTATTAACGAAATCAATGTATTCACGAATTATTTCGTCAACAGATCCGATCATGGTCATACCCAAGAGGCTCTCTGCCACCTTAATGATCGTAATGGCAACCTAACACTCAGACTGAGCTGCAGGCCGAGGGCTATGCTTTTTTGCCCCATGGCCCAAGACTTTCTATACCCGTGGCAAAGCAAAAAGCGGGAACCGAAGTAGCCGTCAACTACAGCCTGTTGTTAAGTTGCCAAATTAGGTTATTGCATTTCCGTCCTGTAGCACAAATATATTTACATTGGGTTTTTCCATACCACCAAGCAATCGATGAATCTCTAGATTTCGGCTTTTATGGTCTTTATAATATATATCAATAAATACACCGCATTGTTCAATTCCGTGCCTCTCCATGGCCTTAGTCAAATCTACTTTACTTAAGGTATAATTTATATTAATTTTATCACCAGATTTCAAATACGACTTACCAACTATTGTTTTAGCATCCCTTTTCTTAATATCATCAACCAGACCATACGTAAAATCAATCCTTATTATCTCTACCGGCTTTAATCCAGTATTTTCAAGTTGGGCCGAATATGCAAATACAGGACCTGGCGTATTACTTGAGGAAAGAGACACTTTTGCGTTTAATAACTGCAATCTTATTTTAAATTCATATGATTGATATAGTTTAGTTCTACTTAGAGTAAGGCAAGAAAAATATCCTGACAAGATAAGCGATGCCACAGATATAGGAACTGCCATTGAGGCCCCATAATCTTTAGAAAAAGCAAGGTATCGGACGATACAATTGTCTAACATCCTTTGCCCCTCCAAGTTTTTAGCAACCTAACAGTTGATTAGACGGAGCGGGCTGGGACAGGTGCCCAGCCCGGGCCGTAATGTTCCTTCTTAGACGGTGCGGGCTGCAGGTGGTGGTGGCCCGTGCGGTATAGCATGATCTTTGCTGGGTTCCCCGGGAAACGGAAGGGGGTGTTTCCATGGGGAACGATTTCGATGGGGTTCATCGGGGTGCATCCCCGGAGCCGTGGGCAGTGCCGTTCCGTAAAGCTCTTGGCTTGCGGGGTCGTCCCGAATCGCGTTTGAAGTGGTATTTGATCTGGGCGAGGCGGTTCGCCGCCTGTCTTTCCGGCAGTTCGCTTCACCTCGCAACACGCAACGACGCCGAGGGATTCCTTACCACACTCGCCTCCTCGCCAGGGATCTCCGCTTGGCAGGTGGAGCAGGCAACGGATGCACTGACCATACTCCTTGGAAGCGTATTCGGTCAAGAGTGGGCCAGGACGATCCGGATTCCGGCCGCGCCTCCGCCCCCCGACGTGCCACTACCCAAGGGAGATGCGCCGGCAGAACTGTTACGGTACGCGATCCGATGCCGGCGCTATTCCGTTCGTACCGAAGAGGCGTACGTTTTCTGGGTGAACCGTTTCTTCGCATTTTGTCGTGATGGCGGCATCGGGCAGGACGCCGATTCCGTGCGCGCGTTCCTCGAACGCCTGGTCACTGCGGAACAGATGTCGGCGTCGACGCAGGGACAGGCGCTCAATGCGCTCGTCTTCTACTTCAAGCATGTCGTGGGTACGCCGTTCGGCGACCTCGGAGAGTTCCAGCGGTCGAAGCGACCGCGGAAGTTGCCGGTTGTCTTGAGCAGGGAGGAGGTCCGGCGGCTTTTGGATGCGGTTGAAGCGCCGTATCGTCTCCCGACGGCGCTGCTATACGGCGGCGGTCTGCGGCTCATGGAGGCGCTTCGGTTGCGGGTGAAGGACATCGACCTGGATCGCCGCCAGATCTCGGTTCGGGACGGGAAAGGACAAAAAGACCGGGTGACGGTCCTTCCCGAACGGTGGCGGGAGCGGCTCGCCGCCCATCTTGCCGAAGTGCGAGCGCTTCACGCCCGGGACCTGGAACGCGGCTACGCCGGGACGACCTTCTGGCCCGCCCTCGAACGCAAATACCCTGGCGCGCCCCGCGAGTGGGCCTGGCAGTACGTTTTTCCGGCATCGCGCCTTTATGTCGAACCGACCACCGGGAAAACTCGGCGCCACCACCTGCACGAATCGGCCTTGCAGCGTGCCGTCCGATATGCAGCGCGCAAAGCGGATATCGCAAAACCGGTCGGCTGCCACACCCTGCGGCACTGCTTCGCCACCCATCTGCTCGAATCCGGCGCGGATATCCGAACGGTACAGGAGCTGCTCGGTCACAGCGACGTCTCGACGACGATGATCTACACCCACGTGCTGAACCGCCCGGGCCTGGTTGTACGTAGTCCCGAGGACGGGTGACGGAAGAAACCCGGGGGGCACGACGCCATCTATATCACCGTGGAAAGTGCAACGGGACGGCGGGGGGGAGGTATCGATGGCCTTCGACGAGGTGGTGGCGGGACGGATCCGCGAAGCGTTGGCGGGGGCGCCGGACGTCGTCGAGAAGAGGATGTTCGGGGGAATCGCGTTCATGGTCCGGGGCAACATGTGCTGCGGGGTGATCGGCGACCGCATCATGCTCCGGGTGGGACCGAAGGGGTACGAAACGGCACTGTCCCGGCCTCACGCGAAGGTCATGGATTTCACGGGGAGACCGATGAAAGGCATGGTCTACGTCGAGCCCGCGGGGTTCGCTTCGCCCCGGGACCTCAGGACGTGGATCGAAAAGGCGATGGAGTTCGCGCTCTCGCTCCCTGCGAAATAGTTCCCGCAGGGCCGCTTGTCAGTACGACACGCGCCAGAGGAAGAGGCCGTGTGGCGGGGCGTTGACCCCGGCGGCGGACCGGTCGTGCGCCCGGAGGATTTCACCGACGTGATCCGCGGAATGCTTCCCCTTCCCCGCGTTCACCACCGTGCCGACGATGTTGCGCACCATGTGGCGAAGGAAGCCGGCCCCGGCCACGTCGATGGAGATCAGGCCCGGGACGTCGTGCTTCGCTACATCGGCCCGGAAGATCGTGCGGACCGGCGATATCGCGTTGCACCCCTGCCCGCGGAACGAGCTGAAGTCGTGTTCCCCTACCAGGTGCGATAGCCCCTCCCGCACCGCGTCCAGGTCCAGAGGCTTCTCGATATGCCATGCGTAGCGGGAGAGGAACGGCGAATCGGCCGGGGATAGGTACAGGAAATACCTGTATTCCTTCTCCGTCGCGTGGCGCCTCGCGTCGAACGTCTCCGGCACGAGGGAGGCGGAGAGGATGCGGATGGCGGGAGGGAGAAGGGCGTTTCCGCCGTGGACGACCGTCCCCAGGTCCCGGATGCCCGTGTCGGCGAAATCGATGACCTGCTCCCGGGCGTGCACTCCCGCGTCGGTGCGCCCGGCCGCCCGCAGGCGGACCGGCTCCTGCAGGATGCGGGAGAACGCTCCTTCCATCACCTCCTGGATCGTCGTCCCGTTCGGCTGGACCTGCCACCCGGCGTACGCCGTCCCGTCGTACGCGACGGTCAGCTTAACGCGCCGGGACATTGCCCCCCCCTCTT